>Ga0334722_10002159_pt1 | contig 22677 bp, 18 predicted proteins | sample C3_bottom_MG_FD_207210 | JGI IMG/M metagenome (GOLD analysis project Ga0334722, IMG submission 207210) | Sediment microbial communities from Yellowstone Lake, YNP, Wyoming, USA - C3_bottom | ecosystem: Environmental > Aquatic > Freshwater > Lake > Sediment | place: USA: Wyoming | collected... | reverse complement strand
ACTCTTTTTTCATGGTAACAATTTACTGCCTATCCTTATTAACATCTGTTTTAATCCCTTCCAATCCATGAATATTTGGGTAATGGATTGATATTAAGTGCTTTGTTGATTAGCAAAACCGGACTTACAGAGTTGTATTGCATTTTAAAAGGATTGTGTGAAAGCGAAAAAAACGGCAAAAAAAGGATAAGTATGAGAACTGCAGTATCTCCCGATTATCTAAACTGTCAAGCAAACAGGGAAGAAGAAGACCAGACATGTTCAGGTGAATTAATGAACCATGTTGTTGAAAATGCCGGTGGAGTGCCATATCAGCTCATATTCGGCTCTTTACCAGGAGATGGAATTTATCAGTGTACAGGTCAGGGTCTTTTGCCGCTTCTTGGCATCAACTCAGGTGAGTTCACGGAAAAACTATTTCTGCAGATGATTGACGAGATTATTCCACAGGCTGATGACATCCCGGTTGATATTGTCGATTTGCGTGAAAAGATAATTTCCGGAGAGATTCAAAGATATAATGCTGAGATCCTTGTAATTTTGCCATCGGGCGACAGAAAATGGATTAAGGATTCTTCAATTGCTGTAATTGATGCGAAAACAGGAAAGGTTACAGGGATGATGGGAATATTTTTTGACATAAACGATCAGAAGCAGATTAAGCTTCAGCTTGAAAATGCTATGGACAGGGCTACCGAAAGTGACCGGCTTAAGACGGCCTTTCTTAATAACCTTTCTCACGAGATCAGAACTCCGTTGAATGCAATTGTGGGATTTTCTACCCTCCTTGGTGAACCGGGTCAGGTACCTGGAAGCAGAATGGAGTTTATGGATATCATAACTCATAGCTCGGATCACCTGCTTGAAATAATTGATGATGTTCTCGAGATCTCAAAAATCGAAACCAGGATTGTAAGGATTATAAAAAAAGAGGTTAATGTTAATCAGTTAATGCAGAGGGTGCATGACAGATTCAAGCCAGTGGCTGCGGAAAAAAATATAACACTGAGATTTAATGAACCTCCCCGGGGAACGGATCTGATAATCACAACTGATGGATACAAACTATTCCAATCTGTCACTAACATTCTAAGCAATGCAGTAAAGTTCACTTTTGAAGGAAAAGTGGAATTTGGTTTCCTGTTAAAGCCGGGCATAATTGAATTTTATGTTATTGATACAGGCATCGGAATCGGTGCTGAACACCAGCCCCACATATTTAAACCATTCTACCAGGCTGAAAGCAGCAGTACGAAGCGTTATGAAGGAACCGGACTTGGCTTGTCCATTGCAAAAGCATATATTGAGCTGTTAGGAGGAACAATATGGTTCAATTCTGAATACGGTAAAGGCTCAGTATTCTGTTTCAGCATTCCGGATGCGAGGTATGTTAATGAATAATAAAGAACATTAAACTAAGACTGAGCGCTGTTTCTTCATTGTTAATTTAAACTGATGTACAATGAACAAACAAATTGAATATTATCAGAATAAACTTGATTTCGAACTCGATCCGTCTGATCTTTATCATGCTCTCGAAAAAGGGGAGAACTACATTCCGCTTGATACAAGAAAATCACAGGCTTTTGAAAAAGAGCATATCCCTGGTGCAATAAGTCTTCCTCACCGGGAAATGAATGAAAAAAGCACCGCTCTTCTTGACAGGAGAAAAATCTATGCATGCTACTGTAAAGGTTCGGGGTGTAACGCTTCTATCTGGGATGCACTGAAAATGGGTAAACTAGGATTTATGGTCAAAGAACTTGACGGAGGACTTGAATCCTGGAAATCGGAGGGATATTCAACTGAGGGAACCCATAGCGTTAAGGGCATGGAAATTCAATGTGCATGCTGAGTATCACCTGAAGTAAGTAAAGATTTTTCATGTTGGAATTGTAATCAGTAATCCGTAAATTGTACTTCGAAATGACCTGATGCAAAAATGAAGTCTTTAAGGAACAGTTTACTTAAGCAGAAAAATGTCAGGTTTAAACTTACATTGTTTCTGCTTTTTCTTTTTATTACTTTGAGCTCTAGCTTTTTTTCATGCCATAAGAACTGGGGAGAGAATAATGATTTTCTCATATCTATCGACAGCATAATAGTGCCCTCAATAGTTAATCAGGGAGCTTCATTTGACATCAAGTTTTACGGAACAATAGGCTTCAGTGACTGCTATAGCTTCAAAACTTTCAATCGGACACTGAGAGAAAATGTTCTGACCATTGAATGCTTTGGTACCTTTTCTGATAATAATGGGAAATGTGCCGACCGGCTTGTCACTATGAACGGTATCGTCATGAATATGACAATTCTTGTCCCCGGTACATATCTAGTGGTTATTAAGCAGCCTGATAATTCCACTATAGTTAAACAGATCGAAATAAAATAATCGTTTGCATGAATTTTGAAGCTATCCCGAAGATAGAGAATCACCTGCATCTTGAAGGTGCAATACCGCTTGAGTCCTTGTGGGAACTGATTAATAAATACGGAGGCGACACTTCTGTACCTGATTTTAACAAACTGGAGAAGAGGTTCATTTATTCCGATTTCAATCACTTTATCGAGACATGGATATGGAAAAACCAGTTCATCAGGGAGTATGATGATTTTTCTTTTATTGCCAGCGCTGTTCTGGATGACCTTGTAAGTCAGAATGTCAGATATGCTGAAATATTTGTTTCTCCCTCTTCATTCAGAAAAAACCTTGCTACGCAGAGAATCATTGAAGCAATTTCAAAAAGCATCAACAGTAATAAAGCCATAAGAGTCAGACTGATAATCGATTTAGTAAGAAATTTCGGTCCCGAAAATGAAATGAGGACATTATACGAAATGAATGAGGTAAAGGCTTTGGGTGTTATTGGTATCGGGATAGGAGGAAGCGAAAAGGAATTTCCTCCTGAACTTTTCATAGATGTATATGAACAAGCCCGTAAATTTGGTTTCAGAACCACTGCGCATGCCGGAGAGGCTGCTGGTACAGAAAGTATCTGGGGAGCTCTGCGGGTGCTGAGAGTCGAAAGAATCGGCCATGCTACCAGAGCTATTGACGACCCGGAGCTGCTTAAATACCTGGCTGGACATCATATTCCGCTGGAATTATGTCCATTATCCAATTTCCGGACCAGGGTGATCGATTCAATTGAAAATCATCCTGTGAAAAGTTATATTGAAATGGGTATTCCCGTTTCAATAAATACAGATGATCCAAAAATGTTTGGAAATTCATTATCAGATGAATACAAGAATCTTCAGGATGTTTTTGGTTTTTCAGATGACGATATTGCCGGAATTATTCTGAACTCCATTAATACACTCTGGCTGGATGAGAGTGACCGGACAGATATGATTCGGGAATTCAGACAGGAAATGGCTGCTTTATCCTGAATGTCATCCGAGTTTTTCCTATTTTTGCCAAAAAAAATCATGCGGATCACGGAGCCGTTTAAGGCTCTCAAAGCACCTCTGTTTGCGCGTCTTTATTCTGCACAGGCTATAAGTCTGCTGGGCGATGCATTTACCTGGATGGGGATCGCACTTCTGGCCTATGAGTTCGGAGGAAAGGAGTCAGCAAAGATACTGGCTGTTTCATTGACTCTAAGGGTCACGGCATTTATTCTTTTTGGATCATATGCCGGAGTACTGGCCGACAGATTCAACCGGAAAAAGATTATGATTTTCACCAATTTATGCAGGATGTTGATAGTCATTTCCCTTGTATTCATAAACAGGGTCTGGCAGCTTTACATCCTTATTTTTATACTTAACATTTTTAATGCTTTTTTTACTCCTGCATTCAAAGCATGCATACCTCAGCTCATTAAAGAAAAAGAAAATTACGGGAAAGCAATTTCCTTATCCAATGCCACGTGGCAGCTGCTGGGGATACTTGGTCCGGGACTGGCAGGAGCTATGGCCGTGTTGTGGGGCTCACGCCAGATCTTTATATTCGATGCATTTTCCTTTCTTTTCTCTTCTGCCCTGGTGGTATTTATTCCGATTGCCTCAATAAGTGAAAAATCTATTAACCTGCGGTCGTCATTCGTCAATGTCTGGAGTGATGTATCAAAAGGGACAAAGTTGTTGTTCAGTCTTAAGCCAATTCGTTTTGCGTTACTGATAGAACTTACCGCAGCGATTGCAGGAGCACAGATAATTGTTAATACTATTGGGCATATTAAAGGTGATCTTCTCTTCTCTGACAGGGAATATGGCTGGACAATGGCTGCCTTTGGAATTGGAGCCACTATTGGTGCATTTTCCTCTGATTCAGCCGACCGTTCAAAGAATAAAACGATTCTTCTGACAATAGGTGCTTTACTGCTTGCATGTGCTGTTTCTGCTGCAAATTTCGTATCGCTGGGTGTATTTATTGTATTATGGATATTAGCAGGTATAGGACAGAATTTTGCGTGTATGCCATCACAGATACTTATAGCGGAAAACTTCAGTAAGGAAAAGCAGGGAACCATCTATGGAAGCCATTTTGCCTGGACTCATCTTTGGTGGGCCCTGGGCTACATTCTCGCCGGTATCACTGGAACCTTACTTAAAAACTATGATTTTCTTACAGGCGGGTTAATTTCCATTTTGTTGCTGGTTGTTTTCTCCGCATTCAGAATAGTGAACAGAAAACAACCGAAGGAAAATCAAGATAAGGGATTAACAGCAGGCTGATCCTGAATCCGAACATCCGCACGTAGGCTCAGTATTTTTTAAAATTCCGTTTATTATCCCAGCGGCACAGCCAACTCCTGATTTTACAGTTATCGCATGTACCTGACAATTCATAGCACATGCTCCGCATTCCATGCAGAAATCGCGATTTATTATATGGGCTTTCTTTCCCGACAATTCAAAAACTTCATGAGGGCAGACCTTAATGCACATTCCGCAGCCATTGCATGTGTCTTCACAGAGACTTAATGTTACAACATCCGTCAGGTAGACCAAATCTTTCATATTATTGATTGTTAAATAAATTTTCCGAGAACCTGTAAAATAATTCCTGTAGCCGCAAATCCAATCTGGACAGGCAAGGAGAATTTCATCTCTTTTTTAACTCCCGAGAGTGATGTATAGGTGGATGATCCTGTAAAATTCATTGCAAGAAATGATGAAATGGCAGTCATGATAAAGAACCAGGAGAGTATTTCAACAACAGAAGCACCGGTGAACCCAAGCAACAGCATAACAATAAAGACTAAAAATCCGGTATAAAATCCTTTTACTGAAAACTGTCGTGGCGGCAGGTAGGGCAACAGAATAGGAGTTAAAACGACGCCGGAAGCATAGGCCAGGAAAATATTCAGTACAGCGGATCCTCCTTTTGTTATTAAATTACTGAATGAAAATCCATTACTGCTGAAACCTGAGATCAGTAAGATAAGAACAACTGCTCCAAGGAGGTATAATTTGCCGGACATGAAATCATTTGGAACGAGTTTTATCCTGTCCATCAGACTGAAAGTTACCCGTCTCATTTTCTTGTCAGCCCTGTAGCCATCGCTAATAAATTTCTGTATATCAGCGGCCCTGACCGGGCCATAGTGAACATTGAATCCTGTTTCTTCCTTAACTTTATATGCAGCTACTCCTGTTGCTCCAAGTTGTGGCAGAATAATTCTTCTATGATTAACGACTTTGTCAAGGGAGACCTGCCTGATACGATTCACCAGTTCTTTTGTGGCAAATGTTCCCTTGCCTGCAGCGCACCAGACATTAACACCTTTGGTATCAAGTACCAGGATCCAGCCATTTATGCCAGAGAGGTTTTTCCTGACGTTATCAAATGTGAGTTTGTAGTTGGCAGTGACAAATACGTCCGATGTTGCATCGGGTTGACCAACAGCATAAAGTCCGGGAGTGACCCTGTAGTGATCACGCCTGAAACCCCATCGTACCATAACAGATCCAATAAAGTCGGTTGTTTTAAGTTTAGTTGAAACCATTGGTATTGAAGCATCTGCATGCTGAATAATACCTGTCGTGAAAGTGCTCATAGTAAATTTAAAAAGTTATTAAATTCAGCAAAATGAATTATTATTCTTTATTGGCTCAAAATAATCGTAGAACTTCCTGAGAATATTGTTTATTTCAGCAAGGTCGATGCAGTAATTGATTTTTAATCCGTCTATTTCTCCCTGGATCAGTCCTGCATCTCTGAGTTCTTTTAAATGTTGTGAGACTGTTATACGGCTTAAGGGAAGGAAGTCGGAAATATCGCCTGAAATGCAGGTTTTGGATTCTGACAGGAATTTGAGGATGCATAGCCTGGCAGGGTGGGACAGAACTTATGCAAATTTTACCAGTTCCTGCAATGATTCGTCGAATTTTTCTGCTTTATTCATATTTCATTTATTTCTAATGTCGCAAACATACGACGTGTAATTTAAAATTCAAATTAATTTCAGAAAAATGTGGTATATGTAATTATTGATGCAACATTTGTCTGCCTTTACTGTCTTTTGGATATGAGAATTAAAAGTTAACTGTTAAATTTTAATTCCTGTGTGAAATACTGTTACTAACTATCTTGTTTGAGTGATGAAGAAACTTTTTTATGTCCTGTACTTTTTTCTGCTGCTGATCGCGTGCATCAGTCAGAAACCTGAAAAGAAGGAGATAACATTCATCAATGATGCGGTCGCCAGGGCAAAGCAATCAAACAAGCTGCTAATTCTTGAAATTTCTTCACCCGGTTGTGTATCGTGTGCAATGCTAAATAAGGATGTCTTCCTGAATGAAAAAAACAGTCAGTTCCTGGATGATAATTTTATAATTATTCATGTATCGCCTGCTGACTCGGTATATGTTCCTCTTAGGAACCGTTTTGGTCTTGATAATCAGAGTTCTGTCATCTTTTTTGATCATAATGGAAATGAACTCGACCGGACAGTGAATTATGACGGCAACAAGGAAGCCTATCTGGATTTCATCAGAGATGTCTCACAGGGTAAGAACCTGTACAGTGTTGTATTCTCAGCATATAAGAAGGATACGCTAAATGTCCATAACTGTTATCTGATGGCTGAAAAATTCAGGTTCAGAAATATGCCCGTAAACGCCATAAAGCAGTATAAGAAAATTCTGGCATCTGACAGGTATAATAATTTTGGACTGAACCAGGAATGCAAGCATAAAATTGAGAAAGCCAGAATAATGCAGTTGAATAATTATGACCAGGAAATTTTAGGTTCTCAATAAGGCAAATCCTGATTAAGCTATTTCATATAAATAGCCGTTATTGTACTTTTAGTTTTTTTTAAAGTATTAACAGGCTATTGATAACATGGTAGAATCAGAACATAACAGAATCAACGGGGAGAAGTGGGATAAGTGGGCAAAAATTGCTGATGGAAAAGGGGCGATGTTCGATTATCTGAGGAAAGCCCAGAGTTCTCTGATTTCGATAATTGATATCCCGGTAAACCCTGTCTTTCTTGACATAGGTTGTGGTACCGGCTGGGCTGTGGGACAGATGGCAAAAGCAGCAGGCAATGTCGGTATGTTTTATGGAGTTGACATGTCGCAGGGAATGATAGATAGGGCTCAAAAGAATTTCTATGGATATGATAATTTCCACTTCATAAGAGCAAATGCGGAATCAATTCCTTTAGACGACAATTCATTCAATATAATCATCTGCACAAATTCATTCCACCATTATCTGAATCCCGACAAAGCCATGCAGGAGATTTATCGTCTGCTTATACCCGGCGGCAAAATATATATACTTGATCCTACAGCTGATTCTCTGCTCATTAAATTCATTGATAAGATTATCAGGATTTTCGAACCGCAGCACGTAAAGCTATACAGCACTGAAGAATTTAAAAAGCTGATGGTGAATTCAGGATTAAAATATTCAGGAAGCAAGGAAATTGCGCCCAGGGAAAAAGTTCATATTGGCGAGAAACAGGCTGAAGTGCAAAAATGCATTTCCTGAAAATCCACTTTGTAAAATCCATAAGCCGGTTGGTCATTCTTCACAAACCTGACTGTGGTAATTCATAGTTTCTTCTTTTATTAATGATTATCAGTATTTTGCAGGCGCATAATGTGTAGAGAAATCAAATGAAGTGCAATTCACTTCCGACTTTAATTTTTTATTTATTACTTTACGGGCTCTGGTCGTCATTAGAATATTGGGCAAAAAAAGGCAAAAATGTCATTAAACAATTTCCTGTTTAAAGAAGAAAAAGAAACTGATTTGTATCAATACAAGCTTTTCGCATATGTATTCAGTTGTATTTTTATTCTTGGGTTTTTATTCGATATAGTTTTCAGCAAGGTGCCAGTATTTATTTCCTGTATTGATTTGGTAAATATCCTGATATCAATAGCTTCCATTATTTTGTTTTATAAGAAGAGGATAGGAATTAACACTGTATTTAAATTACAGATCCTTGCTATTCTGGTTAATATGATATTAAGCCATTATATTAATCCGATCGATTCAAAAAAATTCACGGATACCTTTTTGCGCAATGCCATTACCCTTGGTATGCTGGTTCCCATATATGGTTTATTCAGCGGGAAAAGAAATATATTTCATATCGGCTTTGTTTACCTGTTCCTATTAATCTCATCGATGGTGAGAGTGTCAGATCAGTTCCTGATCGACAATTCACCTTTTCTCATTCTCAATGGAATCATTTATTCAGTTGGAGTATATTATATTCTGGATATGCTTGAGAAAATGCGCATCAAACAGATGAATTTAAATAGCATTTTAAAAAATAAAACAGATGAATTGGTTTTAAAAAACAGTGACCTTGAAAAGAAAAACCTGCAGATATCTGAACAGACTAAGGAGCTCGCTGAACTTAATGCGACAAAGGATAAGCTGTTTTCTATAATTGCTCATGATTTGAGAAGTCCGATAAGCAGTATTATGGGGTTTTCTGAATTATTGATGGAAAGATCTATCGATAAAAATGATAAGAACAGTAAAGATTTTATCTCAATTATAAATTCTACTTCCAGGCAGACCTTAACTTTGCTTGAGAATTTATTGGAATGGACAAAAGCGCAGAGTGGTCAGATAGATTTTAAACCTGTTAAATTGGAAATTCAGCCAATAATCGCGACAGTATTAGATGACATGAATTCATCAGCCAGCCTGAAAGGTATTACACTTAATTCGGTTGTTTCAGCTGATATATTTGCCTTTGCTGACCGCAATATGCTACTCACAATCCTCAGGAATTTGCTTTCAAACGCGATAAAATTCACTAAAACAGGCGGGAATGTCAACATTAAAGCAAGGAAGATCTTTGGCCAAATCGAAATACTGATTGAGGATGATGGAATTGGTATGGACGAAGCCGATCAAAAGAAATTATTCGATTTGGGAGTTAATTTTACAACCCCTGGAACAGCGAATGAGAGAGGTTCCGGCTTAGGATTGATCCTTTGTAAAGAATTTATTGAGAAAAACGGGGGAAAGATAAGTGTTGAAAGTGAAGCAGACAAAGGAAGTAAAATCATATTCACATTACCTTCAGTCTAATCAGTTGAACTATGCATTTTGTGAGACATTAAATTTAAAACTAATTAATATGGCAACCCGCAGATCATTTATTAAAAAATCATTTCTGGGTGCAGGTGCACTCATGCTTGTACCTTACCTTGACGTTAAGGCACTGAACAATGCAGGAATTAAGATCTCACTGGCCGAGTGGTCGCTGCATCGCTCAATCAGAGACGGGAAGATTGATCATCTTGATTTTCCACTTGTGGCAAAAAGAGATTATGGTATATCAGCCGTAGAGTATGTTAATGGCTTATTCGGAGGCACAAAAATGGATTTTAAGGAAGCCGCTAAAAATACAACCTATCTTAAAGAACTGCTCAAGAGGAGCACGGATGCCGGTGTATTTAACCATCTCCTAATGGTCGACGATGAGGGATCACTTGCAGTTCCTGATGATAAGGAACGATTAAAGGCAGTTGATGACCATAAGAAATGGATTGAGGCTGCAAAGTTACTTGGCTGCTTAACAGTCAGGGTAAATCTGCATGGCGACGGAAGTCCTGAAGCAAAAAAGGCTGCCTCAATTGATTCACTGAGCCGTCTGGGCGATTTTGCCAAAACTATGAATATAAATATAGTAGTCGAGAACCATGGACATGAGTCATCAAATGGAGCATGGGTTGCAGATGTTATGAAAAAAGTCAACCGCCCTAACGTTGGTACTCTTCCCGATTTTGGAAACTTCTGTCTTTCTCATGACTGGGGAACCACGCAGGGTGAGTGCAAGGACTATTATGACAGGTACAAGGGTGTTACCGAATTGCTTCCATTTGCCAAAGGAGTAAGTGCAAAGACTTATGATTTTGACAGCAAAGGTGAGCAGCCAAAGATGGACTATAAGAGACTGATAAATATAGTTAAAGCATCGGGTTTTAAAGGATATATAGGAGTTGAATTTGAAGGTGATAATCAGCCTGAGGAGGAGGGAATCCGCAAAACAAAGCTTTTAATTGAAAAGTATCTGTAATATCTTCACATTATGAAATCCGGGCCTGATAACTTACGTTAGATGTTATCGGGCCTTTTTCTTATTTAACATTTTCATTGCTCTTTATTATTATGCTTTAATGACATGTTTATATTGTACTATTGATTATTCTTCTTTGAACAAAATCCGAAGTTTTTCTGTTAGATAAATTACAGTGGTCACATTATCCTTGATGCCTGATTACTGCTTTTAATATTTTTACAGATTTATTATTTATTCGTAGGCATTAAATCAATATTGATTTGTTAAATGAAAAAGCTGTTCACATTTTTGATTTTGATATTCACCTTTCAGATTTCATGGACCCAGAATAACCTAACCGGCAGAATCACAGACGGAAAAACAGGTGGAGCTGTTGCTGGAGCCACTGTCTATCTGCCCGATCTTAAAACAGGCGATATAGCGGATCAAAATGGCGTCTACAAGCTGGAAAAACTGCCCTCCGCTAAAGTTACAATCCAGGTAAGCTTTATAGGATATAAATCAATTATCCGGCAGGTTGATCTTTCTGAAACGGCTACTCAGGACTTTGTTCTAGAACAGGCCATAACCGAAATGAATGAAGTTGTTGTGACAGGAGAGTCGCATGCAACAGAAATAGTCAGAAATCCTATTCCGATGATTACTGTGGATCTCAAGGAATTACATCAGAGTTTAAACACTAATATTATTGATGCTATCTCAAAACTGCCTGGGGTAAATGCAGTTTCAACCGGACCAAACATATCAAAGCCATTCATTCACGGGCTTGGTTTTAACAGGGTACTCACATTATTTGATGGTGTCCGGCAGGAAGGACAGCAATGGGGCGATGAACATGGCGTTGAAATTGATGAAAATACAGTCGACAGGATTGAGATAGTAAAAGGTCCTTCAAGTCTGACTTATGGACCCGATGCCCTGGCTGGTGTAATAAATATGCTTCCTTTTTCTGCATTTCATATGGATACGATTCAGGGCCAGATTGAGACAAATTATCAGACCAACAACAGATTGATTAACACCTCGGTGGTTCTTAATGGCAACAGGAAAGGGATTGTGTGGGGTGGAGTCATTACCCGAAAGCAGGCTGTAAATTATCAGAATAAATATGACGGCAGGGTGTATGGTACGGCATTCAATGAATCTGATCTGAGAGTTTTTGCAGGACTTAACAAGAAATGGGGCTATTCGCATCTTAGCTTTTCGATGTTTAATGATTTGCAGGAGATACCCGACGGCAGTCGTGATTCAGTCACAAGGGCTTTTACAAAACAGATAACAGAGGCAGATACTATCCGTCAGATTGTACCAGAATCGGAATTGAACACTTATAAAATAAGTGTTCTTCATCAGCATGTTATTCACTCCCAGCTGTACTCTTCAAGCAACTTCATCCTTGGAAAAAGCAAACTAAGTGTTACAACAGGCTATCAGCAGAGCATAAGGCAGGAATTCAGCCATCCGCAAAATCCAAATATTCCGGGACTGGATCTTGATCTTAAGACATTTACTTACGATTTGAAATATATGCTTCCTGAAGAGAATGGGTGGGAAGGAACTTTCGGATTGAATGGAATGTATCAGAAAAGCTTCAATAAAGGCACTGAGTTTCTGATCCCTGATTATAGTCAGTTCGACATCGGTCCGTTTATACTATATACAAAAACAGCAGGCAAACTTGATCTGAGTGCCGGACTGAGATATGATACTCGCGTATTTAGAAATGAATGGATGTATGTGGGTACCGATCCTGTTACAGGATTTAACATGAAACTTAACTCCCCGGGGCTTTCTCCTGATGATGTCCGGTTTAGCGGCTATAATCATGTTTTTTCAGGTATGTCGGGCAGTTTTGGAGCAACTTATAATATAACTGAAAAACTATTGATAAAATCCAATGTCGCCCGTGGTTTCCGCGCCCCAAATATTCTTGAAATATCTTCAAATGGAGTTCACTCCGGGACCCTGATATATCAGATTGGAAATAAATCATTCAGGCCGGAATTCAGTCTGCAGGAAGATCTTGGCATTTCCTACAGATCGGATCACATAAGCGGAGACATAGATTTTTTTAATAATGATATATCAAATTATATCTTTAACCAGAAGCTGCTTAATGGTCAGGGGCAGGATTCTGTGATAATCAAGGGCAACCAGACCTTTAAATTTCAGCAGGCCAGAGCCAGGCTATACGGGGGTGAAGCAAGTATTGACGTGCATCCTTTCGACTGGCTTCATTTCGAAAATTCAATATCTGTCATCTATGCAATAAACAGGGGAGGTAATGGAATTATAGTAACCAGTGATTCTAAATACCTGCCCTTCATTCCTCCCCTTCATACAATAACAGATCTGCGGGCAACTATCGGAAGAAAGCTTAAACATCTGAATTCTTTTTACCTGAAGCTGGGGATAGAGTACTATTCCAGACAAAATCGAGTGTACTCAGTTGACAATACTGAGACAACTACTCCGGGATATATTCTTTTCAATGCAGGGATAGGGGCTGAAATTAAAAACACAAGAGGCAAAGTACTGGCTGAAATCAACCTGCTCGGCAATAATTTAACCAATACTGCATACCAGTCCCATCTTAGCAGGTTAAAATATTTTGAGCAATATCCGGGAAATTTATCCGGGAAGTCAGGCATATATGAAATGGGCCGAAACATCAGCTTAAAGGTGATCTTTCCACTGAATATTTGACTTTTTTAACTTAATGACAGGAAATCACGTGGTTCAAATTAAAAAAATCATCTTATGGTTTTATAACGCACTTCCTTCCGGGATCAATTTTAGAATAAGTATCTTTAGTATAATTTTAGTACCGTGCTGAGAAATTTAAATAAGCTGGTATGGAGAGATTCAGTCTATTTGCGTCATCCCTACTGGGAATATCCAGGAAAGTAAATTTTCAGAAAGTATTTCACATAAACTTAATGAAAGTGATTCCGTTCTGCAACTCTCTGAGCTTGATAATCTTCTGGAAGGATACCAGATAATTGGATTTGACTATAAGTATTTATATCTTAATAATGCAGCTGTTGCTCAGAGCCACCTGACAAGAGATGTGCTGCTGGGGAGGAAGTTTAATGAATTTAAATATCTTGATAACATAGTAGGATGGTTTGAGCTGAGGGTTCAGCCTGTTCAACAGGGTGCGATGATTTTATCAATTGACAAGACCGAGAGTTTAACTGCCAGGAAGAAACGTGATAAAATTGAAGAAAAGTTGCATTCCAATGAGGAAGTTTATCAAACAATGTTTTTAAATAATCCACAGCCGATGTGGATTTATGACCTTGAAACCCTTGAATTTCTTTAAGTTAACTAAGCTGCAATTGATGCATACGGATATTCAAGGGATGAGTTTCTTTCAATGACCTTAAAAGAGATAAGACCCCCGGCAGATATCGACGCTCTGTTGAAGGATGTGGCTGAGACTGTGAATAATTTCAATATGAAACACTCGAACAGAACGTTGCGCTGCGAACATCTGAACTTTTGACAGCAAATAAGGAACTTGAAGCTTTTTCTTATTCAGTGTCTCATGATCTGCGCTCTCCGCTCGGGAGTATTAACGGGTTTGCTAGGATTTTAATGGCTGAATATGCTCCAAATTTGGATGAAGAGGGCATCAGGTTGTGCACTATAATTATAGAGAATTCGACAAAAATGGGCAACCTTATAGATGATCTTTTATCATTTTCAAGGCTCGGCCGGGTATTGATGCAAAAGAATGAAGTCAATATGAGAGAAATGGCTGATTCCGTTTTCGTTGAACTTACTGCGAATGAAGAAAAAAGCAGGATCGATTTCCAAATTTCTGACATCTGCAATTCAGAAGGCGATGCAATATTGCTGAAACAGGTCTGGCTGAATCTGTTGCAAATGCAATCAAATATAGTTCCAGGAAAGAAAAGGCCCTAAACATAACCTTGTAAATGAAATCTATGTGGCAGAGGATGGAGTTGAAGCTCTCGATTTCATATTCTGCCAGGGGAAGTTCAAAACCAGTGATTGGTACAGCTCTCTAAGAGTCATATTCCTTGATCTGAAACTGCCAAAATTAAATGGACTGGAAGTTCTTAAAAGGATAAAATCGGACGCAAAAACAAAGAAACTTCCGGTAGTTATTATTACTTCTTCAAAAGAGGATCCTGATATTAAAGCTGCTTATGAGCTTGGAGCCAATGCCTACGTAGTGAAACCAGTAGATTTCAACGATTTCATGAAAGCGATGCAGGATACGGGGCTTTTCTGGCTGCTGGTGAATGAAGTACCTCGTTAACAGTAAGATTATCAGATTAAAGCAGATTTTATGGTTTTTTGTATTTTGGCATTTTTTTCTCTTCTGAAAACATCGTTGCCGTATTAATCAGTGCAAGATGTGAATATGCCTGCGGAAAATTCCCGAGTAATCTTTTGGTCTTAAAATCAATATCCTCGCTGAAAAGCCCCAGCTGATTCCCGCACAGAAGCAATTCCTCAAAAATGACCTGGGCTTCGTCCCTCATGCCTATCCTTAATAAAGCCTGACATAACCAGAAGGTGCATATGGTAAAAGACGAATCGGGTTTGCCAAAATCATCCGCATTTATGTAACGATAAACCAGTCCATTGTTAAGAAGAGCTTTTTTGATTGCTAGAACAGTCTTCCTGTACTTAGGATCGCTCGCCGCAATAAATCCATACTCAGCCATCAATAAAAGTGATGCATCAAGATCTGAATTCCCATATGTTTGAGTAAAAGTCTGAAGATCCTCCTTCCAGCCTTTCTTTAATACATCTTCCTTTATATCGTTGGCAATACTTCTCCAGGTTTGGGAATAAGACATCTTATCTAACAGCTTCGCAATTTTTGAAGCTCTGTCCATCGCCACCCAGCTCATTACCTTTGAAAAAACAAAATGGTGCTCATCATATCTTATTTCCCAGATACCCTTATCAGGTTTTTCCCAATGCGTTGATACAGTTAAGGAGATATTTCTGACAATTTCCCACATATCTTCAATTTCGTCAAGTGTTCCGGGAAACACTTCATAATACTGATAAATAACATTCAGAAGATATCCGAAAATATCATTTTGTTGCTGTATATATGCCGCATTTCCTATTCTCACAGGCTTTGAGCCGGCATAACCTTCCAAATGAGTAAGTACAATTTCTTTCAGATCTTTTTCTCCCCTAATTCCGTACATCACCTGGAAAGAATCGTTCTTTGTCTTTAGAATTCCTGTTAAATAACCCAGGAATCGTTGTGCTGAATTGAAATGCCCCATCTTAAGAAGTGTGTCTATCGACATGGAAGCATCTCTGAGCCAGCAAAAGCGATAGTCCCAGTTGCGTACTGAACCAATCGTTTCCGGAAGACTTGTCGTCAGAGCAGCGAGAACAGCTCCGGTGGGCTGATATGACATTATTTTCAGAACAAGCAAACTTCTGGTTATTTCTTCAGAGTAGAGACTGTAAATCTTTGAATGGTTCGTCCAGTTAAGCCAGTAGACTTTTGTTCGCTGAAATTCCATATAAACCCTTGCAATATCAATATTGATAAGCTTCTGGTTATATGATAGCAGAAGAAACTGATGCTGATGAAGCTCTATATTCTTTGATTCCAGTATCTCGCTGAAATTTAGACTGCTATAAAGATAAATACAATCAGTAGGGATCTCTTTGGAATATGTTTTGATATAATTTTCCTCAATTATACTGGCAACCTCCTCCCTTGCATAATTAAAAGCCGGGAAATATCTTACCGAAAATACAGGGCTGCCTGAAATGTATTTAATATACCGGTAGATTTCAGCAGGTGCGAAGTAACTGTCTTCCTTCAGTTTGTAACGGGGCATAAAGTCTATCACTTCAAAGGTGCCTGCTTCAGATTTAAATTCTGTGCATAAGACATTTGTCCTCTTGATATACTTTTGTGATATGACATAATCATCGGAAGCCTCAATACTAAAGAATCCACCTTTCACGTTATCCAGGAGCCGGGCAAAAACTGAAGGTGAATCGAAGTCGGGAAGACAGAACCAATCAATGCTGGCTTTATCTGAAATGAGAGCTGCACTCCGGCAATTGCCAATTACACCATAATTAAGATTATCCATATAAAAACCTAATTTTGTTTATTATTAAGTATTCCTTATGGCTGGCAGGCCTTGTGTTCTCTTAGCCATTACAAAGATAGTACTGAATTTTTTCCAGCATCAGGAAAAACAGGGAAAGATGATTTCAAAATTCTCATTTAGAACAAGTATACCGGGAATTTGTTTAATTCTTTGAAGTTAAATTCAACCAAAATTAACCATTTATCTATATGACCAGTTATACTGCAGAAGAAATCAGGGAAAGTTTCAGAAAAGCCAAAAACAGACTCGTCTTGCTTGATTATGACGGCACACTGGTAGATCATACTATAAATCCGGGGAATGCGGCACTTCCACAGGAAATGACAGATATTCTGAAAAAACTTATAAATCTGAAAAGAACTGATTTATTTATAATTACAGGAAGACGTTACGATGACATTGACGGATTCCTGAATCACCTTCCTGTAAATATTCTTGCCGACCATGGTGCCGTAATCAAGGAAGGTAAAGAATGGAAAAGTCAGCGGGAAAACGATGATTCCTGGAAACAAGCAGTGATGCCATTGCTTGAAAGTTACAGTGACAAATGTCCCGGATCATTCATAGAAGATAAGATGTTTTCGCTGGCCTGGCATTACAGGAATTCAGATCAGCAAACAGGATTTATCAGCTCGAGAAACCTGATAGAGAATCTCAATAATATAATTACAAATGATGATCTCAGAGTTCTGGATGGAAACAAAGTTGTGGAAGTACTCTCGCGGACTGCAGGAAAAGGAAAAGCGGTGGGCAAACTCCTTGAAGGAAATAATTATGACTTCATATTATCAATAGGTGATGATACTACTGACGAGGAGATGTTTGAATACTTTGCCGCTAATAACTCAGCTTTTACAATTAAAGTCGGAGAGGGCAATACTGCTGCAAAATACAATGCTGAAAATATTAATAATGTAGCATATCTTTTAAAACTACTGACAAAATGAGACTGACTATTTCATTCATACTTTCAATAATTCTTGCGGTTGGACTGGTTGCATTTGGATTCACATTTTATCAGAGTTCAGCCGAAAGAACCAAGCTCACGGGTGAACTCGAAAAGAGGACTACCACGCTATCAGATGATCTGGCACGCTCCACGGTAGCGTTTATCAAACAAACTAACGGCGACAATATCGAGTGGTTCGCTGATAGTGTAATAAAGCAATATAACCTGATCGGATTTGCTCTCTACTTTAACCGTGACAGTATTTTCAGCAGTTATAGCGCTCATAATCTCATTGATTATTCGCGACCATATATTTCACAATCAATAGCTTCAGATACGACGCTTGGTAATTTTTTCAGGTCAAATCTCGAAAAAATATACCAGTTTATACGACCTGTAAAAGGTCTGGTTGGGTTCTCGCCGGTTCTGATTATTTATAGTGATGTGGGTTATATCGACAAGGTGATTGGCAGAATATGGTTCAGAAACTTCATGGGATGGTTTGTTCAGGCTTTATTGATAACGCTGATTATTTTATCTCTTATACGTTGGGGGATATTCAGACAGGTTAACAGGATCGTTGACTGGGCTAAGGCACTGCGTACCGGCAAGGCCGTTCAGTCACGACCCCGTACGAGTCTTGATTTTCTTGGTCCCCTGCATAAGGAAATTGAAAATATTGCCATGGCAATGAATGAGGCAAAAGCCACAGCCCGTGAAGAAGCGAGACTCAGAACAAGCAATGAAGCAATATGGACACCGGAAAGGTTAAAAGCGGAAATAGAAAACCTCCTCGAGGGCAAGAAAATGATTGTTGTTTCCAACCGCGAACCTTATATGCATATTCACGAAGGAAAAGAGATAAAATGCATTGTACCTGCCAGCGGTATGATAACTGCAATGGAACCCATTCTTAAGGCTTGCAGCGGACTTTGGATAGCTGCTGGTACAGGCGACGCCGATAAAGAGGCTGTTGACTCCAATAATAAGGTTGAAGTACCGCCTGAAGACCCAAAATATACCCTTAGGAGACTCTGGCTGACAAAGGAAGAGGAAGATCATTTTTACTATGGATTCTCAAACGAAGGTTTATGGCCATTGTGCCATATAGCTCATACCCGGCCCATATTCAGAAATGAAGACTGGAATTATTATAAAAAAGTTAATGAGGACTTCGCAAATGCTGTTCTGGAAGAAACAAAGGATGATGATGAACCGTTCATACTCATTCAGGATTTTCACTTTGCCCTTCTGCCTGAAATGATAAAGCTGAAAAAACCGGGAGCAAAAGTTGCAATTTTCTGGCATATACCCTGGCCTAATCCAGAATCATTCGGTATTTGTCCCTGGCAGAGGGAAATACTCAATGGAATGCTTGGCGCGGACCTTATTGGCTTCCATACGCAGTATCACTGTAATCACTTTCTTGAAACGGTAAATAATGCTATTGAATCAAGAGTATTATGGGAGAACTTTTCAGTAAAAAAATCCGGAAGAACCACCTTTGTCAAACCATTTCCTATCAGCATTGCTTTTACCCTGAAAGACTATGATCGCAGTTTACCCAAAATTTCTGTATCGAGGCTTCTGAATGAATTTGGTATCACAGCTGAATTCGTTGGTATTGGCGTCGACAGGGTAGACTATACCAAAGGAATAGTTGAGAAGTTTCTTTCCATAGAACGCTTCCTCGAGAAAAATCCGTCATATATCGGCAAATTCACTTTTGTTCAGATTGGAGCACCAAGCAGGATGCAATTGAAAAGCTATTCCGACACTGCAGTGGCAGTTGAAAGCGAGGCGAACAGAATCAATCTGCGGTTCAGATCCAAAAACTGGAAAGCAATACTGTTTCTGAAAAGACATCATAGCCACGAAGAGATTTCACCTTTCTATTCATCTGCTGATTTCTGCATGGTAACATCATTGCACGACGGTATGAACCTTGTGGCAAAGGAATTTGTTGCCTCACGAAACCTGAATGACGGATCGCTGATACTCAGTCGTTTTGCAGGTGCATCACAGGAATTGCAGGGCGCAATAATCATCAATCCGTATGATATTGAAAAAACTGCAGATGCGATCAAGACAGCTCTTGAAATGCCAAAGGAGGAACAGATTCACAGGATGATGCAGATGAGAATGGTTATTGTCAGGCATAATATTTATTCCTGGGCATCATCATTGTTAAGGACAATGGCCGCAATCAATTAAGAGGCTGTAAAGCCTCTACAGTTCTTCATAGCCTCAACCTTTGCCTTTGCCTTAACCTTAGTGTTTGAGTGCATTAAACATCACCACAGCAGGATGCAAAGCGACTCTGCCCGTTCCGTCCTTAATATGATGCCTGCAGCTTGTTCCAGGTGCAGATACAATGGTTTCGCTGTCAGCTTTTCTTACTTCGGGAAATAAAACAAGTTCTCCGACCTGGTTAGACAGTTCAAAGTGCTCTTTTTCATAACCGAATGATCCAGCCATTCCGCAACATCCTGAGGGTATCTCTTTTACAGAATAGTTCGAAGGTATTGAAAGCATCGTCAGTGTGCATGCAGTCGAAATTATAGCCTTCTGCTGACAGTGCCCATGTACCAATACCTGTGCCTTTTCATCCACAAATGAAGCGGATTTGATCCTTCCGGCTTTAAATTCTCTTGCTATAAACTCATCAATCATAAAGCTGTTTACAGCTATTATATCTGCAGCCTGCTTCAGATCCTTTCCTGCAAGCTCAGGATATTCATCCCTGAATCCAAGGATTGCGGAGGGCTCAATTCCAACAAGTGGGATATCGGCGCTTATTTTACCTGATAATGCCTCGATATTTTTTCTAATGGTCTTCCGGGCAGTTCTTACCAGACCCTTTGAAAGAAAAGTTCTTGCGCTGACTGAGTGATCTGCTGTGATAACTTCGTAATTCAATGCAGTAAGCAGCCTGACGACTGCAATTCCTATCTCTGTATCGTTATAATTGCTGAATTCATCAATAAACAGGCATACCGATCCTATCGGATTGACAGGATTCAGCTTTTTAAGGTTTTTCCTGGACCATCTTCTCAGAGTTGTTTTGTAAACCAGAGGTATTGACCTTTTAGATGCAAAACCTGTCAGCCCTTTTACTATTCCTGAAGTAACTTTATTCTTAAGAAAGAAGTTGAATATTGACGGCGCCATTGACCCGAGCTTATTGATTGAAGAAATGTAGGCAATAAGCCTAGTTCTTAGAGGAATTCCATGGCGGTCGTACCAGTGCTGAAGATATTCTGATTTTATCTTTGCTATATCGACACTTGAAGGGCATTCAGCTTTGCAGCCTTTGCATCCAAGACAAAGATCCAGTATGTCGTAGATTTCTCTGTGATTCCATGGGTCGCCTTCTTTTGAAATATATTCACGTACAACGTTTGCCCTGGCACGCGTACTCTTATATTCATCGCCGGTTGCCATGAAAGTAGGGCACATTGTGCCTCCGATGATCGCTGATTTCCGACAGTCAGCTGTTCCGTTACATCGTTCAGCGGCTCTTATGAAACCATCGCTGGAAGAGAAATCATAAATCGTCTCAATTTCGCGAGTTGGTTCTCCGGGAATATATCTGAGGCTTGAATCCATGGGAGGGGTGTCGGTTATCTTGCCCGGATTAAAAATCCCGTCAGGATCCCAGCATTTTTTCACCTCCTTGAGGAGCAAATAATTGTATTCGCCGATGATAATTGGTATGAATTCACCCCTTAGCCTTCCATCTCCATGTTCACCACTAAGAGATCCCCTGTATTTCTTAACAAGGTGAGCAGTTTCGAGTCCGATTGTTCTAAAGAGTTTTACATCACCCGGATCTTTGAGATTAAGTACGGGCCTGATATGCAATTCACCTGACCCTATATGAGCATGAAATACAGCGTCTTTACCGTGTTTTGCCAGCAATATTTCGATTTCATCCATATAATCGGGAAGAACCTCAACGCTTATTGCTGTATCTTCTATCAGAGTAACAGGTTTGGGATCTCCTTTCATATTAGACAGAACTCCGAGTCCGGCTTTCCTGAGCTCCCATACTTTTGCAATATCTTTACCCTTAATTACCGGAAAGGAATAACCATATCCGGCACTTTTCATTGCTTCAATCACTCCTGAGGCTGCAATGTCAATATCTTCAGGCTTTTCCCTTACAAATTCAACTATCAGGATTGCCCCGGGCTTACCATCAAGGAAAAAACGGTTGTTTCTCTGGCTTACATTATCCTCAGTAAGCTCAAGTATCCTGTTATCCATCATCTCTACTGCTGAAGGCTTGAATCTCAAGGCTATCAGATTTGCCTTAAATGCTTCATTCCTTTTTTTGAGATGAACACATACAAGTGCTTTATTTACAGGAGGTAAAGGAACTACATTTAATTTGACTTCTGTCGTTACAGCCAGAGTTCCTTCTGATCCTGTAAGTAACTTGCTGAAATTAAATTTATGTCCTGATTTTTCATCGAACAAGTCTGAGTCGAGAAGCTGATCAATGGCATAGCCTGTATTTCTTCTGTGGACAAGAGGATCGGGGTAGCCTTCCCTGATATTTTCCTGGTTTGTTTTATTGCTTAAGATGTGATCTATATTCCTGTAGATGTCTCCTTCAAGACTATTCAGTTTACATTTCCTGTTGAATTCCTCCCTGTCAACCGGACCGAATACTGCCTCACTTCCATCGCTTAACAGAGTCCTGATCTCAATAGTGTGATCCCTTGTTGAACCGTATACGACAGAATGTGAGCCACATGCATTATTTCCGACCATACCTCCGATATTGCAGCGGTTGGAGGTTGAGGTTTCAGGACCAAAGAATAGACCCTGTTCTTTCAGCTTAAGATTCAATTCATCGAGTACAACCCCTGGCTGAACTCTGACCCACATTTCATTTTTATTAATCTCAAGTATCTTGTTCATATACCTTGAGATATCTATAATAATTCCAGATGCGACCACCTGGCCGGCCAATGATGTTCCGCCGGCTCTCATGGTAACACTGGTTTTCGATTTACGGGCAAAATCCAGGACCAGCTTTATATCAGCGGCAGATTTTGGCCAGCGAACAGCC
>Ga0334722_10002157_pt1 | contig 22688 bp, 39 predicted proteins | sample C3_bottom_MG_FD_207210 | JGI IMG/M metagenome (GOLD analysis project Ga0334722, IMG submission 207210) | Sediment microbial communities from Yellowstone Lake, YNP, Wyoming, USA - C3_bottom | ecosystem: Environmental > Aquatic > Freshwater > Lake > Sediment | place: USA: Wyoming | collected... | reverse complement strand
GCGCGCCGCGGGCGCGAAGCACCTCTACCAGTGGATTGGAATCTCGACCGATGAGGCGATGCGCATGAAGCCGAGCCCCAACAAGTGGCTCACGAACCTCTGGCCATTGATCGACGGCGGGGTGAGCAGGGAGGGCTGCCTTCGCTGGATGCGCGAGCGCGGGTTTCCGAAGCCGCCGCGCTCGGCGTGCGTGTTCTGCCCGTACCATTCTGACGCCGAGTGGGTCCGCCTTCGGGACGAGGAGCCCGCCGAGTTCGCCCGTGCCGTGGAGTATGAGAAGCAGCTTCAGGCCAGCGTCGGCATAGCGACGGCGCTGAAGGCCGACGCGGTGTACCTGCACGACTCCCGCCGCCCGTTGGCGGAGGTGGTTTTTCGCCCCGAAGTACCTCGCGCCGACCAATTCGGGAACGAATGCGAAGGCATGTGCGGCGTCTGAAGGTGAGCGGATCTACATGGCATCCCTGAAGCAACAGAAGACGGTGTCTCGCGCGAAGCCAGTCACGCGAACCCCAAGCCCTCCACCTATCCCGCACTCGCCCGGGTGCGACTGTAAGCCAGCAATCCACCGCTACAAGTGCCGGCACTGTGGGCGCGTCGTCGGTTGGTGTCTCGGGGCGCACGACGATGCCGAGAGGCGCTTCGGGCCCATCTGCGACAATTGCGCGATGATGCAAGGATTGGTTGGCGCTCACCAAGAAAGCGTTGCGGTTCAGCCGTGAAGCAACAGAAGACGGCAGACCCGGCGGAGCCCGTCACGGAGGAGGCGAGCCCTCCACTCAGACTCTACGGGCACAGCGTCCGCCTGCACACGCTGGAGCCGTACTACTCCGCGCACGTCTCCGCGATGACGACCGAGGGACTGCACTCCAAGTCGAACATAGCTGCCGAGCTTGCGTTCCGCGACCAAGAGATCGCGCGCCTGCGGGCGGCACTGGAGGCCGTGCGGGCCGTGGCCGCCGACCGCGAGCGGTTCGTGTTCCTTGGGCCGCGTGGCTTCCTGGCCGCGGTCCGCATCGTGGACGACGCGCTGGGTGGCACCTGCCCGGAGAAGACTGAGGTGCAACCGTGAAGCAACAAGAGACGGCAGACCAGGCGGAGCCTGTTACGGAGGCGTCAGAAGAATGTGCGGTCGAGTTTCGCGATGTGACGCTCATGGAGAAGGCGCTCGAAGCTCTTGAAACCGTCACGCGCCACGCAGCGATCCTCGTCTGCCGTCTCATCGGTCATCGAGATATCTGGTTCACAGACCGCTACTGGCAGCCGAACGGGATCTGTCAGCGCTGCCAACGGCCGGTCTACACCAACGATCAGCTCAAGGAGCGTGCTCGCGGGAACGGGCTCTCATCATGAAGACCGTTTACATCGCGCACCCTCTCTCGGCGCCCACCCGCGAGGGCATCGAGGAAAACCGAAAGCGTGCCGCGCTCTGGGCGGCCTGGGCGGCGCTCGATTGCGGCGTGTCCCCGAGCTGCTCCTGGCTCGTCCTGACGGGCGTCATCGACGAGACGCCAGAAACTCGCGAGCTTGGGCTCGCGTGCGATCTCGCCGCTGTCGCGCGCTCCGATCAGCTCTGGCTCGTCGGAGGGCGCGTTTCCTCCGGCATGAAGATCGAAGCCGATGCGGCCAGGGCGGCCGGGATCCCGGTCCGCAATTTCACGCCGTTCGGGAGGCTCCCACCGTTCGATTCCCCGAAGACCCGGGCGCTCCTCACAGCGGAAGCCAGGAGCCTCCTCGAATTCGCTTTTGTCGAGGAAAGCGCTGCGAACTTGATTCCCTCGGAAGAGCGTGGTAGCTGACACGCTTACGGGACTTACTGAGCTGATCCTCTCATGAAAGCCGAAATCATCGCCTGCGGCGACGAAGGTCGCATCATCGTCTCGCGGATCAGACCCGTGAACGAGCGAGGCGTCTGTCTCGAATTCCACAAGGGCGAACAGGGGAAATTCGCCGTCTCCTTCATCCTGCTCACCGTCACCGAGGCGGTGGAGCTTTCGGACGCGCTCGCTTCCCTCCTCACCCTCGATCCCAAAGCGAAAGGGAACCCTTGAAAGTCTCTCGTACCAAGAAGAAGTCAGAGAAGCCTTCAGAGCTTCCTCACGTCCGGGCGCTCCGCTGGCAGTACGAACGAGAAACTCTCGGCGCCCGGATCTACCGTCTCCGTCACGAGTTCCCGATGACGCTCCGAGCGCTCGCGACCGCAGCCAAAATCTCGGCTCCGTTCCTCTCGGACATCGAGCACGACAGGCGCCGCCCTGGGGATGCGGTACTCCGAGCGCTCGCAGGCGCGCTCAAGGTGGACGAGCGAGAGCTGTTTTCCCGGATGCTGAACCGGGACACCTTGAGGGAGTTGAACCAGGATCCCGCGCTGGTGATGCTGATCCGGAAGGTGATGAACGAGGCAAAGTGCCGCGTGCTCGTTCTTCGGGCGGCCGGGATCTCGCGAGAGCGAGCAGGCTCATGACTTACAATGAGCGTGGTTACCTGCTTGGCACCTTCACCATTCTCGCCGTCCTCGCGGTTTGCGCGTGGCTGTCTTATCGCGCGTCCTTGCCAGACGTTTCTTGCTGGAAGGATCCGCATCCGAAGTGGGCGCTCGACTTCGACTTTCACACCGGCATCGACGGCTCTCCAAATCGCTGCGGCTACCTGCCGCCTGGTCCCGGAAGCGTGCTCATCCGTGTACTCGGGGAGCAGGGGCGGAACGAGATCAGCGATTTCATGTGCTACCCGCTCGTCCGAACGGAGTGCCCCAAGTGAAGCACATCGAACGCTGGCCTTTGACGACGCTCTTCCTTCTCATCCTCGGAGTGACGGTCGTCATGGGAGGGCTCATCGGCGCGATGCTCTGGAAGCTCGGGCCGGTGTGGACCGCAGCGGTCTTCGTGCTCGCTGGGCTCTACGCTTCGGTGGAAGCGGACAGGCGAGGGCAGCGGCGGCGAGCGCGCCATGGAGATCGAGGGCGATGAGACTCTCTCAGGCAGACATCATCGTCGCCGTCGATCTCCTGCTTCGGCAGCGAGGTCACATCCCTCCCAAGGAGTTCGTGACCTTCAAGTTCAAGTTCGGCATCGTCGGGGAGCCCCTGATGACAGTTGTCGGCGATCCTCCGCCTGACGTGGGGAACATTTACATCGAGTGCTCGTGGGAGCCGCTTCAGAACGTCGTGCCGATCGGCGAAGGGAGAAAATAGGAATCATGGGGACCAAGAACAAGCCAGGCGATTTCGACTGCTACGCAAACGCTCACCCGGACGAGCCGATGTTCGTGCTCCTCGGGCGAGATCCGCTCGCTGGCCTCCTGGTGAGGCTCTGGGCCGAAGCTCGGAGCGCGCTCGGTGGCACGAGCGAGGAGAAGCTCGCCGAAGCCTACCGATGCGCCGATGCGATGGGCGTCTGGGCGACCGACTGCGGCAAGAGCCTCGCCGCTGCCCGTGCCGCGCTTCACCTCGTCATGCTCGCACGTACCGAAGATCGCGCCCGCCCATCTTCGCCCGGATTCGCGTCCGGTGTAGAAAGTGGGGAAGAGCCGAGGGAAGAGCCAGGGGGAGAGCGAGGGGAAGAGCGAGGGGAAGAGAGAGAGGAAGTACAGGACACGCTCGGAGACGCGCTTCCGCGAGAAATGGCGCGCGTGAGGGACGACATCCTCCCAGCCTACGTAGGAATCGGGGCGAATGGCGCGTTCGGCGCCATCATGATCCGTATAAAACTCGACGCCGCTGCGAAGGCGCTCGCGGAGGGCGACATCGTGGCCATGGTCCGGCTCTACCAAGAGCTGAAGGACTTGAAGGGGTGAGCACGGAACTGGCAGCGGCGCTCCCTGGTCCCGGGAGGCTTCCGGAGAAGACCGATCTCGTCGGCCTGGTCGTCGGAGACTTGACCGTCGTGAGCGCGCTCCCTCGGCAGAGCCCGAACGGTTCTCGGCTCTGGCTCTGCGCGTGCTCGTGCGGTCAGGGGAAAGCTATCCGGGCGTCTGGGAGCCTCATGTACGCCTTCAGACGCGCTCTACCGATGGCGTGCGCGAGCTGTAACGGAGAGACGAGGCGAGGCTCCTGGCACGCTCAGAGAGCAGCTTTCCATAGCAGCCTCTTAGGGCTCTACGCGAAGGAGGGGACGCTCTACGGGCGAGACTTCGACGAGCGGACGATGCTCGAAATCGGCGATGAGGTCGCTTCGCAGCTCGATGAAGATCCTTTTGTCGAGAACAATCTCCCTCGGGATCTGAAGGCGCTCAAGATCCCAACGTGGATCGGCGAGAGCACTTGGGGCCGAGCGCCAGAAGCCGGCTTCTCCTCGCAGGACTGGTCGCGGCTCTTCCCAAAACAGCTTGCCGACCACAAGTTCGAGTGCGCCTCGCCAGGCTGCGGAGCCTACGAGGAGCGCGGCTGGGTCTGTGTGGACTGCGCGGTCTTCCTCTGTCGCGTGTGCGTCGAGAAGAAGGAAGCGCATCGGCACGGCTCGGGGACGTGCGAGAACATCGCCAAGAGCTTCGATTCTGTAGAGCCGTCCTTGCGGAGAGTTCCTGTCAGGAAGAAGAGGGAGAAGAGGAAGACGAAGAGCAGAGACGACTTCAGGCTCGTGCAGGCTCCGTATGGTGGCACGAAACTCGCGCGTGAACGCGGCGGTACGAAGGTGCAGAGCGTTCGATTGGCGCCAGAGCAGCGCGATGAGAGCGCCTGCGCCGCGAAGGGATGCGCCCTCTCTGCCTCTCACTGGATCGAGTGGGATGCGTGGCACGGCGGGAGCTTCGTACCAGTGAAGGCGCGCTTCTGCGCTCACCACTCGCAGAAGCTCCTCGATACCAGAATCGGGAAGGAGTGGCGCTAAGATGGGCAGCCACGTCGGAAGTCGCGTCTACCTCGTCGAGCAGAGGACCGGGCGCACGGCTCATATCGAGACGTGGAGCGCGCACTCGACCTACACGAGCGTCGCCAAGGCGCTCCGCGAGGCTCGGAAGCTCTCGGAGGTGGGAGGCTCGTATCGGATCTGCGAGTACGTCTTCAACCGCGTCTCTGCCACCATCCACAACTACCGGCCGCGGAGCGGGCGCTCTCGATGATCTATCTCTCTCACCTCCTGGCGTTCACCATCGGAGTGTTCACGGTGCGCGTCTTCGCTCACCTCTACTTCAAGGCCGCGCTCGTGCTCAAGACGGACGTGGAGCGGGCTCACCTGGCGCAGCGGCTCATCGTCAAGATTTTCCAATCGCTCATGCCAGACGCGAGGCTCGCCGTCTCGGCGCTCCTGGTCCTTGCCGTAGAGATTGCAAGGAACGTCCTCGATGAGAAGCGAGCGGAGTTCGAGGAACGCGCGTTCCTTGCGTGGAAGAACGTCGAGGCTCACGAGGCTCGCGAACGGGAAGCTGAACGGAAGGCTGAAAGGGAAGAGCCATGAAGGCTGAAAGGGAAGAGCCATGAAGGCTGAAAGGGAAGAACCATGATCTCGGAACACGGCTTGAAGATGCTGACGGCGAATTCCCGGTACGGGAAGATGGGGAGTGGAGCGCCCGAGCCAGTATCCGCATTCCCACCGAACCCAGGCCCGTGGGAGAGGCTCGGCTGGGCTCGCCTTGCTGACGGGCCAGATCAGAACCCGGATTCCCTCTCGGACTACCTCGCGCCTGCGCACGGCTGCCCCGAGTGCGGCTCGGCCTGGGTCTTGCTCCTGGCGCTCGGGTTCGAGGCTACGCGCTCCTTCACGGGCACGGCGACTCTCTCGGAAGGGGGACGGCTCTGGTACATCCAGCCCGAAGCTCCGAGGACCGTCGCTCGGGCCGTGCGCCTTCAGTGCTGGAACGAGCACACCGTCGAGTACGATGCGCACACGCGCCTCTCGCGCCTCGTAGAGACGAAGGGGTGGGCGCTCATGGCTGCTCTGGGAGTTTTTGCCATTGCCGGCATCATGGCAGGCACGCTCGCCTCCGGCGGCGGAGCCAGGAAGGAAGTGTGATTCGCATGGCCCGTGTTCCATTCTCGATCGGTCGGACGAAGCCTCTCAGGAAAGGCGAGACAGCCAGGATCTCCGAGAAGGTTTCGGTGGACTTCACGCCGCAGCGGCTCATCGCTGCCGAATTCGATGGCTCCTTCGTCATCGATCGGATCACGTTCGGCTTCGACGATTTTCTGCCGGCGCCTCTTCCGGCTACCGTGTTCTCGCCGGACGCGATTCAGCCTCAGCTCGTCTTCCCCACGCTCAAGGCCGGGACTGAAGTCGCCTTCTTCGTGCGCAAGGTGAGTTCTGGCAAGAAGGCCGTCTTCACGGCTGTCTTCCTGGGCGAAGCCGCGGTGCTTCCGAGGAAGGCCCGCAGGAAGCGGAAGACGAAGGTGAAGGCGAAGGCGAAGGCGAAGGCGAAGGCGAAGGCGAAGGCGAAGGCGAAGGCGAAGGCGAAGGCGAAGACGCCGAAGACGAAAGGAAGGAAGTCGTGAGGGACATCGCTACCGTCATCAACGCGCTCCTTCGGATCATCCCGGAAGACGAGGTTCAGGTTCGTCGGAGCCTCGCGGCCATCCTCGAAGACCGTTGGAACCCTCCGGAAGCTCTCTGGTACAAGGGAGCGCTCGCGTTCTACGATCGCTTCGGTGAGAATCCGCCCGAGAGTGGCTGGGGGAAGGAGGCACTCGATGTCTGGACAGGGCGCGACGTTCCGGGAGACGAAGATGGGCTCGGTGGATCGGTCATGGAGAACGACGGGAAGACCTACTTCCCGAGAGGATTCTTCGCACGTCTCCGCGATCTCTTTTCTTGCTCGATGAACAACAGGAGCCTCCCATGAGTGACAGCAGTCGTAGCCACATCATCCTCCCCTCAGCCGCCGCCATCGCTGCTCTCACTCACTCCGGCGACGAGGCTGGTATCGCCTTCCGGCAAGCGACGCGGTACCGCATCGGCCGCTTCAACAAGGCCGGTGCTCAGTGTGGGATCTTCTGGGTGGCCATCCACTCGGCCGAGTGCTCCGAGACGAAGAGCGCGGCGGAGGCGCTTCAATCCTACGCCGCCCACATGCCGCCAGACAGGCCCGCTTCGTGGCACTACGCCGTGGACGTGGACTCGACCACTCAGAGTGTCCGAGAGAAGGACACAGCCTGGCACGCGCCGCCCCTGAACCCGTACTCGATCGGTATCGAGCAGGCGGGACGCGCCAAGCAGGTCGAAAGCGAGTGGAACGATCCGTACTCGCTCGCGATGATCGAGGGGCAGCTCGTCCCGCTCGTCGCGCGGATCTGCGCTCGTCACCGGATCCTCCCGAGGCTCGTGTCCGATGATCTTCTGAGGGAAGGGCTCGATCAAGCTGCGAAGGCTGGAACCGATGTGGCGGCGCGCGACATGGTGCGAAAGCTCTACTCGGGCATCGTCACGCACGCGCAGGTATCGAGGGTGTTCAAGAAGAGCACGCACACCGATCCGGGAACGCACTTTCCGCTTGAAGAGGTCGTGCGGCAGGTCGTGGAGAAGATCGATCCGACCGTGCTCGTGGCCATGGGGGCGATCCCCGCCACCAGTCCAGGAGGAGCGGGGACGGGCGGAGCAGGGGCGGGAACAGGGATGGGAGGGAACGTCTGATGGCCGGCATGAAAGGCGACGCGCTCGGTGCGCTCTTCTCGCAGTTCGCTCAGAATGCTCTCTCCTCAGCGCTGAATGCTGCCAAGGGGGATGCCCTGAAGAACGTCGCGGCGGCTCTCAGTCAAGCGAGGGAAGGCTCGCTCAAGCTCCTCCTCGTCTTCCGCACTCCGGACGGCAAGGTGGAGCACGTCCGCATCCTCATGGATCGGGAGGAAGCGATGGCGGCCTGCAAGACGGCGTGGAAGGCCATGAAGGAGGAGGGGAAGTGACTCGTTCCAACGATGCCGACGTGATTGGCGGACCCTTCATGGATGATTTCTTCTCCTTCGATGCTGGTACGGAGGAAGCGGAGGAACGCGCCTACAGGGCTGGAGAACGTCAGCTCCGGCACGAGGCGCTCCGTCGAAGAGATCCCGAGCGCATCACCGCCTGCGGCGTCCTCCGCTTCAGCTCGCGTGGGATGTCGTGCGTCGGCAAGGCCAAGCTCGTAGCCGATTGTCCCTACAAAGGGTTCAGAGCGGACGGCATCGTGTGCCCAGCACGGCTCGAAGAGTCGCTCTTCCTAGAAGGCGTCTCGGTTGCCGGTGAAGATCGGCTCGGGGCGCTCTACAGGCCCGACCCTCCTCCCTTCTGGGCGCTCAGAGGCGTGAAGCTCGACGTGCCAGTGGCGAAGGCTGGGACGGCGATCACGGTTTACTTCGTCGCCCGTCCGGAGGGCGGAGCGAGCGCTGTCCTGGGAGTCGAGTTCGCGCTCACCGGGAGGATCATTCGATGATCATGCTCGTGCTCGTGCTCATCGCGCTCGGAGGGTGGAACATCCGGCTTAGTGATCGGGTGGAGCAGATCGAACGGCGGCTCGGCGCGCTCGAACGGACTCGGCCGTGAAGTACCAGCGAGAGGGACGAAAATGAAGATGACCAGGCGCGAGTGGATCGAGGAAAACGAGGGAGGCGTTCTTCTCGCAGACGGCTTCGACGAGGCCATCCTGGGCGTCATCCGGCGCCCCGGGCAGCCGCCGGTCGTGATCTACGATCGCGAGGCGTGTATCGAGATCCTTCGTCGTCCTGCGGAGGGATGCGTGAGAAGGAGATCGTGGGAAGAGGCCGAGGAGCACTTCTCGTTCAACGTGGAGGGCGCCTGGGCTGGCGAGGGCACGCCTGGCTTTCTCATGCAACCGGAGGAAGAGTGAGCGCGATGAAACCTCTCTCGAAGTCGTGGACCGCCGAGGATCGCCTGCGCGTTGTCGCCGCGTTCCTCCCGGACATACAATCCGACATTTACGCTGGTCGATACAGCGCTCTCGGGCGCCCGAACATCACGAGCCTTCAGCACGTCATCCACGAGACGGGCGAGACGCTCGAAGCGTACCGGGAAGAGTTCGAGCGCGCTGTTGCCGCTTACGAGGCGAAGTTTCCTCTCAAAAACTGAAGAAGGCTGAGAGACTGCGGAAGAAGAGAAGAGAAGAAGGGAAGAAGGGAAGAACGATGGCTCAGACCAGAACTTGCGACGCCTGCGGCAACATGAACGACGACAGGCTCTTTTCTCCCGGCTGGGGTTCGCTTCACGGGACCGACTCCTTCGGGCAGCACGTCATGAAGGATCTCTGCCCGAGGTGCTCGGCCATGATGCAGCTCATGCTCGGTGAGCTGCGGAGGAAGTTCACGACGACAGGAGCGTCCTCGTCTTCAGAGAGTGGCGGGGCAGCAGGCGGCGACATGCCGAGGCTCCCAGGGAGGCGCCCGTGAGCCCGAGCGTTCAGGTACGGATGGTGAAATGCGTCGCGTGCAAGAAGCACGAGCAGTTCACCGTCTACGTCACCCGCGACATGAGCGAGTGGGAAGCTCATCCTTCAGGCTGGCTCCTCTTCGTCCGGAACGGCGTCATCTTGCCGGCGTGCTCGGAGGAGTGCGCTGAAGCTCACGTCGAGAGCTACGGCAACTCTCCGACGAGTGGGGTGTCTTCGCCTGCGGGAGTGATGCGCTCGTGCCGATGATGCTCCGCGGCTCCCATCGGGAGTGGCTCCGCGTCGCGCGTCGCGACTGCAAGCGCGTGCTCGGCGCGCACGACATTTACGCAAAGGTGGCGCGCTCCGGTCATCACGTCGTTCCGAGGAACGCGGGCGGAGAGGGCGTGTTCCTCCCCTGGTATTCCTACACTTACCTTCGTGTGAGGCGCTCGCAGGGGATGGGGAGAGGACTGAGCCGGAAGCCGAAGGCACTCGCTAGGAGGCTCCGAGCGCTCGTGCGGAGAATCGAGCGTGTGGAACGGCTCGCCGCAAGACGCATAGAAGTGAGAAGGAAGAGAGAGGAGCGGTACGCTGCGTGAAGAACGTCGCCTTCAGAGTCCCCAGAGAAAGAACCGTGGACGGCACCGACGACGCCCCTCCTCCGGCCGGCCACTGGCCAGACACGACTCCCGAGCCTTCGTCCTTCCCGGTCCCGAAGGCCAACCACATCGTCCGCCGTGCCGGGTGGTGCCCGCGCTGCAAGCACCCGCTTGGCGATTGCGTGTGCGAGACGCCGGAGCCCGGGAGCATCTTCGAGCCGCTCGGGAGGCGCTCGTGAGGCGCTCATCGAAGAAAGCGGGGCGCGGCGCCGCGGGCGGAGTCTTCAAGCGAAAGAGCCTCGTGCAGATGGAGTACCCGTTCGACGCCTACGAGGATCGCTTCACCGGAAGGATTTTTGAGGTCGTGCGCTCCTATGGCCCCTTCGCCACGGTGAAGAACCCCGGCGCGAGTCTTCAGACGACGTTCGCGTTCAGAGCGTCGTCGCTCGTGCCGGTCGAGCCTCCGCCCTCGTCTGATCTCCACGTAAATCTTGCGAGTTTTCGCTCTGTGAAGAACCCTCTCGCATGAGGGGCCTACTAGCGAGTAGGATTTCGGAATGCTCTCTCCCCGTATAGGACCGTCTGGCCCGTACAACGCCTCACATTCTATGCGCCCGCTGTCGAGACTTCGGGCGTGCCGGCGACTCTCCACGCGACGATCCAGTTTCGTGTGGATGGCGCTCCGGTCGAGCAGGCGGAGATCAGAGGCCCAGGAACCCGCCCGGTGTGCTGGGAGCAGTGGGTGACGCTCTCTCCGGGCTCGTACACGCTCTCCGCTGTGGTGGATACAGACGCGGACTGCTCGCTCCAGTTCGTCGGAGGGATTCAAGGATCCGTCCTTCTCGGCGCCGAGGACTGGTCCGGCTAACGGGAAAGAACGCGCCCAGGATCCATCGTACTCCGACGCTTCCCGAGGACGATGACGGCGGCGGCGAAGAGGCCGGCGCTCGCAGCTCCCACGACGCCGGCCTTGAGGAGCCCGGAGCGGAGCTGCGGCGAGGCGGGTTCCACGTCATGCGCCCAGCCGACGAAGTGCTCGCAGTTCTCCCGTAGGCGCCATGGCTGACCTATCCTGGCTCGCGCTCGGGCCAGGACCAGCTCGGGCGGGAGAGCCCCAGGGTATCCCTCGCAAGTGATTGGGCCAAGCGCGCCGTCTGCGTAGGCCGTCATCGAGGTTTCGATGACCTGCTCACCGTAAGCCTTGGCTGAGTGGATCACGCTCGGGAGGTGATCGTCGCCCAGGAGATCGGCCAAGATCCCCTTGTGCGAGACGACGCCGACGCTCGTGCGTACCGGCACTGCGATCACGACCCCGCGACGGTAGTCGCCCGGGAGGAAGAGCGGAGACGGGCGGGGCTCTGCGGACGCGGCGGACACTACGGGTACCTGGGAGAGACGATACGGGCGGCTTCGGCTTGCGGCAAGCCCCACTCGAAAGCCGTCAGAATTGAGCCTGAAAAGCTGCCGGATGCTCGATACTTGCCCGAGAGGCGCGAGTCCTCTAGGCTCCCCTGGTGCGTGCTTCTCTCGATGAGAACCGCAAGCCTTGGAAGGATCGCTCGATGGCCGAAGCTCCGTATGCTCTCGTCTCCTTGATCGACAACGACCAGCGCCTCTATCGCATGAGGCAACATGCCGACAAGCAGCTCGCACTGAAGAAGGCTCGGGGAGTCTACGACAGGGAGCGAGCACGGAGCGCGTACACGGGTCTGGTCGAGCTTCTCGCGAAGGACGCTGAGAAGGCGCTCGCGGACTACGAGGAAAGGACGCCACGCCCGTGGCATGTTGCCTGGTCGAAGGCGGAGAGGGATGCGGTGGAACGGGAGCTGGTCGGGCGGTTCGAGAACGCCTGGGCGAGCCCGAAGAGCGAGGAGCACAAGGAACTCATCGCTGGACTCCCGACGAAGTTCCGGGGCGGGAGGAGAGGGACGCAGCTCTCCGAGAGAGACGTGAAGGCGAGGCGGCGCGGAGCCTTCACGCTTGCCGAGCTGGAAGCGATGCCCGTCATGAAAGAAGGCCACACGGACAACCTCGTGCTCGACACGGGCAAGACGCGCGTGTGGCTGTCTCGCTTGTCGAAGGAGGATGGCGCTCCCTACGACAATCAGGTGACGGTGGAGGCGCGTCAGGGTGCGGGGAAGACTCCCGAGTGGAAGACGCTCGCGACGTACAAGCCCAAGGGACAGCCGCTCGCCGAGTTCCTCCTGCCAGAGCGAGAAGCGGCTCGCGCTGACGCCAGAGCGCGTGAAATGTACCCGGGAAAGCGCCTCTACGTCGTAGCGTCGCACCACCCGGGGCAGTACCTCCTCCGCTCGACCGATCTCACTCGCACTCAGCTCCTCAAGGCCGTGCGCTCAGCCGAGAAGCGCGAACGGAGGACTCCGGGACAGCTTCATGCTGAGGGAATGGGGCTCGAAGCGGCGGCGCACTCGCGAGCGTTCGTGGAGCGCGCGAGCAAGCACGAACGCGGGCAGAACCCGCACGTCTCGCGGGGGCTGAAGACGCGCATCGACCGGCTCATCGGCAAGCGGAAGTGAGAAGGAGAAGATCATGGCAGCCTCAATTCCCGTCCTCCCCGTCATCTTCCGCGCCGAGAAGAGCGGCGACTTCAAGAACCACGTCACAGCGGTCTTCCCGACACTCCCGGGATCTGGCGCCCACGACTTCACGGTCTACGCGCACGTCGGGCAGCACGGCACGGGCTCGCACGGGTGGTACGCGCAGACGCGCGCCGCGAAGCCTGCCGAGTACGCGCCGCTCCTTGCCGAGCTGCGGCGGATCTACGAGGGCGATCCGAGGGAGCCCGTGAGACTCCGGGTCGTGGAGCGCTTCTCGGGGGCTTACGACGCCGAGCGGCGGAAGAATCTCACGAGGTTCGAGTCTCCGAGCGCAAGCAAGCACGAGAGCGGAGGGAACCCTCGCACGACGCGGTATCGCGGCGTGGAGATCGAGGCCACGAGCGGAGGATGGTACGTCGCTTTCATTCCCGAGCTTGGCTATCTGAAGTCGGACACGTTGGCGGGCGCCCGCGAGCTTGTCCGTAACGCCCTGGCGAAGCCCGGTGCGGCGAAGCGCGAAAGCGGCAACCCGAGCGCGACGAAGCACGAGAGCGGAGGCAACCCTCGCATCGTCGGCAAGACGGACGAGCGCGTGCTCCGAGCGTTCGTGGACAAGCGTGCGGCAGTGGGGAACAAGTACACGTCGGACGGGCGAAGGCTCGATGGGATGTGGCTCGGAGGCTCGAACATTGCGAGCTGGGAGCCGGGGCCGCGAGGCGGCGTCCACATCATCGTGCTCCACGACACGGGCGGGAAGACTGCGCAGAGCATCCACCGGAAGATCCGGAAGATCGCTGGACCCATCGCGAAGTACGAATGGGAGATCGCGAAGAGGCCGGGCGCGGCGAGGCACGAGAGCGGAGGCAATCCGAAGGTGGATCGCCGCCCCGTACGAACGAAGACTGGCTTCGCGCATCGCTGGGGGACGCCCTCAGCAAAACGGACGAGGGCGCTCGGGGTGCCGCTCGGTCGGGCGCCCCGCTCGTCGAAGGACGCCGCGCTCAAGGCGAAGATCCAGTCGCTCGTCGGCAGCAAGAAGAAGTGAGGAAGGCGAAGACCATGGCAAGAGATCGCGAGTACGAGAAGGAAGCCCGAGCCTACAAGCACTTCATCGTCAAGGAGGGCAAGGCCATCGGCGGCTGGGAGTTCGCCTCCGACGCCCGAGACGAGCTACGCGCCATGAAGGAGGAGTCTCGACTCGGCGACGCGAAGATCGTCGCCCGCTCGCGCCTCGCGCAGCTCGGGATCGATCCGAAGCGTCCCTTCGCGACGCCCCTCAAGGGGCCAGCCTCGGGGTTCGGCAAGGAGAAGACCGTCGCAGACTTCAAGGCGAGGATCGCCTGGGAGAAGCGTGCGGAAGCGACGCAGCGCAGAATGGGGCATGAGACGCTCGCGGAAGGGCACGCGCTCGCACGAGTCGCCTACGAGAAGGAGCTGGAGAGGCTCAAGGCTGAAGGCGGGCGCTCACCGTCTGCCATGCGGCTCGTCTACCTGCCGGTCAACATGGCCTGGATCTTCGCGCTCGGCGTCGGGACGAAGAGCGAGCAAGTGATCGTGCTCTCGGGGGAACCTCGCTTTCACCAGTCGCGTGAGGAAGCCGTGGCGGCGGCTCGTCGGCACGGCCTGGCCGTCTCGAAGAGCGGCATCGTGTCAGTGAGCGGGCCGAATCCGTTTGCTGGAGAAGGCTCCGGACTCGCGAGAGTCATGAAACATGAGAGCGGAGGCAATCCTCACACCGGAGCGTCGGGGAAGAAGTACCCGCGCGTGCAGCTCCTCAAGGGCTCCGGCGCGGGCTGGTTCAAGCCGGGCCAGTACGGGATCGTGGTCGGTGAGAACCGCACGGGCGGGATGCACCTCCAGGACGGCCCGGGGCGCGTCAGTCGGCCCGGCGAGGTTGCCTACGCAGTCGGCAAGAGCGAGCGCTCGGGCGCGGTCTGGTTCTCGGGAGCGGCGCTCCGCTTCACTGGCAAGAAGAGCGACGTGGCCCTCAAGGCGCGGGTGAAGGCGCTCGTCGGCGGAAAGAAGTGAGTCAGGAGATCGTCATGCGACATTTCATGGTCCGGTTCTTTCACAAGATCAGTCCGAATCCGAAGGACGTGGCCGGCCCGATCTCGATCCCCGAGTCGGCGCTCCGCGACAAGGCCGCGCTCGGGGCGGCACTACGGAAGGCGGGCGTGCTCATGACGGGCGCCAGCATCCGGGCCATGCGCGTGGAGAGCCAGGGCGGGAAGATCGTCATCTTCCCGACGCTGCCGGGAAGTACGACCTACTGGCACGCGATCGAGCTGACGCCGGCTGCGGAAGGCCCCGATCACGCCGTCTTCCACGTTGCCGAGGGCAGCCACGTCGGCTGGCGGCTCGGGAACATGACGGGCAGCGATCCGCTCCACGGCAAGAGCCCTGAGAAGGTCATCGCTTCGCGTTTCGGCAAGATCAAGAAGCTCTACCCGAGCGTGCGGACGAAGGAAGTGCTGCCCTGGGGCGGCTCGGAGGGCGCGTTCACGAAGCACAAGGCGAGCGAGCACGCGCGCAAGATGCGCGAGGAAGCGATGGATCTCTGGCGCTTGATTCGCGAGCGCGAAGGAGCGACGGACGGTTTCACTGTCGCAGGGCTTCGAGATCGCGTCCGGATCTTGGAGGAGGGGATCGGGAAGATGCAGCCCTACGTCGAGGCAGGTGCCATCGGCGCGGCCGATTGGCAGCACGACTGGAAGCGCGAGCTTCCGGGTGCGAGGGATCGGCTCGCCTATTTCGAGGAGCGCGCTCGGAAGCATGAGCGCGGGGAGAACCCGAGCGTGTCCGGCCGCGTCTCTCCTCGCCGCGCCGCCGTCATCGAGCGGAGCTATCAGGCGATCGAGAAGGCTCGCGAGACTCACGATCCAAAGCGGTTCAAGCGGGGAGGCAGCTACAGCGTCGAAGAGGAGCGCGCTATCGCTCGCGCGGCGGGACTCAAGAAGGCTCCCTCGAACGTCGCGATTGGGCGTTTAGAGCTTCACCGCTTCATGACCGAGCGCCCGGCTCACCTCTTCGCCTACTACAAGGGCGACTCTCCGAAGTCGGGAGAGGCGATCACGAGCTTCACGGGCGAGAAGCTCGGACACGTCGTATCCACGGGGAGCGCCTACGAGGCCGGCAGCGGCTACCCGCGGACTCGGATGCTCCCGCTTCGCGTGCGCGCCATCACGGGCGACGTGTACGCAGGCGTCGCGAACCTCGACACCGGCTCCTACGTCAAGCTGAAGAAGGTCGGGAGCAAGGCGAGCGCTACGAAGCACGAGAGCGGTGGGAACCCTCAAGTGAAGCCCGTCGCCTGGGAGTCCTACTTTGAGCGCGTCGTGGAAGCACTCCGCGGGCTCGGCCTCAAGCGCTCGCACGCCGACGAGTACGCTTCGCTCATCCGATCCTCCTGGGCTACAGCCAAGCCCGTGCGCACCGTCGCGCTCACCCTGAAAGCCTACGAGCAAGGCGATGAGCAGGCTCTCCAGGAGCTTCGCCGTCCTCCGCGAGTCTCTCAGAAGGCTCACCAGGCAAGAGAGAGTGCGGGGGACGCCAGGCTCAAGGCGAAGATGGCCGCTCTCATCGGGAAGAAGTGAGGATGGCGATTTCCTACTCGCGCCCTGAGACTCCTCGCCCGATCAGCGCTGAAGATGCGCTGGTAGAGGCCGTCCACTGGCTCCACTTCGGAGACAGCCCAGAAAAGGCGCTCCCGTGGCTCACCTACGCGAGCAGGCACGGCAAGACGCAGGAAGACTTCGATGAGATCGCGAAGTACGGCGCTCAGGTACAAGGGCGCGTTCCGGAGAAGTGGAAAGCCTATCAGCGGGGCGCTCTGAAGATCCCGATGCAGTACCACCCGAGAAGCCTCGACTTTCTGGAGCGAGAGCGAACCCAGCGACGCGGCGCGGGCGGGGGCGCGAGCGCGAAGGACGCTGCACTCAAGGCCAAGGTGAAGTCGCTCGTTCGCGGGAGATCGTGAGTCATGCCCTGGATTTGCAGTAACGCCCAAGGCGCATTTCAGGACAGAGTGTGGCACCTCGCCGCGCCCGAGGAGCGCCGTGGAGAACGAACGGGGAAGGTGCTCGCACGCTTCCACGTCGCGGCCTGCACGCGGAAGACGCTCGGCGCTGCTTACGGTTCAACGCTCGTTCAAGCGAAGCCGGCGGAAGGGATCGGGGAACGGATCTGCGTCCGGTGCGAGAAGATCCACGCTCGGGGCGCCGTTTCTGTCCAGGGCGAGGTCGGGACGGCTGCGGACGCTGAGAAGAAGCCCGCCCCTGGCGGCTGGGGCAAGCCTTACGGCTCTGATCCCTACCTCACCCCGCACGGGGCGGTCCTCATGTTCCGGAAGGGGCAGCGCGTTCGATTCTTCACACCCGAGGGAGCACAGATCGGCCCGGAGCAGAGGAACGTCGCTCCCGCCGTCGTGTTTGCGCTTTCGCAGGGATGGCGAAGTGCGAATCCGAAGCTCGAATTGCTCCGGAAGCTCGGAGAGATCCAGGAACCTCACCTCTTCCCCTCGAAGAGTGCGAAGGCTACGAAGCTCGACACGAAGCTCGCTGCTCGGGTGAAGGCGCTCGTCGGCCGAGGGAAAGCGTAGACTCCTCATGGCTTCAGGTATCCACGATCGCATCGCCAAGGCTCTCGGCTGGCCCGTCCGGGACGTGCAGTCGCTCTCACTTCAGAGCTTGCGCGAGCTGGTACGCCCGGTGAGCCCGAAGCTCGTGGCGGAGATCGACAGGGAGATCCGGTCGGGCGCGTACATTCACCAGAAGGAAGCATGAACCATGGATCTCAAGGAACTCGGAAATATCCTGACGCAGTACCACTCGGGCATGGACGCAGTGTACGCGGTCGGTTCGTTTGCGATCTCGGGCAAAGTTCACCCGAGCCTCGAAACCGTCCGGAAGGCTCGCGACATGATCGCTGGCTACGCCCGGAAGCCTGACCGTTCGTGGTCGAGGAAAGACGTGAGCGATCTGAAGCGCGCGGTCGTGAAGCTCGACTCGATGATCCGCGAGAAGGGTGGGACGCTGCCCTTGCAGAAGGGGCGCGTTCACCCGGGCGACATCGCCACGATGCTCGACTCGTACATCACGACGGCGCTCTGGTCCACGAACGACGAGAGCGACGAGTCGGGAGGTCGGCCCCTCGATGACAACTATGGGCCGAGCGATGTGAGCGCGGGAGCGCGGGCGGCCATGCGCCGCGACGTTCACTCGTTCGCGACGAAGTACGGTCACCTCATCCTGAGCGCGACGGCTCACAGCGGGAGTGGAAGGTGGGAGAAGGCCGGCCATGACTTCTGGCTCACCAGGAACGGCCACGGCGCGGGCTTCTGGGATGGCGACTGGAAGCCCAAGGAAGTCGGTGACGCGCTCACGAGGGCGGCCAAGAGCTACAGCGGGGTCGATCTCTACGTCGGCGACGACAAGAAGATCCATAGCTCGGACGAGTTCTGGGCCGGGCAGGAGCGGGCACGGAAGAAGCTCCTCAAGGGACCGAGCGCCGCGAAGCACGAGAGCGGCGGCAACCCCCGCCTGAAGGGCGGAGGCAAGACCGACATCATCTTCCGCAAGGACGGCTCCGTCACCGTCTGGGATGTTCACGCTCAGGGGCGAGTGACGGTGAGGAAGCCTAGCGATCAGCTCCTCGCCTCGCTCAACTTCCGGGAGCGAGAGCGCGTCATCCGGCACGTCAACGCGGATCGGAGAATCGATCTGCTCGCGCAGCTCCGCCATGAGGGGCATCGGCTTTCTGGTCCCGAGTGGGAAGATAGGATCCCGAAGCTCGTCGGCGTCCTGAAGGAAAACCTCGGAGCGACCGAGAGCGAAATCAGGAATGCCATCGGCGACGTTGCCTCGCCGCCGTGGAAGACGAAGGGGCGCTCGCCCTGGACGAAGAGCGGGCGTCGCGTGCTCCTCAAGGAAGACTACGAGCCCGATGCTTCGCTCCGAGGGCGCATCCGGGCGCTCGTGTCGCGCAAGAAGAAGTGAGAAGTTCGCCATGACCGACGAGAACCTTCAGAAGCTACACGGCGACGGGCCGCTCATGACGAACGCCGCCGTGAACCGCAACCACGCCGCGCGCATGTTCAAGGCCGGCATGACGCCCGAGGAGATCGCTCGGGCGTTCCCCGAGGTCTTCACGTTCACCCGTGGCGAGGGTGGCGGGCTCGGGCAGAAGTACGATTCCGTCTACGTCTCGTCCGGCCGGAAGGAGACGCGGAGGATGATCGTGAAGTCCGCCGTGGACGAGGCGATTGCTCTGCACAAGAGCATGAAGAAGGGGAGGCGCGACTTCGAGAAGGCCGTGAAGACGGCGGCCAGGGTGAAGAGGGAGGAAGCGAAGCAGCTCAAGGCCCACATCGCACGGGCCAAGAAGGAGATCGCGGAGAGCGCGAGGCGCGGCGAGCAGCCGCACTTGCGCACGAAGGAGGACATCGCGCGGACGGCTCACTCGTTCGGGCAGGCCGCGTACTTCGAGGAGAAGCGCGTGAGGGGGATGACGGCGAAGCACGAGAGCGGGGGAAATCCCAAGACCCGGAAGCCTTCCTTCAAGCGAGGCGACTTCGTTCGCGTGAAGGGGCTCGGAACCTGGGTGGGGAAGATCACCTTCGGCCCGCAGCTCGACACGGAGCTGGGGCTCAAGAAGTGGAAAGTGACACGAGACTTCGACGGGCTTCAGAAGTGGTGGAACGACACGTCCCTGGAGAAGCTCTCGAAGAAGGGCTCGCGGCACGAGGCCGGGAAGAACCCCCTCACGAAGCGCGAGTTCGATGCGCTCACAAAAGAGCGCGGCGGGACGGGCAAGGGCGGAGACTCGGGCATGGCGCGCGACGAGATCGCCGCCTACCGCCACCTTCGTAAGCGCCCTGGGCGCGGCTCATACGCGAGACTCGACGAGCGTGATCTCCTGGCCGAGCGCGCGAGCGAGCGCCGCAGGCGCCCTGACGCTCCCCTTCGAGGGCTTCAGAGCGCGCCCAAGGCGGTTGGCGGAAGCGCGTTCCTTCGCTCGTGGGGCGAGGCCATCACGAAGCCCCTCCGAGGCGATCCTCACCAGCTCGCCAGCATGAGCCGGGAAGAGCTGAAGGCGTACCGCGGCGGCGCGGGGAAGAAGGACGCGGCGCTGAGAGCGAGGATCGACAAGCTCCTCGGGAAGAAGTGAGAAGGGTTCCAATGGCAAATAAGCACAGAGTCATCCTGGCCTGGATGAACACAAACTACGAGCCGCCACGCCCCACCGCTGTAGTCTGGAAGAACTCGGTTGCAGAAGCAAAGCTCCTCGAAGTGAAGAACCAGGCTGCACATCATGCAAGTCGCGAGCACGTCGTCTCAGAGGCAGCTCTCGTCCTGTCCTTCCCCATGAAGGAGAAGGATCCGCTCCTCAAGGCTCGGGCAAGGGTGCTCGAAGTCGCTCGCGATCTCGGGCTTGCGGGAACGGCCGGGAAGCACGAGCGCGGACAGAACCCTCGCGTCAGCCGCGGGCTCAAGACGCGCATCGAAAAGCTCGTCGGGAAGAAGTGAGAGGAAGCGGCATCATGGCAAGCGAAGGATTCGTTCTCGGCCCGTTCGATAGGTGGCTTCCGAACAAGGCCATCTTCAAGGAGCGCGTCGGTGACAAGCTCGATCTCGACTTCCCAGGCGAAGGCGCAGCTCTCGCGAAGAAGTACGCCGGGATCGTGCGAACAGGCTGGGCCGCATCGAACAGCATCACTGGCGTTGCCCACGACATCGAGCAGATCGAGCTGGCAAAACGCGGGCGGGCCGGCAAACGGAGGGAGAGAGAAGAGAAGCGCGTGGCGCGCGTGCTCTTCGAGGCCAAGGAGAGCCTTGCCACGGTCGGTACGAAGCGCTCCGCTCTGAAGCACCTCTTCGACGCCTGGAAGGCGCATCACCTGGGCGTCGAGAGCGACGTGGCGAAGGCCATGGGTCGCGCGCACCACGCGGGCGCTAGCGAGGCGGAGATCCATCGCGTCATGGATCGCGCTGCCAAGGAGACGGAGAAGGTCCGCGAGAAGCAGTACCGGGCTCGGGAGAAGGTTGCGCGGCACGAGCGCGGGGAGAACCCGAAGGTCTATCTCGTCTATCATTCGAGCACGGTCGGCGTCCCGAGCCGGCTCGTCGCATCCTTCAAGAGCAAGAAGGATGCGGCTGACGCGCTTCGCACTCACAACCGCACGGCGCGTATGGGCGGCTTCTACAACGTCCACCCGGAGCGCGCAGTGAAGCTCTGGAGAGATCGCGGGGAGCGCTGGGATGAGCCCACGGGTGGAGCTTCTCCGAGTGCAGCAAGGCACGAGCGCGGCAGCAACCCTCGCGTCTCGCGGAGCGCGCGGGACATGACGCTCAAGGATCGCGTGAACGCGCTCGTCGGGCGCAGGAAGAAGTGAAGGGCAAATCGTCATGACGAAGATGAGCTACAGCGAGCGCTACGGGCGGTTCTACAAGCCGGGAGCGCTCCATCCCCGGAAGAAGGTCGTCTTCAGCGAAGCCGCGCTCTCGTCAGCCGAGGAGGCGTTCGCAGACGCCGTTCGTCACTGGGATTCGATCGACTGGTCGAAGAAGACGGCGCGCGAGGCGACCGTCGAACGAAACAAGCTCTTCCGCGTATACACAGCCCTTCAGAAGCTCGCGATGAGCCCGGGAGGGCCGAGCCCGAGCGGCACGACTCCTGGGGGCTACCTGCACGGCTTCTGGTCGCAGTACGATATGCGAGGCCGTGATCCTCGCTTTCACGCGACTGGCGTGAGTGTGGGTACGAAGGGAAGCCCTGCGCATGAGCGCCAAGCCGCGCTCGCGAAGGTGAGGAAACACGAGCTGGGGATGAACCCTCGCACGCGCCGCTACCCCTACCCGGACGAACGCGAGCGAGAGGTCGCAAGGATCATCGCATCGCGAAAAACCGCTGACGACAAGACGCTCTACTTGTGGAGCGACGGCGATCTGACGTGGGGCCTCGGCCGGGCAATCAAGGGCGTGCGGCTTCCGAGGAAGGGCGATCTCACGCTCGGCTTCCTCGTGCTCGGTGAGCTGTCCGTGTACGACGCGAGCGAAGTGCCTCAGCTCGTGAAGGCAGCGCAGAAGGGCGGGCTGCCGGGAGACGTGCGAGCGCGCTTCGGGAGGCAGGAGAGCGGAGCGAAGAGACGGAGCGCAGAGAAGAAGGCGAGGCTCGGGCTCGTCCCGAAGTGGACGACGCTCGAAGCTGATCGCGGCGGACGCCCCACCTTGCGCGTCTGGAAGCTCCCGAAGCTCGTCTACGGAGGGCTCGCCGTGTGGCATGAACGCGGAGTCTACGAGGTCATGCGCGAGGTTTCGCGAGGCTCGGGCACGTTCGTTCCGACCGGCTTCAAGGCGAAGACGCTCTCGGGTGTCATCCGGATCCTTCCGGATCTCCGCGAGCGGGCTCTCGGGAGCGGAGAAGACGCGGCACTCAAGGCTCGCATGAACGCGCTCGTCGGGCGCGGGAAGAAGTGATCGAAGATGGCGACGAAGAAAGCAGCAAAGAAGATGGAAGGCCCGAACGTCCCTGCCAGGAAGAGGCTGGCGTCGCAGATCGCTCACCTTCGCATGTATCACGGGCTACTCTCTCCAAGCGATCTCGTGCGCGCGTATCACCTGACTCGCGAGGAAGCCGAGACGGCTCTCTATGGGCAGTCAGCTTTCTTTGGTTCTCTCGGAAAGACGGTGACGCAGTTCGAGAAGCGCGTCCTGAAGGCACTCAGGAAGAAGGAGTGGTTCTCGGCTCCCGATCCGAAGGCCATCCCAGGCGCGGAGCGCCTTTACGGGCGGTACGTGTGGCTCCTTCAGCACGGCGAGGGCGACACGGCAGAAGCCAAGTACCTCGAAAAGCAGCTCACGGCCATCGGCTTCAACGGCTGGGGGCTCATCATCGACGCTTGGCCGGCCGCGAAGCGGTACTACGACGTGGCGGGCTCGGTCGTGGGCTCTGCGAGCGTGCGGAAGCATGAGAGCGGGAAGAACCCCATGATCTACACAATCAGAAACGCGAGCAAGAAGGTCGTCGCGAAGATCATCGAAGGCAAGGCCGGAGAAAAGATCCGCGTGACTTCCTACGATGATCTCGGGAGAGCCCACACTCACAGCGAAAAGAGTTTGTTCGATGCGGCGGCCTACGTCGGAGGGCGAGGCGCGACTCCGAGCGGAGGATGGGAGGATCTCGATCCCTCTTCTCGCCTTCTGCTTCAGCGGTGGAGCGTGGCGAGGCACGAGAGCGGCAAGAACCCTCTTAC
>Ga0334722_10002156_pt1 | contig 22698 bp, 28 predicted proteins | sample C3_bottom_MG_FD_207210 | JGI IMG/M metagenome (GOLD analysis project Ga0334722, IMG submission 207210) | Sediment microbial communities from Yellowstone Lake, YNP, Wyoming, USA - C3_bottom | ecosystem: Environmental > Aquatic > Freshwater > Lake > Sediment | place: USA: Wyoming | collected... | reverse complement strand
CAACTCAAAACAATATTGAAACAGACCTTTGACGCGGTATCCAATGGGTATGACGGCAAGGCGCTTCGTTTCTTTTCCAAAAGCGCCGAACATATGTCGAGTCTTCTCAAACTTCGCGGGGATGAGCGCGTACTCGATGTTGCTTGTGGCACAGGCCATGCGTCACTCGCGATCGCGCCGAGGTTGCAAAAAGGCGGCCATATAACTGCCGTGGATTTATCACCGGGAATGCTCGACCAGGCGCGAAAAAAGGCCGAATCGCTCAGTATTCGGAATGTCGAGTTTATAGAACGGGACATGCAGGACCTGGGCTTCGCAGAAAGCCCGTTTGAGATAGCCGTGTGCGCATTCGGTATATTTTTTGTCATGGATATGGAAACACAGCTTGCACATATCGCATCCATGGTCAGGCCGGGCGGCAGGGTCATGATCTGCAATTTCCTTGACAACTATTTTCAGCCAATGAGAGACCTGCTTTTTAACCGGATTACCACATATGGAGTGCAGGACCCTCCGCAGGCCTGGAAGCGCATTGCAAGCGAAGCAGGGTGCAGGCAGCTTTTCGAAACAGCGGGACTCACGAACATCAATGTTGAGCAAAAGAACGTCGGCTATTATCTGGAAAGCGCTGACGAGTGGTGGGACATTGTTTGGAATGCGGGATTCCGAAGATTGTTGGCCCGGCTTTCCACGCAGGACCAGGAGCGATTCAGGCGGGAGCATCTGAATGAGATCGCCGCGCTCAAGACAGACAAAGGCATCTGGCTCGACGTCGGAGTGCTGTATACGGTGGGGACGAAGATCAAATAGGCAATGAAGCAAGGCTTGAATCAAATCAGATTTTCGCGCAAAGACGCAAAGGCGCAAAGAAAGGATAAATGCAATGGATGAAAATCAGATATCAAAAATCGTCGTAAATTGCTGTTACAAAATACACACGACACTCGGACCGGGTTTATTGGAATCAGTTTATCTCGAAGTTCTGATGTACGAATTGAAGAAGGCCGGGTTGAAGTGTGAGAAAGAGGTTGGAGTGCCCGTACGCTATGAAGAAGTCGTGCTCGAACTTGGTTTTCGTGCGGATGTGATCGTTGAGAATTTGGTAATTGTTGAACTGAAATCAGTCGAACAGATTCTGCCTGTTCATAAGAAACAATTATTGACATATCTCAGACTGACAGGTATGAAGCTTGGCCTGCTTGCTAATTTTAATGTCAATCTCATCAAAGATGGAATAGAGAGAGTTGTCAACAAGTTATAAGGCGTAATTTTACCGCCTTTCTTTGCGACTTAGCGGCTTTGCGCGAGACAGCTTTTGCTTTTATCATTCATGCCACCGGAGGTGACGATCATGCACCAGATCAAAGTTTACCGAAAGACTGATTTACCCCTCAAGCCGGCTGTGTGTGGGGCCAACATGTGGGCCGTGGGTCTTGATAAGGCGATGCTCACGTACTTCGAAATGGCTCCTGATACGCAGTTCCCGGACCATTCGCATGAAGCGGAACAGATAACGCTCGTGCTCGAAGGCGAGCTGACCTTCGCCTATGGGGATGAGACAGTCACGTTGAAGCCTGGTGAGGTAATCGCAATACCTTCGAACGTGAAGCATTCCGTTCGGTCGGGCGACCGACCTTGCAAGGCTGTTGATGCATGGTCGCCAGTGAGAAAGGAGTATTTATGAAATCGAAGAGAAGTAGTCAAAAGAACGGAGCGACGACGGCCTTCGATACATCCAACTGGGCAAATCCCGAGTTCAGTCGGGGATATATTGACAACGCCGATGTCTTCATCGTTGAACGTCGGCGGATGCTGACAATTCTCCAATCCTTCTATGTTCATTTCGTAAAAGATGGGAGCCGAAAGACGATGCTCGATCTCGGATGCGGTGACGGCATTGTTACTGCCACGATTGCTGAAGCTGGCGGACCAGTAAACGCTACACTCGTTGACGGGTCGGAAGACATGGTCTCGAAGGCCAGGGAGCGCCTTACCTGTTTGCCCAATGCAAAATATGTTCACGCGAGCTTTCAGGAGGTACTGCGAACAAACAAGTTGGAGGGGCCATACGATTTCATCGTCTCCTCGCTGGCGATCCATCACCTGACATTGGATGAGAAGACGGCCCTGTTCAAAAAGGCCCATTCACTCTTGAATCCCGGAGGGCATTTTGTTAACATCGATGTCGTCCAGGCGCCCACTGGGACAATGGAACAATGGTATCTGGCGCTCTGGAAGGAATGGATCGACGAAAGAAAACTGACCCTCGGCATAGAGGGTGATCAGTTCGACGGCATTCTCCGGCAATACAAGGATGCGGAGGAAAACAAGCCGGACACGCTGGACGCCCAACTGAAGGCGCTGACTGCCGCGGGATTCAAGGACGTGGATTGCTATTATAAATACGGGATCTTCACAATATTCGGCGGCAGAAAGCAACAATAGATTGATCGGGATCGGAGGTGTATGGTGAACGATTTTCCTGATTTCATGAAGAATCCCATAAACGCCGTCGGTTCTCATCAAAAAAGCGCGGGCGTGGAGGGCTTTATTTACGACGGCGCGGACGGAAGCCAGCTGATCATATTTCAATGTGCGACGAGCGGCATATCAAAAGAGCATGTTCATGACTTCGATGAATACTTCGTCGTGATCCAGGGCGAGTATACCCTGGGTATTGAAGGCAGGACCATCAAGCTCACAGCCGGCCAGGAATATTATATCCCCAAAGGGATGCCCCATGATGGAGCTTTTAGTGTCGGTACACGGACGATCAATGCTTTTGGCGGGAAGAGGGCCGAGAGAATATCATAGGGAGGTGCGAATTATGCTTTTTCTCGTAATCAGTACACCGCAGCCCGCGCGGCCGGATGAGGTAAAGGGAGCACGGACAAAGTTCAGGCGTTGGGTAGAGCGTTTGAAAACCAGTAATCATGTGCTATCTTTTTACCCTCGCGTTGGCAGGGGCGCGGTCGTGATTTTCGACGTCGCGTCTAATAATGAACTGCATACGCTGCTTACGGAATGGTCGAATATCATACCGGTGCATCAGGATGTTTATCCATTAGCATCGCCTGACAATGCCCGCTAAACAAAATGCACATGACCCTCAATTTGCGTGAACAGGAAAAACTATACGCATGATCGATCTTGATAACTATCGCCAAGAGCTTTCCGATAAATGCAGCACCTGCGGGTTCTGCTATGAGTATTGTCCTGTCCTGGCCGTTTCCGGAAACGGGTCAAAACCTTACGGCAAGCAACAGTTGTCGCCAAACGTCCCGCTGACCCGTCCGGACTTTTATAAATTGGAGAGCCTGGTGTCCTCCTGTCTTCTTTGCAAGGCTTGCTTTCCGTCCTGTTTTATGGGGAAGACGCCGGATGAAGTAGTTCTTCGGGGGCGAGCAGCCCGACAGTCCACGGACACGAAACTATCAATCAGGAACATCCTGTTCAAACATATATTGCCCTATCCCGGGAGAACGGCTCTTACGATCAAGCTGTTCCGATGGGTAGTCAAGATGAATGACATACTTCTAACGCGATGGCTGAGGTTGTCGCCGATCATCCATACATTGGCGATCCAGGCAAAGAGCAAACCAGCTCATGATAAAGCCGCGCGGAGTCCGGTCATTAGCGTCGGCCAAAAAACAGTCACGTATTTTCAAAGTTGTGGTTTTGACCACTTGCTGCCACAGGTCCGAAAGGCTACGTTGGCTATTTTTGATTCGTTCGGGTATAAGGTCGTTTTGACACCCAATGCTTGCTGCGGCCTGCCGCCCTATGCCAATGGCGATATGGAGTCGGCAAAGAAGATGGCGATAAAAAACGTGGAATTGCTTGAAGGTTCGGACCTCGTAGTCACTGAGTGCGCAAGCTGCTCCTCGTTCCTGAAAAAATACACTGCGCTGCTTGAGAACGACGCAACATATGCTGAAAAGGCGAAAGCGTTGTCCGAGCGGGTCAGGGACATGAGTGAGATACTCCAGGACAGCTGGCAAAGCTTGACCGACCGAACATCCTCACGTATGCCGGAGAGACTGAAGGTTACGTATCACGAGCCCTGTCATCACAGCCGCTATCAGGCGATTGCCAAAGGCCCAAGGGAAATCATTCAGTCCATCCCAGGTGTGGAATTCCAGGAACTGTTCGAGTCCGACTGGTGCTGCGGCGGACCGGGGCTCTACAGTGAAGCGAACAGCGCCCTGTCGCAAAAGATACTTGCTCGTAAGCTGCAAAATATCGAGAAGACCGGCGCGAGCGTTGTCGTGACGTCCTGCCCCGCGTGTATGATGCAGCTTGGATGGGGGATACGGCAGGCCGGGATGAATGTCGAGGTTGTTCACATAAATCAACTTGTTGAACAGTGCATGACAGCTGATCAAACAATATCAGGAGAAGGACAATGAACCTGGAAGACATCAGGCGAAATATCGACTCAATCGACAACGACATTATCAAGCTGCTCTCAAGGCGCGCCGGGTTGGTTTCGGCTGCCGGGAAGCTCAAAAAGGATGAAAAGAGCGTGCGGGACCCGAAACGGGTGGAGCAGGTGATCGAAAAGGTGAAGACGAAGGCTTCAGCAGCAGGGCTCGATCCCGAGATCGCCGAGGAAATATATCTGACGATCATCGGATGTTTTGTTCGCCGGGAGATGAATGAATTCAGCGAACGGGCAAAACATATTCCAATGAATGTCGACGGATTCTTGATCCGAAAGGTTGTTGACCAGGATAGTGAAGGGATCGTTGCCATTTTCAACCATTACGTGGAGAACAGCTTTGCCGCCTATCCGGAGCAGCCTCTGGATAGGACCTTTTTTGAGTTGATAAAAAAGATCATCCACGGCGATGCCTTCTATGTCGTGGAGACAGCGGAGAAAAAGATTGCCGGTTTTGCGTTCCTAAAAAAGTATCACGCATACCCGGCATTTAATCGCGTGGCTGAGACGGGTTATTTCATCTCTCCGGAGTATACGCGGATGGGACTGGGCAAGAGGCTGCTCGGCACGTTGGAAAATGGGGCGCGAACGCTGGGCATTGATACGCTCCTTGCCAATATTTCGTCGCGCAATCAGGCAAGCCTCGCTTTTCATGAAAAGCAAAGCTTCCGGGAATGCGGACGCTTTCAGCGAATCAGCAGAAAGTTCGGACAGGACGTGGACATCGTTTGGATGCAGAAGTTTATTTGAGGAGATGCGACGTGGACAACACCGCTGATTTTTACAAATACCATGCCCTCGGCAATGACTACATCATCATCGATCCGCAAAAGACCAGGATCGATCTTTCGCCTGACACCATCAGGCTGATCTGCCATAGAAATTACGGCATCGGCTCCGACGGCATCCTGTTCGGTCCGATTATTGAAGACGGCTCGATCAGGCTCCGGATATTTAATCCTGACGGCAGTGAGGCGGAAAAGAGCGGGAACGGCATCCGGATATTTGCGCGGTATCTGGTTGATGCCGGATATGTACATACGACGCGTTTCGAGCTTATGACCAGAGGCGGCCCTGTTGGCGTTGAAGTGATGGATGGGAAGGCAAGCCTGATAAAAGTTGATATGGGCACGGTTACGTTTCAAAGCGACCGCATACCAGCAAACGGCGCTGTACGCGAAATGATCAATGAGCCTGTCGAGCTCAATGGAGAGACGTACCTGGCGACTTGTTTGTCCATCGGTAACCCGCATTGCGTGATTCCCGTCGAGCGAGCATCCAAAGATATGGCAATAAGGCTCGGGCCGCTCATTGAAAACCATCCGATGTTTCCGAACCGGATAAATATGCAGTTGTTGCAAGTGCTTAACCGGAACACGATCCAGATCGAGATCTGGGAGCGAGGGGCAGGGTATACACTGGCATCGGGGAGCAGCAGTTGCGCTGCGGCGAGCGCGGCTTTTCGGCTGGGCTTGGTCAATCGAGACATACACGTTCGCATGCCTGGCGGGATCATTGAGGTAGAAATTAATGACAATGGCCATGTTATGATGACAGGGGACGTCTCAGGTGTAATGCATGGTTCTTTCATGGACGAGCTTTGTGAAAAACTACATGTGGATAAAATCAAAACATGACACCCTGTGGAGCGAATAATATCAAGATGCGGGAATATGTTTATTCCCTGCTCGATCTTCGGAAGGCCGCAGCTCTCCTGGATATCGGCTGTGGCGACGGGTATGATCTCCATCGAATCGGGAATATGGCAGGCAAGGAGATGCGGCTGATTGGAGTTGACGCTTCAATGGAAGCGAGGGAATGCGGTTAATTGACAGATAGGTCATTATGTTCACGCCAGCGCGATTGACGGGACTACGGCGCTTGTGAATCCAATTTTATCAAGGACGGGTGAGCAGCATGAACGCAAAACTAATTAAGGACGGCCTTGGGCATCTTGAAAGATACATTCCGTTCGTAATGCCCGCCATGAGCTGGCGGTTTGCCGCAGAGCCGCCAAGGAATGCCATTGTTCCCGAAAAAGACTCATGGTCATGCATGTTTCTTTACATCAAAGCAGTGGCAAGCGGAAAGAAGCTGTGTCTTTCCGCTGATAACCCTGGGTGCAGCGGCGCAGCGTGCTACCTGGGGTTTAAAAAAACAGGGGCTGGTGCGGGGTCATTTCTGGCCGGAAAGGAAAAGTTCAAGAAGTCCGTGGAGCTGGGAGAGGCATTTTACAAAGAGATTAATGCGATTTCATCGGCGGAAGAATTTATTGTTTTGGAACGAACAGATGACTTGGCATACGATGAAGGCCAGCCTCAAGTCATCACGCTCTGGGTGGATGCAGCTTCTCTTTCCGGGCTTGTGACCTTGGCGAATTATGACAGGGAGACGAATGAAAACGTTTTAATTCCCTTTGCCTCGGGTTGCCAGAGTGTGTGGACGATACCCTACAAGGAACAATTCTCGAGTCTCCCCCGCTGCGTCGTCGGAACGATGGATCCTGCTGTCCGGGCTTTTTTGCCGAAAGAAACGATGGCGTTTTCCCTGCCGGTGAAGCGGTTTGTGGAACTGGCAGAGAATATCAAGGGCAGTTTTTTGCAGACTGATTTGTGGAAGCAGGTTGTCATACGGCCTGCAAAATGAATCACAGCTCCGCTCTCATCCGGCCCGGCCCGAAAGATGACAACAAGGTATAGCTCGGTGTTTGAGGGGGGCGCGTCACAAATCCCGGCGCGCCTCCTGTCGTTCACGTTTAACCAGAGGACCTATGCTGATCATTTTTGATATCAATGGAACACTTTAAGTCGTACTGTATATGAATTGATCCTGCCACAAATATTAACTCGGAAGGACATGCATTATGGACAATGCAGAAAACGAATTTCAAAAGATTTACGATGACCATTATTCCAGGATCGTCCGGTATCTTCGCAGACTTGTCGGAGAATCAGAGGCCGAAGACGTGGCGCAGGATGCCTTTGTGAAGGTGCACCAGGCGCTCGACGGATTTCGGGGTGAATCGAAGCTGTCCACCTGGATCTACCGGATCGCGACAAACACGGCGATGGACAGGCTGCGGAGTTCGTCATCGAAGATCCTATCCACATCGAGCAGCCTGACGGACGAGGATGACCCTGCCGATGAGATCGAGCAGCTGTCCGACGACAGCGTCCCCCGGCTTGATACGATGTTGATCCGGAAGGATATGAACGACTGTATCCGCGGGATCGTTGACAGCCTTCCCGAGAATTATCGCACCGTGCTGGTGTTGAGCGATCTGGAGGGACTGACTAATGCGGAAATATGCGAGGTCCTCGGCCTCCCACTCGACACAGTCAAGATCAGGCTCCACAGGGGCAGAAAGCGTCTCAAAAAAGAACTGGATTCGAGCTGCCATTTCTATCGAGATGACAGAAACGAGCTGGCCTGCGACCGGAAGGCGTCGGGCATTGAATTCAGAAAAAAGTAACCAAGGGTGTATCTTTTTCGTGTCAGCCTCCGTCTTAGTCAGTAAAGGAGGGTGCAAACCATGAACAAAAAGATTGAGGAGATGATAGCTTTAGGGGCGTCTTATGCGCTGAATTGCCAGCCCTGCATGGAGTTTCACAAGAAGGCGGCGATGGAGGCGGGGTTGACAGCGGAAGAGATGCAGGCGGCCATACGAATCGCGGATGCGATCAAGACGGGCGCGGGGAAGAAATCTAAACAATTTGCAGAGGACATGTTCGGCGTTGTGCAGGAGGAGCGATGCTGCGCTGTGGGAAGTGAATGCTGTCAATAGAACGTTGGAGACAGGATTATCATGCTTCTCAAAAGCTATAGCAAGGAAATCTTCAAGCCGACGTGCAATTCCAATTTTCAGTCCCTGCACTGCATCGCGCACCTCGACGAGGACATCGGCGAAGCGCTTCCCTATCTGAACGCTGTTCTGGATGGGGACAGTTATATCAAGGAGCCTCCATCCGTAACGTTCAAGATGAATGGGAAGCTCGTTACTCTCCACGCGCGCAAGATCGCGGTCAATGCGCTGAGGGACGAAGCAGAGGCCGAGCACATTCTTGAATGGCTCAGGCAGGAGATCAATGAGGCCTGGGAGAACCGCGGGAAGATAACGCCGAAATACACCGGCAAGGCCAAGCCGCATATTCTCGAAATCTACAAGCTCCTGCCCAAGACCAACTGCCGCGAGTGCGGCCAGCCCACGTGCATGATGTTCGCGTCCCTTGCCACGGAAGGTGCAAAGAATACTGACGACTGCCCCGGGATTTCCGCGGAAAAGGTCCTCGTGCTCCGGTCGTATCTGGCGAAGTTCAACATAGGCATATAGGCGCATCCTGCCAGTTATCCCGAATCATGGGACCTTCTTCTTTATATCATCAACAGCATTGAATAACTGCCCAATTGCTTCGGATGACGCGCTTCCGGAATACATATGCCTCACGAACCCGTTAGCGTCGATCAGGATAATATTGGGAACGTTCTGCGCCAAGCCGTACGCTGTGAAGAGCTCGCCATCCCAGTCGAGCAGAACGCTGGCTGGTTCCTTTTTAAAATGCCTTTTAACGATGCCAGTCATGAAAAACATGACCGTCCGCAAGTCTGCAACACCCAAACACGGAACGCGACCTGCGTACCTCACGATTATGGCTGTTTTCCATGGACCGTTCAGCTCCGATCCCTTTTTGTCGCATGCGAGCAGGATCATTGGATGTCCGGAAAAGCTTTGCAATGTGAACGAACGGTCATATTGATCAAGCAGGGAAAATTCCGGCGCTTTCTTGTTGATGAGCGATTGATCCGCTTCCGCGGAAAATGCCATAAAGACTATTGCTATCAGCACAAGACATCTTTTCATGAGCAGCTCCTTCCGGTTCATTCCTTCATCGCCGTCGCAGTGATCTTTGCCATAAAGCGCCTGGTGAAGAAGCGGTCGCTGAAAACCATCAGTTTGTTCATGAGACCCGGAATGCCACTGGGACGACCTGAGATCATGATTTTGATGCCATATTCCACGACCACTTGGCTTTCCATCATCGTGAGTCTTGTGAACCAGGTGCCATTGCTTTCCGCTGCGTCCCAGAAGGCCGTACGGGTAGGGCCGGGACACAATGCGCTCACCCGCACGTTGGTTTTTGACAATTCCCGAGCTAATGCTTCCGACAGATTCAGGACATACGACTTGGTTGCGGCATAGGTTGCGAAGAACGGCATGGGTTGGAAACCTGCTGTTGACGCGACATTCAGTACGCGCCCGTAGTCCTTCTTGATCATATCTTTCAAAAAGAGCTTCATAAGATGATGCAGCGCGCTGATGTTCAAAGCGATCATGGTCTCGTCTTTTTCCAAGGGCGCGTCGATGAACGGCCCCACATGTCCCAGGCCTGCGTTATTGATCAGAAAATCCACTGACAAACCCTTCTCTTTCACGGTGCGGTAAAGTTGCTGAGGCGCTTCGCGTAAGGCCAGGTCAAGAGGGATAATGTCGATGGCCACGCCTGTGTCCCGAGAAAGACGTTTTTGAAGATCGATCAGCTTCGAATCCGTACGCGCGACCAGGACCAGATTGCATCCTCTCTTCGCAAGGGCCTCCGCAAAGCCCATGCCGAGTCCGCTTGTTGCGCCGGTGATGACGGCAAGTTTGTTTTCAAGGTTTCCCATGGTCAATTCCTTCGAAAAACACGGGCGGACAAAAAGTCATGCGTGAACCGTCTTTACCGTGTCACTATCGCCGGTATCAAATATAGCGCCGTTCCAATCACAAATATCACAAACATCATCGTTGAAACAGCCTGATTGGAGACATTCTTGAACAACAACGCAAAAGGCATTTCAGGTCTCCTGATTTCGTTTACCTTCTTAAAACCATAGAAATGGATTTGCATGCCTGCCCGGATCGTCCAAAACAGCGATGCAAATATCAGCAGCGATCTGCCGATGCCGGTTTCGATCAGTTCCCGGGTGTGGAAAAATGATAAATATGCCAATATCACATACAAAAAAGACAACAGCTTGCTGGTGATGCGCAAGATCGGGCGATTGAAGTCGTCCAGCGGGAGCAGCGTCTTTTTCCAGTTAAACAAATAGGGCCAGAAGAAATCGAATGTTGCCCAGCACAAATGATACACTCCACCGGCGTAAATATAGATCTTAGCGTCCATTTCAGTCTCCTTTCCAGGTTAATTGAAATATGATGGACATTATAGGAGGCTGCGGCGGAAGGCGCATTAACCTATGTTAATTTATTTCGAATGCGTGACAGGGCCACATCGGTGATCCCGAGGTACGATGCGATGTGATATTGAGGTATTCTTTGTGCCAGGTCTGGATTCTCCTTCATGAACCGGCGATAGCGTATTTCCGCCGGGTCCAGCAGAAATTCCTTTTCGCGAAGCTCCTTTGTAAATGCCATTTTTTCAGCGTGCAGCCTCCCTACCCGCTCCCACGCGGGATGGCGATCGTACGCTTCCTCTATTAGCGTGACCGGCAGCGCCACGGTTTCCGTTTGTTCAAGCGCCTGTGCTGAAAAAGGGCATGGCTCATTTGGAATTTTGTAGCTGAAGGAGCCGACGAAATCATTTTCCAGGGCGAATAGCTTGTTAAATTCTTTTCCGTCCTGCGTAAGATAGAAATACCTGACGAGCCCCTTCACAATGAAATAGAACTCGGTCACCGGCTCGCCTGCCCGGATAAGCATCTCGTCGGCGCCGAAGTTCCGCTGACGCAGGAGCGCCGAAAAATACGCCCATTCTCGTTCGGGGATTTCGGTCAGCGTGTTCAAGGCGCTTTTAAAACTATGGAGGCCTGTTATTGAGTTCATATTCTTTGGCTCTTTCGCGTTTTAGTTGAAAACTTTTAAAAAGATCATGAGAGCACGGCATTAAGAAGTAACCTTTTTTTGACACTGATTTTCACTGATAACAGATGATGTGTCCCTGTAAATCATAAGAAATCTTGTCTTTTCAGTGTCAAAAGATCTTTGCACTTCCTCTGTGCATCAGGTCTCCGTGGTGAGGATTATCTTTTCAACTTTATTACGAATGAACCTATTCTTTTCAGGGTAACTATGCGATTACTCTCTGCAATATTCATAACTTAGCCATATTCCGGATGATTGTCAAGAGACGGATTGGTTGGCTTGACAATTGGGAAAAGCGACGCCTTATCGTGCCTCACCTGACGCACATTTGAGGCGATACGAAATATATTCATAAAAATAACTTGACAATTAGTTCTATAGGGAACTATATTCTATAAAACGATAATGCGGAAGGGGAAAGGCAAGACATGAATAAGGTTTGTCTCGGCGGTTATTTGATCGCCAGGGTGCAACTGCTGTCGGAACGGGTTTTTTCAAAAATTCTGGCCAGGTACGAGCTCAGCAAGATCAGCCCGGCCCAGGGACGGATCCTTTTCGTCCTCTGGAACAAGGACGGCATTTCGATCCAGGAACTGGCGCAGAAGACCTCGCTCGGGAAATCCACTTTGACGAGCATGCTGGACAGGCTTGAGCAGGGAGGGTTCGTGAAGCGCGTTCCGTCGAAGGAAGACCGGCGCGCGATACTCATCAAGCTGACGGAGAAGGACCGGAAGTGCCGGGACCTGTATACGAAGATCACCAAGGAAAAGGCAGCGGTGTTCTACGAAGGATTCACCTCGAAGGAGATCGACGCGTTCGAGCATTATTTGCAGCGTGTTTTCGACAACCTGAATGCTTATGAGAAGGGGAAGTGATACCCCCTCGCCCCGGTCCTCACCCTTGACGGGGAGAGGATGGTATTGTCAGGTGTGCGCAGAGACATGTATAAACGCTTATTGAAGATAACTATCGTTTCCCTTGTCCTGCTTACGGCTTTTGGCCTGGGATGCGGCTGGTATGTCTCGAATTCTGTTTACTCAGAGGACTCCATGAATAAACCAAGTAATTTTACCAATGGCAGGTTCACGAATGCCGAACCAACGACGGTAATGAAACCGGGATCGAACTGGGACTCGATCTACCAGTTCCTGTTCAAAGGCCACAAGGACCGCACCCCGTCAAAGCCTCTGCCGTTTGTGAGCATGGACGGTCTTTCACCGCAACCTGCATCGGATGGACTACGGTTCGTCTGGCTCGGTCATTCGAGCGTTCTGGTGGAACTTGACCGCAAACGTATTCTTATTGATCCCGTCTTTTCAGATCGAGCTTCACTGTTTTCGTGGGCCGGGCCAAAGCGGTTTCAACCCGCACCGATTAAGGCAAAAGACCTGCCCAAGCTCGACGCGGTGCTCATATCTCATGACCATTATGATCATCTGGACAAGCCGACGATCGTGGAGCTCATGGAAAAGACCACATCTTTTCATGTGCCGCTCGGCGTTGCAACGCTGCTGGAGAGCTGGGGCGTCCCGAAGTCAAAGATCCATGAATACGCGTGGTGGGATGAACATGAAGTTGACGGGATAACGATCGTTGCCACGCCCGCGCGCCACTTTTCCGGCCGTGGGCTTTTTGACCGAAACAGAACGCTCTGGTGCTCCTGGGTCATATCCCGCAATGGCCGAAAAGTCTTTCACAGCGGCGACACGGGCATGACCGCGCAGTTCAAGGAGATCGGGAAGAAATACGGACCATTTGACCTTGCCTTCATCAAGATGGCGGCATACAACGAGAACTGGCCGGACATCCATTTGAACCCCGAACAGGCGGTTGAGGCTCATCGCGATCTGGGCGGGAAAACGCTGGTCCCGATCCACTGGGCCACGTTCGATCTTTCGCTTCATAGCTGGTATGAACCGATCGAGCGCCTTATCAAGGCGGCGGAACAGGACCATGCGCGTGTCATTACGCCGAAGATGGGAGAGCTAGTTGATCCAGAGCGCTATGAAAATGGATACTGGTGGAAAGAGCTGGTGAGCGCATCAAAATAATAAAAAGAACTGCTCCTGTAAATTTAATATCCGCAGATTGCGCAGGCGACGAAATATATTCGCATCAGGAGGGTGGCATGATTCAGAATAATAGTCTTAAAATGAAAGTGTATAACTTCCCCGACTTCGCGAGGGATTTTTTTATTTTTCATAAAGATCTTCCTGCTTTCATCGCGTCCCTGGTTCACAGAAGAATAAGCCGGGCATTTGAATCGAAAATAATGCTTACGGTTACCGCAGTCAATGGATGCACCTACTGCGCCTGGTTTCATTCAAAAGCGGCATTGCAGGCCGGGTTAAATCATAATGAAGTAAAACAGCTGCTGTCGCGTCAATTAAACTGGCACATAGATAATGAGGACGTTGTGGCCCTGAACTTCGCGGTCCATTACGCTGATGCCGATCAAAAACCGGACAAGGAACTGCTCAATAATTTGTTTGAAGTTTACGGCCAAAAGATTGCCGAGGATATTTTACTACGACTCAGGATGATCTATTTCGGCAACCTCTGCGGAAACACCTTCAAGGCCTTCCTCTCCAGATTGCAGGGCGAGAAACAAGAGAACAGCTTCTGGTTGACCGAATTAGTCGTATTTATCATGCTTTCGCCGCTGCTCGGTCCCATAGCGCTGTTGATGAAAAAAGAACGGCTAAAAAATCTGCAGTAATAAAAAGGACAATAACCAGTATGCCGAAACTTATCGAAGCTCCGACCGTGATAATCGCAGCGGGGAATATGCCGAAAAAGATCGAGGAATTCATAGGCCGCGTCAATTCAGGCACTGATGCAGTCAGCATTGCTCGGATGAAAAGTCCGTCCGGGTGGGTAGAACCGGGCCAGACGCCTGAGTTCGATGAATACACCGTGGTTCTGCGAGGTCTTCTTCGCGTTATTACCCGGACCGGCAGTATTGATGTCAAGGAAGGCCAGGCCATTATCACGTATCGCAAGGAATGGGTCCAGTACAGCACGCCCGGGCCGGACGGCGCCGAGTACATCGCGGTATGTATTCCGGCTTTTTTGCCTGATGCCGTTCATAGAGATACATAGATCGAAGGAACGCGCCGTGTGCCGGCTATTGTTCTTTCTTCTGAAAATCCCCCTCACCCCTGCCCCTCTCCCACTGGGGGAGAGGGGCAGGGGTGAGGGGAGTTGTTTCAGGTTGGGGAGGGTGATGGTCAGGCAACCGAATATACTGTGTGGAGGCAATGCATGAAGAAAATAGCGTACCTGCTGGGTTTTTTGATTTTAGCTGTTCTGGTCCTTATCGGCGCGGGAATCCGGCTCGACGTCCCCGCTGAAAAGGTGAAGGCCAAATATGCGAACGAACAATCAAGGTTTGTCACCATCGACGGACTGTCGGTCCATTACCGCGATGAGGGAAAAGGGTTCCCACTCGTTCTGCTGCACGGCGCCCCGTCGTCGCTCCATTCATTTGATGGTTTGACCTCGGCGCTTTCCAGGAAGTTTCGCGTCATCCGGCTCGATCTTCCGGGCTACGGCTTGACCGGACCGAACAGCGCCGGTGATTATTCGCTCCAGTACTATATGAAGTTCCTGGACGCCTTCTTAACGGCAATCCGCGTGGATTCATGCTCTCTTGCCGGTCACTCCTTCGGCGGTCGTCTCGCCGGCGAATTCGCCTATGCGCACCCGGAGCGCGTGAAAAAGCTCGTGCTCATCGCTGCAGGGGGATATCCGCTCAAGGACGAGGGCGTCCTCGCTGTAAAAATGGCGCGAAATGCCTTTCTCCGGCCGATTGTGCGGTATGTCACTCCGAGATTTTTCATCGCCATGAACCTCAAGCAGGCGTTCGGCCGGGATGTAAAAGTCGCTGACGAGACCATTGACAGATATTATGATCTTCTGCTCAGGGAGGGCAACCGTGACACGTTTATCGGCATGTCTAATCGCACACCAGAGGATATCTCCCTGCACGTCAAGGAACTTCGGGTCCCCACCTTGATTCTCTGGGGAAACGTCGATACGGTAATACCAACCGAATACGCTGAGCGATTTCACCGCGACATTCCCGGTTCACGGGTGATCCTGTACGACGGCGTCGGCCATGTTCCGCAGGAAGTCATTCCTGAAAAGGTTGCGGCGGACATGCGGGCGTTTTTGTAGGTCGTGTAAAAACGCATGATATTTCAAAGGAGGAGCATGATGGCAGACGCATTGGAAGTTACCGTTACTTCTACAAACCAGAAGCTGGGCTATAGCGGTTCATTACGGTCTCTTCCGCCGATACCTATGGACTACATACCGCCTCTCGGAGATGGACAGGGTTACATGCCCCTTGAGCTGTTTCTCATGAGCCTCGGGACATGCAGCGGCGGGACCATCGGGCATTTGCTCAGAAAAATGGGGAGGACCGTCACCGGGATCAAAGTGAATGCAAAAGGGACAAGACGCGACCAACACCCGACGTCGTTCCAAAAGATCCTTCTTGAATTCATCGTGAATTCAAACGATGTAAAGGACGTTGACATGCAAAAAGCGATCAAGCTCGCCGAGGAATCAGTTTGCCCGGTTTGGGCAATGGTGAAGGGCAATGTCGAGGTCAAAACCGAATATACAATTGTGGCTTCATGATGAGAGGAGGGTGAAAGATGGAAAGGGCGAACAAGAGTATTCGCGTACCCGACAAAAAACTTGCCGCAGTCTGCGGGTTGTTTTGTCCCGCGTGCCACGTCTTTATCGGCACAAAAGAAGATCCCGAAAGGCTTAAGGTCATGGCCCAGCGTTTTCAGCGATCCCTTGAGGAAATGCAGTGCAACGGCTGCCGTTCGGAAAAGCGCTGCTTTTACTGCGAGAGCAACTGTAAAATGGTAACATGCGCCGCGGCAAAAGGAGTGGACTTTTGCGGTGAGTGCAAGGACTACCCCTGCAGCGACCTGAAGACGTTTCAAGCGGAGATGCCGCATCGGATCGAGCTGTGGAAATCTCAGGCACGGATCAAGGAAGTCGGATATGAAAAATGGTATGAGGAAATGATCGAGCATTTTTCCTGTCAAAAATGCGGGACGCTGAATTCCGCCTATGACCTGAAGTGCAGGAAGTGTGGTGAAGGGCCGGGCTGTAATTATGTGGGTCTTCATCAGGACGAGATCTTAAAGCATCTTGCAAAATTACGGGCCTAAAATAATACATTACCGGGAGGGAACATGACGACGAAGAGAACAGGAAAAGAGCGCATTATTATTGGTTTTATCGCGATCGCGTTGGTATGCAGTTTGGCGTCCGCCCAGACGGCGCACGCGCAAACCGGCTTGACCAGGATCGCTGACGGAGTGTATTCCTATGTTGACACAAAGAACCCCTCTCCCGCGACCAGCTTTGGCGCAAACGCTGGCATCATCATCGGCAAGGACGGGGTCGTTGTCGTAGACACACTCACCTCGGCAAAGGAAGCGCAGCGGTTCATCAAGGACATCCGGGCAATCACGGACAAGCCGATCAGGTACGTGGTCAATACCCACCATCACCTGGACCACTCGTTCGGCAACTCCGAGTTCGTGAAACTCGGGGCAGTAGTGGTTGCGCAGGAGAACTGCAGAAAAGAAGCGCAAAAAGACGCCGACACAATCATCAAGCGCGCTTTAGGCTATGGCTTCACCGTCGAAGCAATGGAAGGCACGACGGTTGTCCTGCCGACGCTGACGTTTACCGACAAGATGACGATCGAGCTCGGCGACAAAACTGTGGAACTGATCTATCCCGGTCCTTCGCATACGAACGGCAGCAGCGTTGTTCTCATTCCCGATGTAAAGGTCCTTTTCGCGGGCGACGCGCTGTTCACAAACTTTCATCCGAACCTGCGGGACGCGGACGTGGGCGGATGGATCAAGGCGCTCGATAAAATATCCGCGCTTGATGTCCAAAAGGTCATTCCCGGCCACGGCCCGGTTTCGAGCAGGCAGGACATTGCTGATATGAAGCAGTATCTGGTTGTTTTTGATACAAAGGCAAAAGAGCTGTCCGCGAAATCACAAGACCTGGAATACATAGCAGCGGAACTGAAAAAGGCGCTGCCAAAACGGGAATATTTCGACATGTTCATCGCGTCGAATGTCAAAGCGATGTATCTCAAGGAAGAGAGAAAATAGAGGAAGCGGTGTGAAAAGGATAAATAACGAGAAAATATTGCTCGTCAACGGCCACCCGGATAGGGACAGCTTCTGCCATGCCCTGTCGCAGGCATACAAGCAGGGCGCGCAAAGCGCGGGCGCGGAGGTACGGGAGATTAACGTGGGGGACCTGAAGTTCAGCCCGAACCTGGCCCACGGATATCGGAAGATCACGGAGCTTGAAGAAGACTTGCTGAAAGCCCAGGATTCCATCAAATGGGCCGAGCATCTGGTATTCGTCTACCCCACGTGGTGGGGCACCATGCCGGCGCTGCTCAAGGGATTCATTGACCGGACCTTCCTGCCGGGCTTTGCCTTCAAGTACCGTAGCAATTCAATCTGGTGGGATCGGCTGCTGACGGGACGGTCCGCGCGCGTAATCGTGACCATGGACTCTCCTGTCTGGTTCTTTAGGCTGGTGAATGGAAAACCAGGGCATAATGCCATGAAAAAAATGGTTCTCGAATTCTGCGGCATCAAGCCGGTCAAGATAACCTCATTCGGGTCGGTCAAGCTGTCAAATGATAAGCAGCGTGCCCGTTGGCTGGACAAAGTGCGGCATTTGGGAATGGAATTTAAATGATCTTTGCATTCCATCAAGGAGGCGCTACATGCTGATTTCGGTCGTTGCATTTCTCGGAGTTTTTACCACGGTAGTTCTGGTCCATGAACTCGGTCATTTTCTTGCGGCCCGGCAAGCGGGGGTGCCGGTGTACGAATTTTCCATAGGGTTCCCGTTCAGCCCGAAGATACTCACGCTTTTCAAACATCGGGAAACGGAATTCACGCTCCGCCTGCTGCCGCTCGGCGGGTTCGTGAGCTTTTCAAAAGACGGCGATGAAGAGGCAGCGGATCTGTTCGGGGCTTCCATGGGTCACCGGGCATTGATCATGTCAGCCGGATCATTGTTCAACATCGCTTTTGCGTTTCTGCTCTTTATCGTGGTATTTGCAATGGGAAAGCATATGTCCGTTCCTGATGCCATGGTTACGAGTGTAAAAACCGTCTGGCTGGTCATCACCGGGACCGTTGATTTCATCATCAAGACATTTTCAGGTCACGGTTCCTGGGAAGGTTTGTCCGGCCCGGTCGGGATCGCGGCCATTGCGGGTAAGGCCGCGTCAAAAGGCATCTTGAACCTCCTGTACTTCACCGGGATGCTGAGCATGAGCCTCGGGATCATGAACCTCATTCCGTTTCCCGCGCTGGACGGCGGCCAGTTGCTCATGTTGTTCATCGAAGCCATAAAGAGAAAACCGCTGAGTATCAGGACGTATCAGGCGGTGAATCTTGTCGGGCTGGCTGTATTCCTGATTTTAACGGTTCTGGTAACCTATCAGGACATTGCCCGGCTTATGGCATAGAAAGGTTGTTCGTGTGTTAGATTCTTCTCAAAATGGATGGAATATTAAGACAGAAACTTAGGCTCTTTCGCGTTTTATTTGAAAACTTTTAAAAAGATCATGAGAGCACGGCATTAAGAAGTAAACCTTGTCTTTGACACTGATTTTCACTGATAACATATGATGTGTCCCTGTGAATCATAAGAAATCTTGTCTTTTCAGTGTCAAAAGATCTTTGCACTTCCTCTGTGCCTCAGGGTCTCCGTGGTGAGGATTATCTTTTCAACTTTATTACGAATGAACCAAAAGATCTTAAAGCCGTCTTTGCGAGCGAAGCGAAGCAATCGCGCAGTTCATTAGTACCGGTAACGTCGAGATTGCCACGTCGCGCCGCTCCTCGCAATGACAGCACAGGGCCTTTCTTACGAAACCTTACCTTTCCATTACCCTTCTTTTATACTTTATCTCGCCAGCAAACTCGGATATACTCATAATCATTTAACACTGTCGCACCATCTTATCCATCAGAGGAGGTCCTGCATGTTCCCTGTTCTTTTGTCTTCTTTATTATTTGGTCTCCTGTTCCTCACGCAGCCCATCGGTGCTGCGGCGGACCAGAAATCCGCCCCCGCTGACAGCAAAACCTCCATTGAGGACGTCATCCCGATCACCATGAGCAACATTCGCGGCCATGCGATGCTCTACAACGAAGGATGGTACGTGGTCACCTCGAGCAGCAAGGCCTTTGATTACGCCAAGGAACGGTCGATCATCTCCTCGAAGACCGCCATTGCCGGCGTGGTGCGTGATATTGGGCGAGACTCCGGAGAGTACGCCGATGCGGTCAAAACGGATGTGCGGGATTCGACGGAAACAGCCGCCGGACTTGTGTCAACGGGCACGAAACAGACCGGCGGCATTTTAGCGGCAACGCACGAACTGGGAAAGGCGGAGCTCGACTACAGCCAGGAAAGCTTTAAGAAAGCCATGGATTCCTTTGTGCGCGGGAACCTTACTATCGCCAAGCGAACGGAAGCGGACCGGCAGGAACTGGCGAACATGCCGGGCAACTACTTCAACAATCTTAAGAGCGATTTCAGCAATATACTCGAACTGACCGGCGAGGCGCGGAAAAAATATTCAGGCAGGATCGATCCCGCCTGGGAAACGGCGTTCCAGAAGGCCGGCCATGAATTTCAGCGGGAATACGAAAAGTCCGGAAGCGAACAGAACTCGCTCATGGCACTGGGACCGATCCTCTTCGGCTATCTCAAATCCTTTTACCACGGCATTGCAGCGCCCACGTCCAAGACGATCGTGAAAACGACCGTGGCCGGAACGACCTATGCCGTGTTCCTGCCGATCACGGCCACGTCCATCGTCGCAGGCAGGACCGTGCAGTCCGTGGGGCTCACGGTCTACTATGTGGGAAAAACCGGTGTCAAGCTCATCTCCCCGACGATCGAGGCCGGCCTGCTGAGCGGCCTGTCGCTCCTGTCCGTCAGCGCCGTGCCGATCACCTACGCCGCGGGCGGATCGATCGGCGCCATCAATCAAGTGGCCTTCACCACGGCCGGTCCTGCAGCCGGTATCGTGCAGGGCGCGGCAAGCACAACCGTCCATTCCGCGGCGTATGTCGGTTTCCTGGCGTATGACGCGGTGAAAGGGACCACCCAGGTGGTGATCAACCAGGCTGCTTCGGGCATTGTGCTTGGCTACAACGCGCTGACCGCCATCCCGTCTCAGGCATTCCTGGGAGCGGTCGATGTGGTCTGTCTTGCCTACGACGGGCCGCGTCTCGTCATAGCCGCGGCACGGGGCAGGATCAAGACCAGCAAGGACAGCACAGAATCCTATTCGCTCGGCGATCTGCCGGTCGGGACGGTCGTGGACCTTAAAAAGCTCGAGAATACCGAAGGCGTGAAAGTCGAAGTAATTTCCACAGACCCCAAGGTGATCAAAGAAGTGCTCGAAAAAATTCCGGATGATGTGAGGGAACAAAATGCAAAATAAGAACCCATACCTGCGATCCATGCTTCTTGCCGCGCTGCTCTGCTTCATTTCAACAGGGTGCGCCACGACGAACGCAAAGGACGATCCGCTCAAGTACACGAAGAAGCTTGCCACCGAAGGACACGTTTCGCTCTACCGGAACGGCGCTTTCCACGTGCCGAACACCTCGATCAGCCTGATACCCGCCGGGCCGAGCACCATGGAGTTCGTGGGCGAGCTCGCGGGCATGCGCGCGCGGCAGTCCATGGAAACGTCCATCAAGAACGCCGCCGACTCGGTGTATATCGTCACGGAAGGCACGAAGCGCACCTACAGCGTCGCGAAAAGCATGAGCGAAACGACCAATGCAGGCGCCGACGCCATCCGGAAGCTGACGCGCGAGAACAGCACGCTCCTGGTGGACCGCTCCTCGGACCTGGGAAAGAACATCGTCGGCAAGTCCTGGGAGCTCTCCGCCGCGATCTTCCAGAGCGCTGAACACCAGGGTGATTCCGTTATCAACGCCTCGAAAGCGATGGGGACCGGAGTGAGCGATGCAGGCACCAGGCAAGGGGTAGGGCTGGCCTCGGGATCAATGCAGGCGGCGAAGGACATCGTACGCTCAGGCTCCGCAGGCGGGACAGCGATAAGCGAAGGCGGAACACGCCAGGGGGCGGGTCTGGCAACGGGTTCTCTGCAAGCCGCGAAAGATATTTCAGCATCAAGCACCGACCGGAGTATTTCAGCGCTCAAGTACGGCGGCAACGCTTTCGTGAAAGGGTACGTGGCGGTTCCGAGCCAGATGAAAAAGAGAACAGCGGAGATGGGCGACAGCCTGAAGGACGCGAAGTTCGGCGGCATCATCGCCGAGGAGAACGAACGGCGCAAACAGATGTCTCAGAAGACCGTTGATCTTATGAGCACTACTGCCAGGAACTACGGCGCGGACGTATCCGACAGCTTCTCCAAAGCAGGGGAGGAACTGAGCTCATACCATACGACCGGCGTGGGCTTCGCTGTTCTGAGGTCCCTGCGCTGGGTGCTCCAGGGGGTTTTGTGGGATGCGACCATTGAACCGCTCACCAAGATGACTGCTGCGTCCGTGGGATATATAGGAGTTAATTTTCTCGCCTTCCCGTCGCTGGTGGTGGTGCGCGAAGGCGTGGCAACGACCCAGGTCGCCGTGGAGGTGACCTGGGATGCAACAAAAATGGGTTACGATCTCGTGGCGCCGACCGGCGTTGCGGCCGTGGCAGGCGTGTACAGCCTGATCGATTTTACCGGCTCGCACGCTGTTGCCGGAACAACGGTCGCAGTGGGGACCGCTGCGGGCATTACCGAAGCGGGAGCGAGCAAGGCAGCCGGGGTTGTTGTCAAAGGCGGGAGCTACGTGGCCGCGGGCGCTACCGCAGCCGCGGGGACTGTCACCGGTTTGAGTGAAGCGGGGTTGAGCCAGGTCGCTGGCGTTGTCATCAAGGGCACGGGCTACGCCGCGGGCAAGGGTGTGCAGTACATCGGTGTTCCGCTCACGAGCGCCGGGATCGCGCTGGGCGGCGGCACCATCGGGACCGCAGTAGGAGGCGCGGGCCTTGCAACCAGCGGAACGCTGTTCGTGAGCGGCGAGGCGGGAGCGGCAGTCACCCAGGTATTCGGAAACGTCATTGCCGGCACGACGCTCGCAGGAGGGACCGCGGTCTCCGCTGCCGGCGGCGCGGCCTACGGCGTCTACGAACTGTCCAAGGCCGTTGTCGTCCCCACGGGATACGAGTTCAGCAGCGGCCTCGTCCTGAGCTACGGAACACTATCCCATCTCAGCGCCCAGTCGATCCTCGCTGTCTCGGACTGCGCGTACATGGTGCTCTCGCTCGAAGGCCCCCGGTG
>Ga0334722_10002155_pt1 | contig 22707 bp, 18 predicted proteins | sample C3_bottom_MG_FD_207210 | JGI IMG/M metagenome (GOLD analysis project Ga0334722, IMG submission 207210) | Sediment microbial communities from Yellowstone Lake, YNP, Wyoming, USA - C3_bottom | ecosystem: Environmental > Aquatic > Freshwater > Lake > Sediment | place: USA: Wyoming | collected... | reverse complement strand
CCCGTTTGGATTGTGGACTCATCAGAACTAACCCTCCTTTTGGGGGTATAGTTCCGGTAACATGCATTATGAGTCAACGATATATTTCAAAATGCGTTTGGGTAACATTTATTGTGAGTCAATTCGGGCTTCTAAAAATGTCCACCCCCTGCCCCCGCCGGCGGGGGACAAGTAGATTTGTCGCATACTTGCTGTCCCTTTTATTATGGAATTTCGCTGATAATTGCGATATATTAAGCCATCACGCCACTGGAGAGAACTCGCGGCAGGGGGTATAAACCATGAAACTGAATTACTATCCTGAAACAGATTCTCTGTATATAGATCTATCGGAGAAAACGAGCGTCGAGAGCAAGGAAATTTCGAAGGCGTTGTGCTGGATTACGACGCTGATGGCGCCTTGGTGGGCATCGATATCGATAATGCGAGCAAAAAAGTCGAGCTTAAGGAGCTTATTCTCAGCAGGCTGCCGTCCGAAATTCATGCCGTCGCAGCCTGACGAGTTGCTTCCACGGTATAATAATAACATGACTAAGCATATTAAAAATATTATTGACGGCGCCCGGCAAGTTCTCGTCATCAGGCCTGACGAAAATTATGTGCGACCATTGCGATCTGCATTTCAACGAGATGCGGATATTTTAGGAAAAGACATGGGTCGTATTGCTAAAGACATGAACAAGACTATCAGAAAATATGACAAGTAAATCAACAACGGCAAAAGCTGCAAGCGGCAGTAAAAGCCTGACTGTACAACAACATGAGACTGATAGTCCGATAATCGGCCTTGCTGTTGTGTTTTTAACTGGCCGAAATACCAAGCCTAAGCAGTGAATCTTCGTCCTTGTTTCTTCCACCAATTCAACCCAAAAAACGTCTGAGTCCACACCGAATAATCCACATCCCCGACACCCCCTAAAACTCCAACTTTACGTTGCACTTTATCTCAATAAGTGGTACAAAGGAACTGATAAAATAGGCGAAATTTAGCGCTAACAAGCGGGTTCAAGCTGGCAAGCGAGCAAGACTACAAGCTGGCAAGCTGGGTTACTACCCATAGTAGGAGAAAAACATGAACAAAGCGACAAACACCCGGTGGCTGCTGTGTGTTGCCTTTTCCTCGGCAATGCTGATGGGAATGACGGGGATTGCGCACGCGGCGAGAACAGTGAACGGAATCACAATCGGCGCCCAGACCGGAACTCTCACCTACGGCACAGCAGGGTCTGACACTTTCCAGGTCACGCTGACCACATCCGGCGGCGGCACCTCGACGGTAAACCTGACCGTGACCGGCCTGCCCGCGGGCGCGACGACGTCCCCGGCTTCCGTTACCATTAATACTTCCCCGTTTATTTTTACCCTGACAATCAATACCGCGGTAGCTTCTCCCGCCGGGACCACGGCCTTCACGCTTACCACGAGCAGGGGCGGCAGCGGCAATGGTTCCCTGACCATCGGACAACGCACTCTGAATGTGTCCGCAACGGGTGTGAACAAGGGATACGACGGAACAGCAACCGCGACGGTTACGCTCTCCGATAATCGCGTGGCCGGGGACACGATAACGGACAGCTATGCAGGCGCGACCTTCGCGAACAAGAACGTCGGAGCGGCCAAAACGGTGAACGTGACCGGCCTTTCTATCAGCGGAGCGAGCGCGGCCAACTACACTCTGGCCTCCACAACGGCAGTCACCACGGCGAACATCACGGCCCGGGCGCTCACAGTGAGCGCGACAGGCGTGAACAAGGGCTATGACGGAACAACGGCCGGCACGGTAACGTTGTCGGATAACCGTATCGCGGGCGACGTGCTCACGGACGCCTACACGGGCGCGGCCTTTGCGGACAAGAACGTAGGTGCGGCAAAAACGGTAAACGTAACCGGTATCTCTATCAGCGGAACAGACGCCGCAAATTACACGGCCAATGCAACGGCCGCGACCACGGCGAATATTACGGTTCGCGCGCTCACGGTGAGCGCGACTGGCGTAAATAAAGGATATGACGGCACAACAGCCACCACGGTAACGCTGTCGGATAATCGGATCGCGGGCGACGTGCTGACGGACGCTTACACGAGCGCGACCTTTGCGGATAAGAACGCTGGGACAGGTAAGACGGTGAATGTGAGCGGCATCTCGATCAGCGGGACAGACGCAGCTAATTACACGGCCAACACAACGGTCTCGACAACAGCGAACATCACGGCGCGGGCACTGACTGTGAGCGCGACAGGTGTGAACAAGGGCTATGACGGAACAACGGCCGGCACGGTAACGTTGTCGGATAACCGTATCGCGGGCGACGTGCTCACGGACGCCTACACGGGCGCGACCTTTGCGGACAAGAACGTCGGCGCGGTAAAAACGGTGAACGTAACCGGCCTCTCGATCAGCGGAACAGACGCCGCCAACTACACGGCCAACGCAACGGCCTCGACCACGGCGAACATCACGGCGCGTGCGATCACGGCGACCGCGGACGCGAAGAGCAAGACCTACGGAGACGTTGATCCGGCGTTGACGTATCAGCTCACGAGCGGCTCCCTGGCCGGGGCTGATAGTTTTACCGGCGCGCTGTCCCGTACGGCGGGAGAGAATACCGGAACCTACGCGATTCAGCAGGGCACACTTGCCTTGAGCGGTAATTATATTCTGACATATGTCGGCGCGGACCTGACGATCAATAAGGCGAATGCCAGTGTGACGGTATGGCCTTCGGCCAGCGCGATCACCTATGGGCAGACCCTGGCGGACTCAACGCTGAGCGGCGGCGCCGCGACGCCTGCCGGAGCTTTTGCCTTCACAACGCCCGCGACTGCGCCCAATGCCGGCATAACCTCTCAGAGCGTGACCTATACACCAACGGATACAGCCAACTACAACACGGCAACAGGCACGACAGGCGTACCGGTCAATAAGGCGGACCAGACGATAACCTTTAACCCGATCCCGCCGAAGAACGACACAGACGCCCCGTTCGCGCTGGATGCAATTGCGAGCAGCTCCTTGCCGGTTTCGTATTCAATTTCAAATCCGGCTATGGCGACAATAAATATCTATGACGTCGTCACCTTGACCGGAGTCGGCGGGTCCACTACGATAACCGCTTCGCAGGCGGGAGACAATAATCGGAACGCGGCAACGAGCGTTCCGCAAGTCCTGACGGTTACGGACACCACTCCCCCGGTCCTTAAAATCTCCACGCTTCCTGATGGGGCAGTCACGAATAAAGTGACGCTGAATATCACGGGCATTGCCACGGACACGAACAGCATCGCAAGCATCATCGTAAGCGGAGCAACCGTGACCCACGAGGGGGGAGCTTTTAATACCGCACTCCTTTTGAGCGAGGGCACGAACACGATCACGGTCATCGCGACGGACAGGTCCAACAACCAGACCGTTGACACGAGGACCGTTACCCTGGATGTAGATGCGCCCGCCCTGACGGTGACTGCGCCCGCGGATAACAGCACAACGGTTGAAAATGTCGTCGACATAACCGGGACTATTGACGCCGGCAGCACGGTTGATGCGAAATTAAACGGGGGATCGGCCCAAGCGGCTCTTATCAGCGGCGTCACCTATACCGCGACCGTAAACCTGATACCCGGCATGAATACTGTGGAAATAACAGCAATTGACGGGGCCGGCAGAAGAAATACGAGCAAGCGGACTATCGTGTCTGATGCTCAGGGCGTGACCCTGCAGGTGACAGGGCCTTATGAAGACAATATAAATATCTATAACAATATCATCATTAAAGGTATGGTAGCCGATTATCAGTCAAGTGCCACCGTGACCATCGACGTAGACGGCCAGTCTTATACTCCAACGGTAAACAATGGAGTATTCGGACAGCTTGTGACCCTGCCGACGGAAACAACATATGCCGCAAAGGTAACAGCGATTGATGGTTCCGGCCACACCTCAAGTGTCCAGAGGAACCTAATCCTGATCAGCAGGGCGACACTCACTGCCAGTGTGCCAAGTCCGCAGCTTGCTGGAACCAACATAGCATTTGCCGCAGGAGTGATCAGTGGCAGCGGGTCTTATGAGTACCAGTTTCTACTTAAAATAGGAAACGTAATATCAGTAGTAAGAGACTACTCTTCCTCGAACATATGGACGTGGGATACCAACGGGCTGGCGGCAGGTATGTATACCGTCTTGGTTTACGTACGGAATGTCGGGTCAGGGTCTTACGTATCATTTAACGAAATGGTTTATGGTTTAGTTACCAGTCCTGCGGCCACTGGCGCAACGTTAACCGCCAATGTCGCAAGTCCACAGATAGCGGGGAGTAGCATAACGTTCACCACGAATGGAAGCGGCGGGAGCGGGAGCTACGAATACCAGTACTGGCTGAAGACAGGGAGCGCCGCATACGCAATGGTCAGGGCCTACTCGACAACGAACACATGGACATGGGATACGAGCGGTTTAGCCGCAGGTTCATATTACATGATGGTTTACTTGCGGAATGTCGGATCGCTTGTGGCTTATGAAGCGACGAGAACCGCGATCTATATCATCGTAACCAGTCCGCCGGCGACGGGTGCAACACTTTCGGCAAGCGTCTCAAGTCCCCAGATGGCAGGTGCTGGCATAACGTTTACGGCTGGCGGGATCGGCGGAAGCGGAAGTTACGAGTACAGGTTTTATTTGAAGTCAGGGACCACGTACACACTGGTCAAGGACTACTCGGCATTGAACACATGGACGTGGGATACTCTCGGTGCGGTGGCCGGCACGTATACCGTGGAGGTTGATGTTCGGAATGCCGGTTCACCGGTTACCTATGAAACGATGAAGGTCGTTTACTATACCATCGTAACCAGTCCGCCGGCCACCGGCGCAACGTTAACCGCCAATGTCGCAAGCCCCCAGATAGTGGGGAGCAGTATAACGTTCACTACGAATGGAAGCGGCGGGAGCGGGCCCTACGAATATCAGTACTGGCTGAAGGCAGGGAGCGCGGCATACCAAATGGTCAGGGCTTACGCAACAACGAACACCTGGTCTTGGAATACCAGCGGTGCTGTGGCAGGCACATATATCGTTATGACCTACGTGCGAAATGTCGGCTCGCCGGCTCCTTATGAAGTATATAAGGTCATGAGCTACAGTATAACGACTCAATAATCCTATTAATGCTTGGTGGGATGGCTCGTTGACTACATAGACAATTATCAAGCGCCATGAAATGCGGGGGATGGAAACTAAGCGATCTACGTCGTGTTGTGGGACGAAAGCGCGGATTATGAGTTCTTTCTGAAAAAGTTCGCGAACGGCGGCGTGAGCTTGACATTTCCGTATCGACTCCGGGAACTCCGGCAACATTCGATTATCAGGCGAATAAATAGCATAACATCTTTTCTCTGAAAGGGACAGCGGTCTAATTCCGCCGTCCCTTTTGATATGGTATTTCCCTATTAATTGCGATATATTAACAATCACGATACTAGATCGAACTCATTAGGGCTTGCCAGCTTGAGCTGGCGTGTCAGCCTGCAAGGATCTATTCATGAAGACTATCAATACTCCATGGCACCACGCAACAGTTTTGCGGTTCCACCGGGAAAAATTGAACGGACATCAGGGCGCGACGATCTGGTTTACCGGATTGTCAGGCTCGGGGAAATCCACCCTTGCCCATGCGGTTGAGGAGCGACTCCATCAGATGGGCTGCCGAACCTTCGTATTCGATGGCGACAACGTCCGTCACGGATTGTGTTCTGATCTTGGATTTTCAAAGGAGCACCGCGCTGAAAATATCCGACGCATCAGCGAGATGGTCAAGCTCTTCGTCGAGGCGGGTATGATCACCATGACTGCTTTCATATCACCGTTTCAAGCTGACCGGGAACGCGTGCGAGATCTCCTGGGTAATCGGGATTTTATTGAAATCTACTGCAAGTGTCCTATTGAAGTTTGCGAGCAGCGGGATGTGAAGGGGCATTACCGTCGTGCAAGGGCAGGCGAGATAACAGAATTCACGGGGATATCCTCACCGTATGAAGAGCCGGAAGATCCTGATCAGGTCATCGAGACATCCGTGTTGTCCTTGGAGTGTAGTGTTGATAACGTGATCGCGGTTCTTCATAAAAGAGAGATTATTAAGGTCAGAACAACAATTTCGTGACACCTTTTTTGATTGAGGAGACGGTTTGTTTTTCATCCACAGGAGACAACGATGCTTTATTATCAACATCCGCAGGCGCTGGTAGAAACGACACGCATTGGCAACGATTCTAGAATCTGGGCTTTCGCTCACATTCTTTCTGGGGCACAAATCGGCAAGAACTGCAATATCTGTGACCATGTGTTCATCGAGAACGACGTTATCGTCGGTCACCGGGTCACAATCAAGTGTGGGGTTCAGCTATGGGACGGAGTGAGGATCGAGGATGATGTGTTTATCGGGCCGAACGTTACGTTCACAAACGACAACTTTCCTCGCAGCAAGCAATATCCCGAGAAGTACCTGAGTACGGTCGTGCGCATAGGAGCATCCATCGGAGCTAATGCCACAATTCTCGCTGGAATTAACATCGGTAAAAAGGCAATGGTCGGAGCAGGCGCGGTCGTCACCCGAGATGTGCCTCCTAACGCCATAGTTAGGGGGAACCCCGCTCGAATTGCGGGTTATGTCGACTCATTGACTGTTCCGCAAACAGGCGCTATCCCCACCAAGGTGACAAGAACCGTTAAAAAAAGAAATGACACAAGCGTCGCGGGTGTCACGTTATATGAGATGCCATTGATTTATGATATGCGTGGATGTCTAACCGTGGCCGAAGTAGGCGATCAACTGCCGTTTGCCCCAAAGAGGTATTTCCTGGTATTCGATGTCCCAAGCAAGGACGTTCGCGGAGAACATGCGCACAAGACGCTGCACCAGTTCCTCGTATGTGTGAAAGGGTCGTGTTCTCTTGTTGTTGATGACGGAATATGCCGGGAGGAACTAGTTCTAGACAAGCCGACCCTTGGCGTGTACCTTCCGCCACTCGTCTGGGGCATCCAGTATAAGTATACGAAGGACGCGGTGCTCCTTTCGCTCTCTTCGGACGTTTACGATAGCGAAGACTATATTAGAGATTATGACGTATTCCTGGATTTTATAAAGAGAAAACAGCATGAAGATACCGTTCCTTGATCTTAAAGCGCCGTATAACGAATTGAAAGATGAGATGGATGCAGTGTATCATCGCGTCATGGATTCAGGCTGGTACATCCTAGGCGCGGAGCTCGAATCGTTCGAGCGTGAGTTCGCAACCTACTGCGAGGTAAAACACTGCGTTGGTGTCGGAAACGGGCTGGACGCTTTACATCTTATTTTACTGGCCTATGGCATCGGCATCGGGGACGAAGTGCTTGTCCCGGCAAATACATACATCGCAACATGGCTGGCAGTATCTTATACGGGGGGAACTCCTGTGCCGGTTGAGCCGGATGAAAAGACATATAATATTAATCCAGATCTCATCGAAAAGGCGATTTCCAAAAAGACCAGAGCTATAGTCCCCGTGCATCTTTACGGACAGACTGCTGATATGGACCCGATAATGGAGATAGCTCAAAAACATGGTCTTAAGGTCGTCGAGGATGCGGCACAGGCGCATGGCGCGAAATATAAAGGACGCAAGGCGGGCTGCCTGGGAGATGCGGCAGGGTTCAGCTTTTATCCGGGTAAGAACCTGGGCGCCATGGGTGACGGCGGGGCAATCACCACAGATGATAATGAATTGGCAAATAAGGTTAGGTTGCTGCGCAACTACGGTTCGCGCGTCAAGTATTACAATGAGGTGAAGGGTTTCAACTCCCGCCTTGATGATTTGCAGGCGGCCTTTCTACGTGTAAAATTAAAAAAACTTGATGAATGGAACAACCGAAGGCGACGGGTCGCGGAGCAGTATCTCAGGAGTTTGCAAAAATTGTCTGGTGGAATACTGCCCTATGTTCCTGACTGGTCTGACCCGATCTGGCACCTGTTCGTTATTCGCCATGCTCAACGCAATACCTTGCAAAAGGTGCTGACAGAAGCGGGAATCGGTACCATGATTCATTATCCGATTCCGCCGCATCAGCAACGGGCCTACTCTGACCTCAACTTTAAATTGGGGGATTTTCCAATCTCTGAACGCTTGGCAATGGAAGTACTCAGCCTGCCTATGTCGCCGCATTTGACCGAACTTGGACAAGCGAGCGTTATTAGTGCTATGGATGGCTTCAATTGATCGAAACAGATAGTAAAACTTGCCGCGAGACCGGAGGCTATCGCGGAATACTCCAGTCTACCACGCTTATCGGCGGTGCTTCAGTGCTAAATATCTTGATCGGCATGGTGCGGGTAAAGTTCGCTGCCATTCTGATTGGGCCCGCTGGTGTCGGTCTGCTCGGTATTTACAACCAGATTATCGCCTTAATAGCTACTGCAACCGGCATGGGTATCGGAAATAGTGGTGTGCGACAGGTGGCTGAAGCTGTTGGCAGTAATGATGATGAGCGGATCGCCCGTACTGTCATTACTCTGCGGCGTACGGCGTGGCTTACAGGTGCCCTCGGAATGCTCGTCATGATTATTTTGTGCGTACCGATTTCGCGAGTTACGTTCGGTACGAGTAATTATGCTATTTCCGTTGCACTCTTAGGGGTGACTTTACTTTTTTCCGCTATTACCACGGGTCAAGCATGTTTGTTGCGGGGGGCGCGCCGAATAGCAGATATAGCCAGAATTACCGTTATCAGCGCCTTCGGCGGCACATTGATAAGCGTTCCCTGTTTCTATCTGTGGGGGATACGGGGGATCGTGATCAGCCAGATCCTGAGTTCAATAGCTGTACTCGCTACTTCATGGTGGTATGCGCGTCGTTTTCAAACCGTACCACTTATGGTGTCATGGCCCGAGAGTCGGATTGAGGCGCGGTCGCTCCTGTCCCTCGGAATCAGCTTTATGGGCGCGGCGCTGGCGACAAGTGCCACAGCTTATGCGATCCAGGCTTTATTAGTGCGTCATTTTAGTCTTGCCGACGCCGGTATTTATCAAGCGGCATATAACCTTTCAGGTGTACTCGTAGGTTTCGTTTTAGGTGCCATGGGTGCCGATTATTACCCTCGTCTGACCGCCATAGCGGGGGATCATTCAGGCGTCCACCGGATGGTTAACGAGCAATCGCAGGTCTCCGTCCTGCTTGCGTTGCCTGCTTTAGCAGCGATGATGGTTTTTGCGCCTCTTATTATTCAATTTTTCTATTCTGCATCGTTCGCCGCTGCGGTGCCGCTTTTGCGCTGGTGCATTTTGGGAATTCTCGGTCGAGTCTTTTCTTGGCCGATCGGGTTTGTGATGCTCGCTCAAGGGAAGGGAACTATTTATTTTGCTACAGAAGCCTTTGCCTGCGGCCTGCATTTAGCTGCGGTAGCCCTTTTCACCAGAATATGGGGTCTCGATGGTGCTGGCATCGCCTTCATGGCGTTGTATATCTTTTATACGGGGTTGATGCTAATAGTCATGCGCAGACTAGTTGGCGAGACATGGACACGCCAAACTTTGAAACTTATTCTGATTTCAACGACTATAATGCTACTTCTGATCATTAACTGCAGGCTCAACAGCAATCTGATTGGCGCATGGTCGATAAATATTTGTATTCTAAGTATGGTTGCATACTACTGCCTCAATCAGTTGTTAAGTAAATCTCAGCTCGGCTTACATGAACTTTTCGCGCGGCTTCGCGGGTAATATTGGTGCAGCATGCACAGTTGCCCTTGATGCCTCAAAGGCTGAATACATAGATAATAAGAGGTCTCTAGTTACGAATGTTTATAGAATGGTATTTTAATAAATCTAGCGCGCTGTTTCAATCAATGACTGCTCTTCTTGAAACGGAAAAACTTACCGATGCGGAAACCGTAGCATTCGCACAATACCTTATAGAGATTGCAAAGGCAACTAATGAATACTCATCGCCGGTTATTGAAAAAGCACTGTGTAGGGTTGCTGAACGCATTGGAAACGGCTTAGAACTAAGCCAACGTTTTGAGAGTAAAAAAGTTCTGCACGTTGCAACGTTACTGAGAAGCTATGGCGGGCATACACAGCTGATTGCTAGATGGATGCGTTTTGATTCTCACTATTGCAACGATATGGCAATTTTGGAGGTGTCGTCGGAGATTCCAGATGAATTGATGAAAGAGGCTCAGTCGAGAGGCGCAAAAATTTGGATGTGCGAAAAACAGGGGGCAATAGATAGGGCTCTATGGCTTAGAAAGTTGGCATCAAACTATGAGTATGTTGTGCTGCATGTTCACCATCCTGAAGTTGTTCACGTTTTGGCATTTGGAACAAAATTATTTAAACGACCGGTACTTTTTATGAATCACACAGACCATCTATTTTGGGTTGGCGTATCAGTTTCAGATGCGATTTTAAATATGAGTACTAGAGCCAAATCGTTTACGGCAAAAAAAAGAGGGAGGGATGACTGTTTTGTGCTGCCGATACCATTAGATTTGACAGTGGCTCCCGACATAGAAAAAGACAGAGCACGCAGACAGTTGGGCATTCCAAATGACGTAAAGATACTAATGTCGTGCGGCTCATTTTATAAATATATCCCAATTTCTCTGAAGAAGTCTTTTTTTTGGCTTATACTAAAAACACTTTTTGCTCGCAAAGATGTTGTTGCGGTTATTGTTGGTGTCAGACCATCATCCCTCATTTGGGCGACACTTAAAAAATTGCTTCGTGATAGGCTGCTATTGAAGGGGGTCTGCGACCATCATGAGCTTCATACGATGTTGATTGCGGCGGATATCTATGTCGACTCGTACCCGATTAGTGGATTTACAGCACTATGCGAAGCTAGAATGAACGCTACTCCGATTGTGGCAATAGATACGGGGTTCGCCTACTATGATTCACTTCTCGATAGTTGCGTGCCCTTCGATGGGGTTGAAGAGAGAATCAATTTATTGTTGTCGTCCAGTACAAACGTTGATGGTGCAGCTCTGCTACGTGAGCACACTAAGATACCATGGGTAAAGCAGTTGCACGACGTGATGAACCGTGTGCCCAAAAAACACGAAATTTGGGAAATTTCGGCTCCCGCCGCTGATCTGCAAGCGCTTGATAGAACCCTGTACTACCATTACGCCGGTCAGCTAATGAATTTAAGTTTATTATGGTGTAGGATTCCCCGCATGCATAAGCTGAAGGTGATGTGGATATTTGTAAAGAATAGCCGTTACACGGTTGTGGCAGTCTTGTTAAGTATGCGAGCTATGTTTTTTAAGATAATATCTCTATGAGCTATTTAATAGTTGTTATTTCCCTGCTGTTCGCCTTTTTTGTAATGATTAAACCGCGCATGGCGTATTTTACGGCTACATTTTTGCTGCCGTTCATGCCGCGGTATTTTGCAATTGAATTCGGCTCGGGCATGGCGTTGTCATTAAAACGACTATTTATATATATTTTGTTCGGCTGGATTGTGATTTCCATTATGGTAGCACGGAAAAGCTGGTCTCATGTGTATGAATTGGGACATCAATGGGGGTTCTTTATCGGCTTGACGGCAACGTTGTATGCATTTAAGCTTCTGTCCACGTTGATGGGTAGCGGACTTTACAATCTAGTATATTTTATTGATGATTTGTTGGCAGTTGCCGTTTTCATATTGCTAGCTTTTCGCTACCTCATAGATTATCGTGACATAAGGATATATATTATAATTTTAGTGTCAAGTCTTCTGCTTTCTGAATTCATGGCTGTAATTGAATACAGCCTTGGCCATCCATTGTTGCAGGGGATCATTAACATTGAAGTGTACCAAAGTCGGGATGCCATGGAAGGATTTGTTCGCGAGAACAGGTATAGAACCTTAGCCGGATTTGACAATCCTCTGCTTCTAAGTGAGTTTATATGTCTACTTGCCCCCATGCTGCTGGCATGCTACAGCATGCGCCATAGGTTCTTGGGCATAACCGCGGGGATTCTCCTTGTTCCTGCAATATACTTTACCGGATCTAGGTCCGGTTTCATTGTTTTACTGTTTTCCATCATTATCAGTTATATTGCTTTATTCCAATCCAAGATAAAGATTTTGCCAGGCAGATTCCTTGTTAAATTCTTTATAGCAAGTGCTAGTCTTCTCATCATGGGGATTGCCGTTAAATCAATATTTGATCCATACTGGGTGGTTAAAACATTCTCTTTTCTAAATTCCTCCACAGCTGAAATAATTAGTACCATGGCTCGATTGAGGCAATATGAAATTGTTTACAAAGCTTTAACCGATAATTTGGTATTCGGTTTTGGGTTGATGCAGAATTTTAGCGCCATTGGCGTGATAGGGCTTGATAGTTATTACCTGAGGCTATTGCTGGAGGGGGGAGTTGTTGTACTGCTTCTTTACTTAGTTCATATTATATATATTATTACACTGTCGGTTAGGCTGGTTCAAAATGGGAATGTTCCCATTATTGAGAGAAAGCTCGCGGTCTCGCTCCTGGGATCAGCAGGTTCCTTTATTGTTGTTAGGATGTTTGTCTCGATGCCATTTAACAACACGTTTTTTTACACATTTGCGGCACTGACAATGATTCTAAATTCGAGATATCCGATATCCGAAAAAGAAACGGCAAAGTATATATAGCTACGATAACAGACGCAAGCGGAAACAAAGGCAATGTTAGATGCGAATATTATTAGCGAACAACAATTATATAATTTCGGGGGGGGCGGAGGTATTTTACCACGAGGTCGGCCGAATTTTAGAAAAGTGTGGCAATGCTGTTGCTTTCTTTTCTGCAAAAGATGTGTCTACTAATGATATTGAATGGGGCACATATTTTCCACGAGTTGCCGATTATTCATCCGGTTCAATAATATCGCGCACAGTCGCGTTCCCTTCTATGATATTCAATCGCCAAGCCAAAGAACGCATGGCTCTAATGATTCGTGATTTTAAGCCTGATATAATACATTGCTTCGCTATCTATGTGAAGCTTACCGCATCCATTTTAGCTGCGGCGCGCGAGGCTGAAGTGCCTGTAGTCATGTCTTGCAATGACTACAAGCACATATGTCCAAACTATAAGTTGTATCATCATGGACATGTTTGTGAAGCATGCAAAGGTGGCCGCTATTATCAGGCGGTTATCAACCGCTGCTGTCACGGCTCACTTATCTACAGTATGGCTAGCAGTGTCGAGGCTTATACGCATGATATGCTGGATATTTATCGGAAAAACGTTAATACTTTCTTGTTTGCCAGTAAGTTCATGGCGCATAAGACTGAAGAATTTTGGGCACCGGATAGTTTTCGCTGGAGGATGCTTATAAATCCCTTTAATGCGTTAAAGTTTGAATATTCTCAAACCAGTGAGGATTACATCCTATATTTTGGTCGCCTAATCGACGAGAAGGGTGTGAATGTTTTACTGGATGCAATTGCACTATTGCCGGACATTAAACTGATCGTTGTCGGGGATGGTCCGGATTATGCGTTGCTTGAACGCCAGGCGATGGCGTTGGGGTTAAATCGTGTTTCATTTGTTGGTCCTAAATGGGGGGCGGAGTTGGATGATATTCTGCGCCGGTGTCTTTTTGTAGTTGTGCCTTCGCTGTGGCATGAGAATTTTCCCTATGTAATCTTACAGTCATTCGCGTTTGGTAAGCCGGTGGTGGGATCGAAGCGAGGAGGCATTCCTGAGTTGGTGTCGCATGGTGAGCGTGGCCTAGTGTATGAGGCCACTGATCCAATTGAATTGGCAAAGTGCATACTTCAGCTTTGGGATAACAAATTGGCGACTATCGAGATGGGACATGCAGCGAAGAGTTATGTTGATGAAACTTTTAATGAAGAAGCCTTTTACCGGACCTTGATGGATATTTATAGTGAGGCGCTGGCGTGAGAGTATTAGTATTAGGGGGCAATGGATTCATCGGATCGCATGTAGTGGATGCGCTGCTGGCTGCCGGACATAAAGTCCGCGTACTCGACCGCGCTGAAGACCGATTTCGAGGTCGATTGGTAGGTGTTGAATATGCTCTTGGAGCATTTGACGACATCTTCTTGGTTGCTGAAGCATTGACGGGAATTGATGTGGTATTCCACGCGATCAGCACTACGGTGCCGAGCACTTCCAACCTAGATTCAGTGGGGGATATTCAATCAAATCTGGTGGGTGCGATCAAACTGGTGGAGTTGATGCTGGACAATGGTGTCTCCCGTATCGTGTACCTCTCATCCGGGGGAACCGTATACGGTAACGCTTCGATGAGTTCAATCCCAGAAAACCACCCGCTTCATCCAGTGTGTTCTTATGGCATTGTCAAGATTGCCATAGAGAATTACTTGTATATGTATCAGGAACTTCGAGGCCTCAAGCCGCTTGTGTTACGCGCATCAAATCCCTACGGTGAAAGACAAGGGCATCAAGGCGTGCAGGGTGTTATCGGTACTTTTTTGAGCAAGGCGCTTAACAAAGAGCACATCGAGATTTGGGGCGATGGCGGCGTGGTGCGGGACTATATATACGTGGGCGATCTTGCCCGGATGTGCTTTAAGGCAATTGAAGGTGAAACTTGCGGCGTGTTTAACGTTGGGAGTGGCGTCGGCACCTCCTTAAGAGAGGTGCTTGAGTGTATTGAGTCTGTGTCGGGTGTCTCATTGCCGGTTGAATATAAACCAGCCAGAGATTTTGATATCGCCCGAGTGGTGTTAGACATTACAAATGTCAAAAGGGCATTCAATTGGTCGCCATCTGTTGGGCTACATCAAGGCATTAAAAGTACCTGGCAGTGGATGAATAACGATTTGTTAGGCATGGGGCGCGGGTAATGCTATCAATCAGCAAATGGTTGGCGGTGGTGAAGGAAGACTCTAAAGTCTTTTGTTTGGTGCATCCCCAGCGGGGATTGTTCAAATATTTTTACTATCCGGATTTCCGGGCAGTTCTTATCTTTAGGTTAAGCCAGTTATTCTATAGCAGTCGTATGACGCGCCCGGTTTCTTATTTAATGACGATGCTGAATGATGTATTAAATGGAGTTTGGATTGGACCGCGGGTTTCCGCTGGGCCTGGTTTGTCTCTTGCACATCCGCGCGGCTTAATGGTCAATCCAGATACGATAATCGGTAGAAAGTGTTCTATACTGCACAGAGTTACAATAGGAGGACCGCAAGTTGTAATCGGCGATTTCGTATCCATTGGAGCGGGGGCATCGATTATCAGCAATGTTCGGGGTCGCGCATACTTAACCGTTGGCAGCAATGTGATTATTGGTGCGGGTGCTGTGGTTGTGAAAGATGTGCCTGATTGTTGTGTGGTGGTAGGCGTACCTGCGAAGGTAGTCAAAACGATCAAGCCCGAAGATAATTGGTTTGAATATATGACGCGTTTGCGGATTCATCGGGGCTGACGTATGTAAGGACGTTGCGTGGAAAATACTGATGGTGTAAATACAGCTACGGCGAGGTATGGTGTAAGCCGTTTATTGGGCAAATTTTGGCAATATGCGGCACGTCATTTTCCATTTTTGCCAGCCAGATGCAGGGTGCGCCTGCAAATGTTACATGGCGTCAACTTCGATGATGGGAAAACCGTTTTTTTAGGCGAAGATGTTTATTTTGATAACTTATATCCAGAACTAATATCTGTGGGACGCTACGTGCGCATCACACATGGCGCGAAAATACTGTCTCATTTTATTGATACTAAGTTTATTCCAGAGCCTAATCGTCCATTTAGATTTTTTCATGGGCGCGTTGTTATAGGTGATTACGTTTTTATTGGAACGGGTGCTGTAATAGCCAAGCCTGTGAATATAGGAGCGTGGGCAGTAATAGGTGCAAATGCAGTTGTAACAAAAGATGTACCAAGCGGCGCAATTGTAGCGGGTAGCCCTGCTAATGTAGTCGGGTATAGGAATATTCAAGAGTGTCCAAATGATTGCACAAGTTGATTCTTCTTATATAAAACGGAGGCCGACTAAATTAATCTCGCGATTGATTAGCTATGCGTTGTTTGAGGGGCGACCGCTGACTACGAAAGGGCAATGGATCAATCCGTTGATCTTCACGTTGTTCGGCGTTGTAAAACGTTTGCCGGCGATACGTAGAGTAAGGGCACCGATTTTCATCCTCGGGACAGGGCGTAGCGGAACAACGGTATTGGGGGTTGTGCTTTCGATGCACCACGAGGTTGGTTTTTTGAATGAGCCCAAGGCGTTGTGGCATGCCGTTCATCCCGGAGAAGATTTGATTGGGAGTTATACACGAGCAGCCGCGCGCGTTCGTTTAGGCGATGTTGATGCCACGGACTTGCGCAACAAATGGATTCACCGGATTTATGGAGCATATCTAGCTGCAACCTTCAGCGGTCGTGTGGTGGATAAGTATCCTGAGTTGATTTTTCGAGTGCCATTCGTGCGCGCACTTTTCCCAGATGCAAAGTTTATTTTTCTAATGCGCAATGGTTGGGATACCTGCCGTTCGATAGAAGGATGGTCTAATCGTCTGGGCTTACAGGTAGATGGTGAGATACATGATTGGTGGGGTGTAAATCGGCGCAAGTGGCAGTTATTGATTGAACAGGTTTTGCCTGCACACGCTGATCTTGCGCCGTATCAGGCGGAAATTGAAAAATTAACCAACCAGGCCGATATGGCAGCAGTGGAGTGGATCGTCACTATGCGCGAAGGCCTGGCATTGTTTAAAAGGTATCCAGCAAATGTTATGGCTGTCAGGTTTGAAGATCTGAGCCAACACCCAGACACGGAGCTGAGTAAACTGCGAGCTTTTCTGGGGCTGGCAGAAGACGCAGCGTTCCTGGAATATGGCAAGGAAACGCTGCATCCCGTACCCCGAGTTGAGGCGTTTGCCTTGCATCCGCTGATTGAAGCTCCCTTTAATGAAACCATGAGGATGTTGGGCTATGCGTAAACTTTTGCTTGTTTTAGTATTGCTTGCGTGCGGGAATTTATGCAGTGCATTTACTCCAGCGTTGGCAGACAGTTCTACAAACACACAGCCCGTGCGCGCATTGCATATTGTCTTGCGCTACTTGACGGTTATGGACGCAAAGCGCTTAATTGATATGGCGAAATTAGCTAATTTCAATACCGTGCTTTTTGATCCGCGAGATAAGGTTAAATTTAATAGATTTCCGGGCAAGGTATTGCAAGATGCTTGGTCCCGTGAAGAGTTTTTGTCGGTTGTGAAATATGCGCAATTTCAAGGGTTAGAAGTGATTCCCGCGCTACAATTGCTTTCTCATCAAGAACAGATGTTTGGTGATTCGCACCCCGAGCTGATGTTCAATCATGTGACTTACGATCCGAGCAAAGAGCTTGTTTATAAGCTCGTTTATCCGTATCTGGACGAGATTATCGAGCTTGTTCATCCTTCGGCCATTCACATTGGCCATGACGAATTAGCGGGATTTACAGATGAATCAAGAAAAAAATGGTTGCTTCCTGGTGAAACACCTCTTCCGGCTGAGTTGTTTTTGAAAAATGTGCTTCGGATTCATGATTATCTCGGCGGCAAAAAGGTTAAAACTTGGATGTGGGAAGACTTACTGATATCTCGTGAGGAAGTGCCTGGTCCGCCCCAGCGAATTTTGATAGGGACCGTACTTCCGAGATATGGGAAACAGCTACGTTCACAATTGCCCAAAGACATAGTGATTTGCGATAATATTTACGAAAATGGAAACTCTTCTGAATTTCCAACCATGACTATTTTTATGGCAGATGGCTTTAAGGTGCTCGGTTCAACATGGCGAGACAAAAAGACCATTTCTAACTTTAGTAAGTTTGCCGCTAAACTTGGCGCAAAAGGCATGATTGCTACAACTTGGTTTGTTCCTCTGCACAATAAAAACATTGTGGTAAATAGCTGGGATGAAGTGAATCAGATTATTCGTGAATCCGGCGAGGCTTTCAGAAAGGATTTTCGCGATGCCCAATAAGCGGGTACGAATAGCCATTCTCGGTACCCGCGGCATCCCGGCTCAATACGGCGGGTTTGAGACCTTTGCGGAACAGCTTGCGACCCGCTTGGTGCGGGAGGGGCACGAGGTCACGGTATGTTGCGAGAAGGGCGGAGACTACACTGCTGATACGTATAAAGGCGTGCGTCTTGAATATGTCCCGGCGCCGCATCTTGGGCCTCTCAGCATCGTGTGGTTCGATACTATCTGCATGTTAAAGGCTGCGCGTCGCCATGATCTGATCTACCTCCTCGGTTACGGAGCGGGTTCTTTCGCCTGGGTCTCGCGTTTGTTCGGCACGCCGATCTGGACGAACATGGACGGCCTTGAGTGGAAGCGCTCAAAGTGGCCCTGGTACGGCAGACTCTATCTGCGTTTCAATGAATGGTGCGCCGCGAAGTTCTCCTCCGGCATGATCGCGGACTCGGAGGGCATACGCGAATATTTACACCGGCAATACGGGCTGCATCATGACATTAAAATGATCCCCTATGGCGCTGAAATAATATCAACGCCTCCCGAGCGGGCGCTGTTAAGCGCATTTCAAGTCTCCGCGGACGGGTACTACCTTGTGGTCTGCCGTCTTGAACCCGAGAATCATGTTTTGGAAATTATTCAGGGCTTCAAGGCATCCAAAACAACGCTTGAGCTGGTGATCGTCGGGAACAGCGGTTCGGACACGCCCTATGTCCGGGAGCTTAAAGAAATCGCGGGCAGGCGAGTGCGTTTTGTTGGGACTTGTTACGACAAGGCGAGGCTCGAAGCGCTCCGGTTTTATTCTTTCGCGTATTTTCACGGCCATTCCGTGGGGGGGACGAATCCATCGCTGCTAGAAGCCCTGGGCTGCGGGAATCTGATCATCGCGCATGATAATGTGTTTAACCGTGAAGTCGCGGGCGATGCGGGGTCCTATTTTAATAATAGCAGCGACATCCCACGTCTCATCGAGGCCGTGGAGAAATTGAATGACGTTGAGCGGGCGTCTTGCTCGGCCGCGGCCAGTCAAAGGATCAGAGACCATTACACGTGGGAAAGCGTCACGACGAAATATATGGAAATGCTGGAACCAAAGTGCGTTTCTCGCAAAGCTCGCAAAGTACGCAAAGAAAATCTGAAATCCTGGTTTTAAAAACCAAGGCTATGGTCTTTCTTGGCGGGCCTGGCGAGCTCCGCGCAGGCCTGTAAGGCTGGTACTGATAACAAAGCTGTTCAATTTTGATTTAACTTTGCGACCTCTGCGAGCTTTGCGAGAGACGCTTTCTGGTTTCAAGGCAAGAAGACTTTTCCCGTGACCTGAGAAGTGTTATATGGTAATTTAATACGAACGAATTAACCTTAAAACGGCAGTTTGCCACAGAAGGCACAAAATTCACATAGAATAAAAATATACTTAGCGTCAAAAAGATTATCACCTGTTAATAAAGTACTGCTGGATTTATTTGTGCTTTATGTGATTTTTGTGGCTGAAATATTTTTTGTCGGATTAAATATTGGTATCTATTCACGTACCCTCAAATCGGCACTCAGCCCAACCCAAAAGGTCATCCCCGAAGGGTACTATCGGGGATCTGGTTTTACCGTTTTCCGGAACACCATATTCCCGATAACATCCTCGGGAATGACAGGATAGGAAAATGGGTGTTGTAAGTGACACTAAATGTGCTGAATAGTTACAAATATTGTTACATTCCTGCGGAAGCCCCCTCACCCCGCCCTCTTCCACGTTGGGGAGAGGAAGTAAGATGGGAGAAAGCAGCAAGAAGCTAAAGATGTTTGAACAAGTAATTTCATCCAGTATCTAAGAAAGAGCCTGATTTAATGCGTTCAGTCTAAGAGGATAATCAGACGTGCAGTCACACATCAAAGAAAAAACCGTGCTCCTGGTGGCCGGGGACGGTCTTGCGATGATCGCTTCCTTTATCGTCGCGCTCTTCCTGGGACACCAGCCGCCCTTTAGATTGGCGCTCCTTTATTACTATCATTGGGGCCTGCTCGTGATGTTCGCGTCCACGATTCTCCTCTTCTTTGTCCTCGACGTCTACTCCCTGCGAAAGATCCCCGACCGGTTCATGCACCAGGCGCTGTACCTCGGGCTCGGACTTGTCGTCAGCGCGGTCCTTTCGACGTTCATATTCTTCTTTGTCCGCGATACCGTGCCGCGCGCGGTTTTCCTGATCTTCTACCCCTGCTCATTTATCCTGATCACCGCCTTCCGCTATGCGCTGAGCGTGCGGACCCTGTATACGATCGACTGGAGGATCCTGATCATCGGACCGCGGGAGCGCTGCGTGGAGCTTGCGCGATTGATCATGACAAGGCGCTACCTTCACTCGCAGGTGATCGGGTATGCCTTTGACGACCCCGGCGCGGAAGGCGTGGCGGATGTGCCGTATCTTGGCGACCAACGGGAGCTGACCCGGCTTGCGGACCTGCACCGCATCAACTATGTGATCGTCGCGGGCCACCGTTTATCCGAGCACGTGATGCGGCCGCTGCTTGAATGCCTGCAGAAGAAGATCAAGGTGTCGGACTTCCGGAAGGTGATCGAGGACATTACCGGCAAGGTGCCGATCGAGCACCTTACGGACAACTGGTTCGTGGTGCAGTTGAGCGACGTCGACAAGCGCTACTTCTGGTATTTCAAGCGGTCCTTTGATATCGCAATCGGGCTCTTCGGGCTGCTGTTCTCCCTGCCGGTCCTTTTGGCGGCAGTGCTCCTGGTCAGGCTCGACTCCCGGGGGCCGGTCTTCTATTCCCAGCAGCGCATCGGACGGGGAAACGTGCCGTTCCGGGTCTGGAAGCTCCGGACCATGGTGGCCGACGCTGACAGCAACAACGTGTACTGGACCCTGGACAAGGACGACCGGATTACCCGCGCGGGCCGGCTGCTCAGGAAAATGCATATCGATGAGCTGCCGCAGCTGTTTAACATCCTGAACGGAGAAATGAGCCTGATCGGGCCGAGGCCCGAGGCGGTGAGCCTCGTGGAAATGTACGCCAGCGTGATCCCGTACTATTCCGAACGGCATATGATTTCGCCCGGGCTCACGGGCTGGGCGCAGATCAATCACCCCTACGGCAATTCCGTCGAGGACACCCGCGAGAAGCTGATGTACGATTTCTACTACATCAAGAACCGCGGCATAACCCTGGATCTGGCGATCTTCCTGCGCACGATCCGGACGGTCCTGACGGGGAAGGGGGCGCTGTAGTATGTCGGGAAGGTGGGAAGGTGGGAAGATAAGAAGGTAAGAGGGTGGGAAGGAAAGAGGGAAAGCGGTTTCAAGCTTGTAAGCTTTATCGACCCCTAAGCGCAAGAAGTTCTCAGTGGACCTACCTATTCGAACCGTCACTTGTGTTTGGCTTTTGACAATACATGCATGAAAGAGGAAAAACGTAAAATGAAGATCTTCATCACCGGCGGCGCCGGGTACATCGGCAGCCATGTGGTAAAGGCCCTCGGAGAAAAGGGCCACGACCTCCTGGTCTACGACAACCTCTCGTCGGGCAACAGGGAGGCGGTGCTGCACGGCGACCTCGTGGTCGGCGACCTTGCGGACGGCGGGCTTTTAAACAGGACGCTCGCGGGGTTCCAACCCGACGCGGTGATCCATTTCGCCGCGTTCATCGTGGTGCCGGAAAGCGTGCGCGAGCCGCTCAAATATTACCGCAACAACACGGTCAACGCCCTGAACCTCATCGAGGCCTGTGTCCGGCAGCAGACGCCTAACTTCCTCTTCTCGTCGACCGCCGCGGTATACGGCATCCCCGCAAGCGGCCAGGTCGATGAAGCGACGCTGCTCAGCCCGATCAATCCCTACGGCAGCTCCAAGATGATGGTGGAGCAGATTCTGCGGGACGCGGCCCTGGCATATCCCGCTTTCCGCTATGTGGCGCTCCGGTATTTCAATGTAGCGGGCGCGGACCCTCAGGGAAGGATCGGCCAGGCCTACAAGGTGTCGACGCATCTGATCACGCGGGCGCTCAAGACCGCCAAGGGGGAATTACCGAAGTTCGAAATCTATGGCGTGGATTATCCGACCCCGGACGGGACCTGCATCCGGGACTACATCCATGTCGACGACCTGGCCGAGGCTCATGTCGCGGCCCTCGACTATCTGCGGAACAACGGCCCGAGCGACAGCTTTAACTGCGGGTACGGCCACGGCTACAGCGTGCGGGAGGTCGCGGCCATGGCCAGGAAGGTGACGGGGATCGATTTTCCGATTGTCGAGGCGGGAAGGCGGGAAGGCGACCCGCCGACGCTCACGGCGAGCAGCGACAAGATCAGGCGGGTCCTCGGATGGACCCCGCGCCACGATGATCTGGAATACATTGTAAGGACTTCGTGGGAGTGGGAGAGGAAGCGGTAGTGTGTCAAAGGATCAACAACTAATCAACCTACAAGGAGCAGTTCAGCCACAAAAAGCACATAAAACACATAAAAAATCAATCTGTACCTTGGTAAAATAGCCTTACCAAACAGGTGATGATCTTTTGTAACTATTCACCTACCATCAAATCGGCACTCAGCGCCACCCAAAAGGTCATCCCCGAAGGGTTCTATCGGGGATCTGGTTTTACGGGTTTTCGGAACACCATATTCCCGATTACGTCCTCGGGAATGACAGGATAGTGAAATTGGTGTTGCAAGTGACACTAAGTGTGCTGAATAGTTACTATATAATCAGACTAACAAA
>Ga0334722_10002154_pt1 | contig 22715 bp, 17 predicted proteins | sample C3_bottom_MG_FD_207210 | JGI IMG/M metagenome (GOLD analysis project Ga0334722, IMG submission 207210) | Sediment microbial communities from Yellowstone Lake, YNP, Wyoming, USA - C3_bottom | ecosystem: Environmental > Aquatic > Freshwater > Lake > Sediment | place: USA: Wyoming | collected... | reverse complement strand
AATTCGATTACGAAAATCTGCACGCGCTCGATCTCGATTTATTCAATCAACACTTACTCGCATTGACGAACGGCGAACGCGTTTCACTGCCCAAGTATAATTTTGAAACGGGCGAGCGCGAGTTGGGGCACACCGTCCAACTTTCATCAAATCACGTTTTGCTGATCGAAGGCATTCACGGCTTGAATCCCAACTTGGTCACGCAAATTTCGCCCGATCAGATTTTTCGCATCTACGTTTCGGCGCTCACGCAACTCAAGCTCGACCGACTGAATCGCGTGGCAACAAGCGACACGCGGCTGGTGCGCCGCATTGTCCGCGATGCGCGCGGGCGCGGCTACACCGCGCGCGAAACGATTGCGCGCTGGGAAAGCGTGCGCCGTGGTGAAGAGCGCAACATCTTCCCCTATCAAGAACAAGCCGACGTGATGTTCAACTCCGCGCTCGTCTACGAACTGGCTTTGCTCAAGCCCTTCGCCGAGCCGCTGTTGCGCCAGGTCGAACCTGGGACAACGGAATACGTCGAAGCGCGGCGCTTGCTGACGTTTATGGAATGGTTCCATCCGTGTGATGCTTCGCTCGTCCCCGAAGATTCGATTCTGCGCGAATTTATCGGCGGCTCGGTCGTCTCCGATTTTGTCCCGCACATGTAATTGAAAAGACCTCAAGTCGCGTGACTTGAGGTCTTTTCAATTATTTCTTCTTCCGTCTGCTGGAAAGCCCCAACTCGGTTGCCTTGGATTCCACTGCATTGAGAGTGCGCTTCAAAGTTTTGGCAATCTCGCGGTGCAGAGTACCTTTGCGATAGTGTAATTTCAGTAAGGCAAGCTCTTGCGGGGTCCATGACTTGTTGTGTTTGGCTGGCTGTGCCATATTTACCTCCTATGCCAGATTCACGAACAGGCATAGTATAGCATACTTTTAGATTTTGGCAAGGGGGCACGCGCAAACCTAGCCAGGTCGGCGATCTGGCATACTGCCAACCTGGATTATCGAGTTGTCCCAGGTTGCGATTTGTTGCGGAATAAAGGAACGCACTCAACTTATTGGCGATGTCGTTCATCCTCTCAGAGACCTGGGCAAGCAATGCCGCAATGAACGCATCATATCGTCGAGCTATTGATTTCGCGTGAACCAGTGAGTAATGTTACGAGCAACCCACAGAAAACCACGATGCAACTTCAACAACCTTGAGAATTTGATCGAGTCTGCATGAGACAGGTCAGCATGGCAAGCGGATAGAACAAGCGGAACTTGGCGCGAGGACAGAACCAGAAGAAGGAAACGGCGCTCGACGCTGGCATAACGTCCGGTTTACCGTTCCAACAGAGGAATAATTATTACGCCTTGGCTTCGCCGACTGATTCCGTGATGGATTCCTTTTGCGCGAGTCCCAGAACCAGGTCTTTAAGTTCAGCCAACGCTTTGCGAATTTGCTCAAGCTCTTCGGAATGTAATCGCTGATAAGAATCCAATTGCTGTTCGAGGCGCAGAACTCGATAGGCAACGTCGGAAGATGGAACGCTTGACATTGTTCCTCCTCAACTCCTTTTGCTTTGGGCGGTGCGTCCATACGGATTCTAGCACGGAAGCCGACAGCGCACGACGTACAAACGGGTCAGTCTAGTGCGCGAAAGTATCTTGGCGGACTGTATTATGCAGTCCGCCAAGTGTTTTTGCAGGTTTATGTTTGAATCGTTCGTTGAGTTGTTGCGAGTCCTGACTCAAGCCAGTTGTTTGCCGATCAGGACATGCCCATCTTTGACCACGACTTCGTACTGCGCCAACGGCTTGGGCGGCGGACCCGAAACGACCGCGCCCGTGACCGGATTGAAAAAGCCGTCGTGGCAGGGGCAGGCGATGCTACCCTTGCGCGAATCCCATGAAACGATGCATCCCAGGTGGGTACAGATCGCGGTAAACGCTTTCAAGCCGCCTGCTTTGCTGTTCACGAGCATCACCGGCTTGTCATTGACCGAAACAACTTTGCCGCTTCCGGGTCCATAGTCTTCGACCTTGCCCACATCGACCGGCGCGCCGGAATCGGCGTTGGCGTTCTTGGGCAACAGATAGCCAATGACCGGCACCAACATACCGACGACCGTCGAGATCACGGAGAATCCCAACAAGAATTGGATGAAACCACGCCGCGTCACGGGCGGGTTCGACAAATCGGAAATGGGTTGTGTCATGATTGTTCTGCTCCTCTATTCCGGTGGTAGTTGTTTGTACAGTTCGCGGCGAATCACATACAAGGACAGAATCGCCAGCGCCATGATCGCCAAACCAATGCCCATGACTTGGCGGCGGAAGACTTCGTCGCGCGCTGCCTTTTCGGAATCGCTGACAATGCCTTTGGCAATCTTGACGGCGTTGTCGGTTTTTTCTTTGACGGTCGCCGCATTGAGCGTATGTTGCGCGGCGCGCGCCGTGATCAAACTGGTCTTTGCTTCCGCCAACTTGGCTTCTTCAGGCGCGACGATCAAGGACGCTAGGGAAGCGCGTTTGATGGCAGACTCCGCATCATCTACTGATTTTGCAGCGCCAGAAATTTGGTTGTACAGCGATTTCACCGCATCGGCTTGCGGGCTGTTTGCCGGATGACAACTGGCGCAAGCGCGAGTTCCCGTGCCCACAAACAAATCATCTGTCACCGGCATTACATCGTATCGACCATGACAGGTCACGCACTTGGGTGTGCCATCCTTGTTGCTCGCATGAACGCTTTGCAAATAATACTGCTGGGTTGCCGAGTGACAACTACCGCAGACATTCGCCACTTCAGAAAAGCCGGGCGGCGCAGCGCCGTGGGTGCCGTGACAAGTGGCGCAACTCGGCGCGCGCGTGTCTTGTTTGTTCAACAACGCTTGACCATGCACACTCTTGACATACAGTTCGTACTGATTCGTCGGAATGCCGTAGGGCTTCATGTATTCGGTGTTCGAGTGGCAACTCGCACACAAGGCGGGCACGTTGAGCGTATACACTTTGGCGGTCGGATTGTCCGTCTTTTTTGTTCCGTGCGATTCGTGACACGTCGCGCACGTCGCCACTTTGGTATCGCCCTGGGCTAGTTTTTGACCGTGCACACTGGTTTGGTATTTCGCATACTGGTCCGTTGGCAAATCGTATTGGCGCATGGCATCGACATTAGAGTGACAACTAGCGCAGAGAGCGGGAATATCAACCATCTTGGGCACGCCCACAAAGCCGGCGCTGGCTGCGTGCGCCGCCGCCTTGTCAGACTTGGTGGCATCGCCGCCATGACAATTAACACAACTCACACCGCGTTCCGCGTGAATACTTGCCGCCCAGTCTTTGGCAACTTGACCGGTAGCGCCGCTCTGGGTATTGTGACACGTCACGCACGAATCCTGGGACGCGGACGCTGCCGAAGTATGCGGAATCGGTGTTGGCACAACGACGGGCGGTTCGGATGTTGTTGCAGATTGGTGACAAACCTTGCACGTTTCGACGGTTCGTCCTGCGTGATTGGCGGGCACTTTGGGCGCGCCGCCCACACCGGTCTGATGACATGCCAAACAATTGTCACGATTTTGAAGCGGATGCGGAATCTTGGGTGGACCACCCGCCGCGCCGGTGGGTTGCGCCGATGGCGTTGTGCCTGCAACAGGCGCTTTGGTCGGCACAGCAGTTCCACCAGCTGATGTCGATGGTGCGCCGGGCTTGTGACACAACTGACACATTTCGTTCGTGCGTCCGGTGTGATCGGCTGGGAATTTTGGCGCGCCGCCAACACCCGTCGAATGGCATATCACACAATCCTGGCGACCATCCAACGAATGCGGAATGGGGGGCGGACCGCCTTGCGCGCTGGCAGGAAAACTCGGCAACACAAGAACCACTGCTGCGAGTATGACTAGAACTATACTGATCTTCCACAAATTTTTCATCATCGAAACTCCGGTCGCGCGCCTGAACAACGGCGCACGATGAGGATAAACCTAACTATACTGTCCCCAGATAGTCAACCCTATGACTACCAGGAGAGCAAGCACAACAACGGCGAGCATGATGGGACGCTGTCTCGCTGGACGCTTGGGAACGCGATCCAGAAACGGCAGAAAGAAAAGCATGGCGATCAACACGCCGGGAATCGCGATGCCGAGTAAGCGCGGCATGTCGGAACCGAGAAAGCTAAAGACTGCCGCCACCTTGAGGAATTGATAGACCGACAAAAAGTACCATTCGGGCTTGACGTGTTCCGGCGTCAGCATGGCGTTGGCGCGATCCTCTAAACCGGCGGGGATCACGGCGGACAATGTGACCAACAGACCCAGGATGACGTACCAAGCGATGAGTTCGCTCAGCACATAGTGCGGCCAAAACGGCAGTAATTTTTTCTCTTCCGCTGAAGAGTCTTTCTTGGCAATGTCGCTCATTTTTCCTCCACGCTATGGGGGTCCGCCAATCCTTGCTGATGAATGATCAACAAGTGAACTCCCAGGAAACCAGCCAAGGTCACGGGGAGAATCAACATATGCACACCGAGAAAGCGTGACAGCGTTAACGCGCTCACACCCGAACCGGCGCGCAGAAAATCCTGAATCGAGTTGCCGATAAGCGGAACGGCTGACGCGATTTGCGTGCCAACCGTCGTCGCCCAAAACGCGCGTTGGTCCCAGGGCAACAAATACCCGGTGAATCCAAATCCGAGCGTGACAAACAGCAACACCATGCCCGCCATCCACGTCACTTCGCGTGGCTTTTTGTACGCGCCTTGGATCACCACGCGCAGCATGTGCAGGATGCAGAATATAATCATGAGATTCGCGCCCCACGCATGTACGCTGCGAATCAGCCACCCAAAAGTGACTTGGTTCATGATATAAAGAATGCTATTGTATGCGCTCTCGGGAGTGGGTTGATAGTAGAGCGAAAGGAGAATGCCGGTCACGGCTTGGCTCATGAACAAAAAGAGCGTGATGCCGCCCAGATAAAATGTGTGGGCACCGCGTGGAATGACTACGTGGAGGGACGCTTCAATTAAACCGCGCACCCCCACTCGCTCGTCAAGCCAATCAATCACCGCCTCGATCCAGCGCATCGGAGCAGAACGAATCGCTTGCATTAAATGCCTCCAGAACTAGAATCGCCAAACAAAAACCTCCGCTGTGCGCAAACGTGCGCCGAACGGAGGCAGTCATCACCAATCGTCGGGATATTCAGTATGGAATGCCACCATTAGCGCTCCATTCAATATGATTATAGCATCAACCCTCGCCTCTTCATAAGGTACAAAAAGGTCAGGCGGGGATACTAAAGTATCACGACGGCAGTATATCTATCTAGTCTCGATTGTCAAATTCACGGCGATTACCCGCAAAGTAAGGGCGAAGCATTTTTCGGCGCACGCGTGCGCCGAAAAATGCTTCGCCCCTACAAGCCGAGGTCTCTTTTAGAACAATCGCTACTCTTCCAACGTGGTGATGTCGCCTTCGGGTAAACCTTGCGCTCGCGCTTTGAGCACGCGGCGCATAATTTTGCCGCTGCGTGTCTTGGGTAACTTGTCGACAAACGTAACTTTTTCCGGTTTGGCGATGGGACCCATTTCGTGACCGACGTGTTGCTTGAGTTCTTCGGCTAACGCCTCGTCGCCGACACGCCCCGCTTTAAGAATGACGTAGGTGTAAATCGCCTGCCCCTTGATTTCGTGCGCCAAGCCGATGGCGGCGGCTTCCGCAACCGCCGGGTGACTCACCAACGCGCTCTCCACTTCGGCGGTGCCGAGGCGATAGCCGGAGACTTTGATCACATCGTCCACGCGACCGATGATCCAGAAATATCCATCTTCGTCTTTGCGCGCGCTGTCGCCGGTAAAGTACGCGCCCGGATACCTGCTCCAATATTGTTGAACGTAACGGTCGGGGTCTTTGTAAATCGTGCGCAGCATCGCGGGCCAAGGTTTCTTGAGAACGAGATAACCTTCTTCGCCCACCTTGACGGAATTGCCTTGATCGTCGAGGATGTCCGCTTCGAGACCTGGGAACGGGCGAGTGGCACTGCCCGGTTTGAGATTCGTCACCGGCAATGGCGTAATCATAAACATGCCGGTCTCGGTCTGCCACCATGTGTCCATAATCGGACAGCGTTCCTTGCCGATGACGCGATAGTACCACTTCCATGCTTCGGGGTTGATCGGCTCGCCGACCGTGCCGAGCAATCGCAGTGAAGATAGATCATGTCGATTGGGCCACGATTCGCCAAAGCGCATCAGACCGCGAATCGCCGTGGGCGCGCAGTAGAAAACCGAGATGCCGTATTTTTCGACGAGCGACCACCAACGATTGGGATATGGATACGTTGGCGCACCTTCATACATGAAGGATGTTGCGCCCAAGAGCAATGGCGCATAAACGATGTACGAGTGACCGGTGATCCAACCTGGGTCGGCGGCGCACCACCAGCGGTCTTCTTCTTTCAAATCAAAGACCCACTTGAGCGTCGTCGCAATGCCCACCATGTAACCGCCGTGCGTGTGCAAAATCGCTTTCGGCTTGCCGGTCGTACCGGAGGTGTAGAGCATGAACAATGGATCTTCGGTATCCATCACTTCGGTCTCGGAGCGACCGGTGTTCGCGCGCGCAATCGGCAATGAGACAAGATCGTGCCACCAATAATCGCGCCCTTGCTCCATAGAGACTTCGTGTCCAGTGCGCTTGAACACAATCACATGCTCGACGGTCGGCGCGCGTTTCAATGCTTCGTCGACAATTTTTTTTAGTTCGACAATTTTATTGTTCATGAAACTGCCATCGCACGTGACGACGACCCGCGATTCGCTGTCTTCGATTCGACCGTGCAATGCTTCGACGGAGAAACCGCCGTAGACAACCGAGTGCACCGCGCCGATCTTGGCGCATGCCAACATCGCAATCGGCAATTCGGGAACGCGCCCCATGTAAATCGTGACGCGGTCGCCTTTTTTGACGCCCATACTGCGAAGCACGTTCGCAAATTTGGAAACCTCGCGATTGAGCGCGTGGTATGAGAAGGTGCGCACTTCGCCATTCTCGCCTTCCCAAATGAGCGCCAGTTTGTTGCGTCGCCAAGTCTTGACGTGTCGGTCGAGACAGTTGTACGCGATATTCACCTGCCCGCCGACAAACCATTTATAAAACGGTTTATTGGAATCGTCGAGAACCTTGTCCCACTTTTTGAACCAATCGAATTCTTCTGCCCGCGCGCCCCAAAAACCTGCCAGGTCTTTTTCTGCGGCGCGCGCCATCTCTTCATAACTCTTGACATTTGCATTCGCCACCACTTCGGGCGAGGGTGGATAAACTTCACCGGTCATTTCTGTGTCTGACATCTTTTCTCCTTGTTCAATAGTATCCCGCTTTCACGTGAAAGCGGGATACTCGATAACGTTAGGCGTTCTGTTCTCCAAACTTGGCGATGTCTTCAGGAATCGCTTCTTTGGAAACCTTGACATCCTTGCCTTGAACCATCACGCGAATTTCTTCGACGACGGTCGGGTTTGCCAATGTGGTCACGTCTCCCACATCCAATCGATTGGAAATCGATGCGAGGACGCGGCGCATGATCTTGCCGCTGCGCGTCTTGGGCATGTCGGGCACGATGTAGACATGCTTGGGTCGCGCAATCTTGCCGATGTATTCTTCGTTCGCTTTGATGATGCTGTTGATAATCGCATCGCTGGCTTGAATACCCGGTTTGAGCGCGACGTAAACTTCTGGCACGCGCCCTTTCATTTCATCGACCACCGGCACGACTGCCGCTTCCGCCACTTCGGGAACCGCGAGACACGCCGATTCGATTTCTTTCGTGCCGAGGCGATGACCCGCCACATTGATCACATCGTCGATGCGACCCAGGACGCGAATATAACCATCCGCCGCTTGAAGCGCGCCATCGCCCGCGAGATAGGGCCAATCGCGCCAGTCGGTGCTCTTTGGTTTTTTGTTATAGCGCGCATAGTACGTTCGCACGTAGCGATCGGGGTCGCCCCAGATGGTTTGCATTTCGCCGGGCCACGGATTGCGGATGCAGAGGTTGCCTGCTTTATTCGAACCCGCGGGCACTTCGTTGCCATTCTCGTCGAGAATCACGGGGAAGATGCCAGGCATACCCGGACCCGCGCTCCCAGGTTTCATTTTCATTAACGCGGGCAAAGTACTGCACAGGAAACCGCCGGTCTCGGTTTGCCACCACGTATCGGTGATTGCCGCTTCGCCCCTGCCGACTTCATGATAGTACCAACGCCACGCTTCTGGTTCAATCGGTTCGCCGACCGTGGTCATGCACTTGAAATGATGTTTGTATTTACGCGGCAATTCTGGACCCAGTTTGCGCAACATGCGGATCGATGTCGGCGCAGTATGGAAAATGTTTACGCCCAATCGTTCGGAGACGCGCCAGGGACGCGCGGCATCGGGATACGTCGGCACGCCTTCGAAAATGACGCTCGTTGCGGCAACCGCAAGCGGACCATACACGATGTACGAGTGACCGGTGATCCAGCCGATGTCTGCCAAACACCAGTAGACATCGTCGGGATGAATATCCTGCACCCATTTCGAGGTGGCGGTGACGTACGCGAGATAACCGCCCGTGCGATGTTGAATACCTTTCGGCTTGCCGGTCGTGCCGCTGGTGTACATCAAGAATAATGGATCTTCCGAATCCATTTTTTCCGGCTCGACCGTTTTGCCGTCGAATGGCTTTAGCAAATCGTTCATGAAAACATCGCGACCCTCGACCATCGGCGTTTTGCCGCTGTACTTGCCGGGATAGCGTTGCCACACCAGAACCTTGTCGACTTTTTGTCCCAGCTCTTCCGAGGTCTGCACCGCAAGATCGGCATTGGCTTTGTGGTCAATCAAACTCCCATTGCGCCAATAGGCATCCATGGTCACGAGAAAGCGACTGCCGGAATCGTGAACGCGCGAGCCGCAGGCTTGACCGCTAAAGCCAGCAAACACTTGCGAGTGAATGACGCCCAGGCGTGCGCACGCCAACATCGTGATCGGAAGTTCCGGCGTCATCGGCAAATGAAAGGTGACGCGGTCGCCTTTCTTGAGACCCAGACTGCGGAGCAGTGCGGCGACTTCGTTCACGCGCTTGTAGAGGTCTTCGTACGTCAACACCCAATCGGCTTCGGTTTCTGGCTCTGCTACAAAAATGATCGCAGGTTTTTTGCCGTACTTTGCCAGATGACGGTCTACGCAATTGTACGACACGTTGAGTTTGCCGCCGGTGAACCATTTCCAGAACGGTGCATTGCTGGTGTCCAATACTTGTTGGTACGGCTCGAACCAATCGAGCATGTCCGCATATTCTTTGAAACAGTTGGGGAAATTCTCCTGCTTGAATCGCTCGAACACTTTCGGATCGTTCATGTTCGCCTGTGCCTTGAGTTTTTCAGAGGGCATGAATGTTTCTTCCTCTTTCCAGTGCACGGCGATTTGCGCCTCGCTGACTTCCGTCAATTCTTGAACTGGCGGTTTTTGATCAACCGTTGGTTTCCGCGCTCGGATTTTTTTGGTTGATTTGACCGCTTTGCTCTTCAGAGTCTTTTTGGCAGTCCGCTTGGCAGCGGGCGCACGTTTTTTAGATTGGACTCGCTTGGGCATTTTCGATACCTCCAAAAAATGTATGATAACTACGTTGGAAAACCCGTTTTCTAAATTGATATTACCTCATTGAAATCAAATCGGCAAGAAAACGGGTTTCTAGGTTTGCGATCAAGAACTGGATAGCGCGGCTTTCATTTCCGTCCACGCATGCCGCGCTTCTTCCACCGATCCTTCGTCTTCAATGGTGGTAATGTCGCCTGGTTCCTTGTTCAAGACGACGGCTTTGAGGACGCGACGCATGATCTTGCCGCTGCGTGTCTTGGGCAACATATTGACAAAGTTCAACTCGCCGATCACGGCGACGGGACCCAGTTCGTGCCGCACCGTTTCCAGCAATTCTTTTTTGAGATCCGGCGTTGGCTTGACATTGTTCTTGAGCAGAACGAATGCCGAAATCACTTCGCCGCGCAAATCATCGGGACGCCCCGTGACGCCTGCTTCGGCGACGGCGGAATGCATCATCAACGCCGTCTCGACTTCAATCGTGCCGAGTCGATGACCGGCAATCTTGATGATTTCATCGGCGCGTCCAGCAAACCAGACATAGCCGTCTTCATCCATCATCGCGCCATCGCCGGTATAGTACATGCCCGGCACGCGCGACCAGTAATCCGTGCCGTAGCGTTCCGGTTCGCCCCACAAGGCAGGCGTCAAACCAGGGAACGGTCGCTTGATGACCATGATACCTTTTTCGTTCGCGGGCAAGGGTTGACCTTCCGGTGTCACGACTTGTGCTTCGATCCCAGGTAGCGCAATCGTCGCCGACCCAGGTTTGATCGGAAGCAAACCCAAACCATAAGGATTGCCGAAAATCGGTCCGCCGGTTTCGGTTTGCCACATGTGATCGATGACGGGTATCTTGTCCTTGAGAATTTTCTTTTGCAACCATTCCCACGCGGGCGCATTCAAAACTTCGCCCGCGCAAAAGACGCGTTCGAGATAATCATGATCGACTTTGCTCAACGGCTCGTCGCCGTATTTCATCAACAAACGCACCGCCGTCGGCGATGTAAAGATGCCGCTCACGCGGAATTCTTCCATCAACGTCGTCCAATGCGTTTCGGGTTTTGGAAAATCAAGCGCGCCTTCAAACGCGACGGTGGTGCAACCCGTCAACAGCGGCGCGTAGACGATGTAACTGTGACCGACAATCCAGCCAATGTCCGAGGTCGACCACCACACATCGGTGGGCTTTAAACCAAAGACCCACTGTCCCATGCTATAGATATGAACTTGATAACCGCCATGCGTATGGATGGCGAGTTTTGGTTTTGCGGTTGTGCCGGACGTAGCCAGAATAAACGCAGGTTCGTTGGATTCCATCGACACGTAATTCCCTTTTTGTCCAGCGCCCTTGAGAATGAAATCGTCCCAGGAAATATCGCGCCCTTCCTTCATCGCGATTTTTTCGCCGGTGCGATTCAAAACCACCACATGCTCGACGTCGTTCGCAATCGTGCCCACCGCCTCGTCGACGATGCCTTTAAGCGGAACGTTTTTGCCTTTGCGATAAGTGATGTCCGCTGTGAAAACAAGTTTCGATCCGCTCGCCGCCACGCGGTCGCCTAACGCTTTTGCGCCAAAGCCCGCAAAGACGACGGAATGAATCGCGCCGATGCGCACAGTCGCGAGCATGAGCATGATCGCTTCGGGGCAGGTTGGCATGTACAGCGTGAGGCGGTCGCCTTTCCGGATGCCCATGCCGCGCAATGCGGCGGATAATTTTTCGACCTCATGCAACAATTGCGCGTACGAAAACAATCGCCGCTCGCCGCGTTCACTCACGTAGATGAGCGCGGTGTGTCCGCCCCAGCCCGCCTTGACGTGTCGATCAAGCGCGTTGTAAGCCAGGTTGGTTTCTCCGCCAACGAACCATTTGAAAGTGGGCGGCGTCCAGTCCAACACGCGATCCCATTTACGAAACCACGGTAGTTTGTCTGCCGCGCGTCCCCAAAATCCTTCGGGGTCGCTCTTGGCATCCTGCACCCATTTGCGAACGGTGGGATTAAGTTCCATGAATGCAACTCCCTTTACGAGTCTGTTGCGCGAGCCGCTCGCTCGACAATGGGTAAGCTGCTCGCGCAACATTTTCAATCGCCGCTGGTGCGGCAACGGCGAAAGATCGATGTCTGTAATTCATTAACTAGACTTGCCGAGACAAGCCCGGCAAGTCTAGCGATTTCCCTTTCCTATCCTTAACGCAAAACGTACTGTTGGTTATCTGCCTGCGGCTTTCTCTGCCACTTCGTGCATAGCGGCAGTGCCTGCGGCAGCATCTGTAATGTCGACCTGGTTCGTCTCTTTGACGAACAGCATACCGACGACAAAGCAGACTCCAGCGACCAGCATGGGCCACCACAGACCAGCAAAGTTGTTGCCGGTGGCGGTAATCATGCTCAAGCCGATGATTGGAACCAAGCCGCCGAACACGCCATTGCCGATGTGATATGGAAGCGACATGGAGGTGTAGCGAATCTTGGTGGGGAACAATTCAACCAGGAAAGCGGCGATGGGCGCGTATGCCATCGTCACGTAGACGACCTGGATGAAAACGAGGACGGACAACATGACCGGATTGTAGCCGCTATAGCTAAACAGGAATCCTTGTTTGGTGTCCACTGGCGCAAATGCCGCCATCGCGCCGTAGATGGGATAGTACGTCAGCACGGCGAGCGCCATACCTGCCATCATAATCGGCTTGCGCCCGATTTTATCGGACAGCCAACCGAAGAGGATGAACAAGGGCGTGCCGACCAAGAGCGCGACGCCGATGATCATATTCGAATCGACGAGCGTCACTTTGAAGACCGTTTGCAGATAGAACAACGCGTAGAACTGACCGGTGTACCACACCACGCCTTGACCCATCGTCGCGCCAAAGAGCGCCAAGAGCACCCAGCGCAAATTGTAGGGATTGCCGAAACTTTCGGTAATCGGGTTCTTGGAGATGGTCTTGGTGTCTTTTAATTTCTGGAACAGCGGAGATTCGCGCAACGAAATACGAATCCACAGCGACAACAAAACCAAGATCAAAGAAAGCAAGAACGGAATGCGCCAGCCCTGCATATACTGAGTCGCATAGATGCCCTTGCCCGTGAACCAATCTTCGCCGCCGAGAGAGCGCGTGCCCAAGATGACAAAGAGGGAAGCGAACAAACCGATGGTGGCGGTCGTCTGAATCCACGAGGTGTAGAAACCGCGCTTGCCGTGCGGGGTATGCTCGGCGATATAAGTCGCCGCGCCGCCGTACTCACCACCCAACGCCAAACCTTGCAAGATACGCAACGTGATCAAGATGATGCCTGCAAAATCGCCAATCACATCGCGCGTGGGAAGCAGACCAACGAGGAACGTGCAAATGCCCATCAAGGACATGGTGACCAAGAAGGTGTACTTGCGACCGATAAGGTCACCGATGCGACCGAACACAATCGCGCCAAAGGGACGCACGATGAAACCGATCGCGAACGTCGCCAGCCATGCGATCATGTCGCCCACCGGAGTGCCGGTCGAATAAAACTTGGAGGCAATGGTCGTCGAGAGACTGCCGAAGATGTAAAAGTCGTACCATTCGACGAGCGTGCCTGCCGACGATGCGAAAATAATTTTGGGTAGGTTCCACTTGGATACAGTGGCTTGTGCCTGTGCCATAATTTCTCTTTCTCCTTCCTGAGATTTGCCGCCCTTCGTGAGCGGTTAATAAACTGGGACACGTGCCGTCATTACACAGCGTGAATTGCGATTAGATACTGGGCTTTTGCTTCACCTCCTTTTGTTATTTGCGATCTATGCTCTAGCACGAATGAGCAAGACTGGAATCTTTGAGTTGCGCACCACTCGGTCTGCCACGCTGCCCAAGAGCCAGCGCGCTGGTCCCGTGCGTCCATGCGTCGACATAGCGATCACATCGACTTGTATTTCATCCGCGGACTTTAATATCACATCAGCCACTGCCCCCACGCGGAGCAGAGTCGATACTTTGAATCCAGCCGTCTTGAGTTGGCTTTCGATGTCGCCGATGTATTTTTTGCTTCGCGCTTCCTGCTCTGCGACGGCTTTTTCTGCAACTGCCGGATCGGAAAAGACATAGTCCATGGCGGGATTGGCGGCGACGGTTAGCAGAATAATCTCTGCGCCCTCGGAATAGGCGAGCGCTTGGGCGTGCGGCAAAACGCCTTCGGCTGTTTTAGACCCATCGAGCGGAACGAGAATTTTCTTGTACATTTCTTGTCTCCGAAGAGAGCGTTGCTCAATCAGTCTATCAATGACAAAAACCAACCGTGCGCGGCAGAGCCACGCTGGTTGGTTTCAGCGGAGAAAACAAATAGACAACCCTGTCCAAAATACACACGATCACACATTCAACCATCTCACCAGTTTGTCTTGCCTCACAAACCAGAAGCAGAGAATCTTTTGATGAAATCTTACCCCAGGTCTCTACATACGTCGAGTATCCGAATGGTCATCGTCCGCAGAAAAAGTATCATCGGTCTTGGCGCTGCCGCAATGAGGTAACGCGAGTGTAACGAATCGGTAAGATTTGATTGATAAACAAACATCCACTTGCCGGATGGAAAGTGGATGTCAACCAAAGCCGATTGCCCCCCATCGGACAAGTTTGCGATTGATGCTCCGCATATCACCAGAGCAACCCTCGCTTCAATCAAATACAATTTTCAGCGAGTGTATCACACAATCGTAAGACGAGAATATGGGAGATGTAAGGATATGGTCAGAATTGTGTAAGGATTTGTAAAGACATTTTCGCAAAGACGCCACGAATTTTGAATATTTAGGGCTGGCGTAACGATTCAACGAGTAGCGCAACATCGGCGGGCGGCGGCGCGGTCAGTTTGCTGACGACAATCGCAACTGCAAAATTCGCTGGGATGCCAAAGATGCCTGCGGCAACATTGGTGATCCCCAAGATATTCCAGTTCGGATTCACCGCGTTCAAAATCATATAGCCCAGCGTCGTCGTCAATCCTGCAATCATGCCCGCCACCGCGCCGCGCCCATTGGCACGTTTCCAAAAAATTCCCAGGACGAGAATCGGAAAGAGCGTGGAAGCGGCAAACGAAAATGCCCACGCCACAAGTTGCACGATAATACCCAGACGGCGCACGGCAACGACGGCTGCCAGGACGGCGGCGATGAACACGGCAATTCGGCTGAGCAACAAACGCGAGTATGGCGAGGCGGCAGGATTTAAGGTGCGCGCGTAAAAATCGTGCGCCAAGGCGGACGCAATAACGAGCAACAATCCATCAGCGGTCGACAACGCCGCGGCGAGACCGCCCGCCGCAACGAGCGCGGCAATCGTTTGCGATAACCCGGCAATTTCCGGCGTCGCCAGAACGACGACATCGGGATCGATTCGCAATCCGCTAAAATACAAAATGCCATCGCCGTTTATATCTTTGAATGCCAGCAGTCCCGCATTCGCCCAGTTGACTGCCCAATCCGGCAGCGTGCCGATGGGCTTGCCGACCACGTTCTGCAAAACTTCGAGCCGCGAAAACGCCGCATACGCCGGAGCCGTCAAGTACACCAGCGCGATAAAAAGCATCGCCCAGCCCACACTGCGACGCGCCGAACCCGCATCGGGGACCGTATAGAATCGAACGAGAATGTGCGGCATCCCCGCCGTGCCTAACATCAGACACAACATCAGCGCGATAAAATTAAAGATCGTCCCGTGCGTAAACGGAGCGATGTACGAATCGGTGATGCCTTGCAGCGATTCCAACCGAACAATTTGATCGAGCGCTTGCCCGTACATGATCTGCGGCAACGGAATGCCGGTATCGCGCGACGAAAGCAACGTGACCGGAATGAGGTACGCCAGCACAAGCACGATACATTGCGCGGCTTGCGTCCACGTGATCGCGCGCATCCCGCCGAGAAACGAACAGAACAGGACTGCGCCGATGCCTACCACCACGCCGACCAAATAATTCACTCCCAGGAATCGCGTCATGATGATGCCGATCCCGGTCACCTGCGCCGTCACATAAGTGAAGGAGATAATCACGCCGATCAGCGCGGCAACCAAGCGCGCGGCAGTGCCCTCGTAACGCGCGGCGACAAAATCAGGGATCGTGTATTGACCGAATTTGCGAAGGTACGGCGCGAGCAGCGTCACCAACAATACATAGCCGCCGGTCCAACCCAGGATGTACGCCAAACCATCATAGCCCAGCAGCCAGAGCGTCCCCGCCATCGAAACAAAAGTGGCGGCACTCATCCAATCTCCGGCAATCGCCATCCCATTGAAGAAAGCGGGAATGCGCCGCCCCGCCACAAAGTACTCGTCCAACGAGTGCGCGCGATTCCCAATGCCGATCACCGCATAGAGTCCGATGCTCACGATCAACAAAGCCCAGCCCAGGATATTCGACGGAAGACCAAAGAGCGATTCCACCCAGCCCATCCCGACGATAAACAGAATAAAGCCCAACGTGAACACGCTGATGATGATGCCAGGTCGTCGCGAATTGATGGCGGGTTGTTTTTGTTCGGAGGTGCGATAACGCCGGTCGAGCCGCGCCATGTAGAACGCATAGCTCACGATGATTCCGATGAAAATAATGAGCGCGCCCTGGGAGCCCATATAATAGCCCAGCGGAAAACCGGTGAGAATGTGAATTTGGTTGAGCAGCGGCGAAAAGACCACGGACAAGATCGAAACCGCGATCCAGATCGCCAACATCACGATGATGATTCGCAGGTTGCTCCGCCAGTAAGCGGGGTCCACCGGGGGCAGCGATAGCGTTCCCATCTGTCGGCGGCGTTCGAGGAGTTGCCGCACGCGCGGAGGAATCGGATACCAGGGCAGCACTTCGCTTTGCGCCGCAGGGTCGGCTTCGCCGCGCTCGATCCTGGGAAACAACCACCCCAGCAATCCGATCGAGACCAGGACGGTCAGGACCCAGAGAAAAAGAATCGCAGCCAGTCCAAACCAATCGAAGGAAGGAAAAATTGTTGGCATAGTTTTTTCAAGACGGGTGAAGAGGGCGTTAGAGGGCAAAGAAGGCGAAGAGGGCAGAGACGGCGCACCTTCTTCGCCCTCTACGCCTTCTCACGCCATCTATTCCCTCTCCTGCCATCGGCTTCCTCCCCTGCTTTCTTTTCCCTTCTGCTTTTACGATGTCGTATCGTAAATCGGCAAGGTGAATCGAAAAGTCGAACCGCCGCCGGGTCCCGCGCTCTCCGCCCAAATCTCGCCGCCTTGCGCGTACACCAAGTGGCGCGCAATCGTCAAACCGATGCCTGCGCCGCCGCTCTGCCGCGCGCGCGATTTGTCCACGCGATAGAAACGCTCAAAGATATGCGGCAGATGTTCGCTCGCCATCCCCATGCCCGTGTCCGTCACGCCAACCTCAACGAACGGATCGAGCGATCGCGCAAACACGGTGATGGTGCCACCCGACGGCGTGTATTGCACCGCGTTCGTCATTAGGTTGATGAGGATTTGCTCCACGCGGTCGGGGTCCGCCAACACCGGCGGCAAATCGTTTGCCAAGTTCGATTCCAACGTCAGACCCTGCGATGCGGTCTGGGATTGAAATTGCGCCATCACGCGTTCGATCACCATTGCCAGCACGATGAGGCGCGGTTCGACACGCAGTTGACCCGCTTCGGCGCGCGAGAGCAACGCTAGTTCTTCCGTCATCCATTTCAATCGCACCGCTTCGTGATGCACCATCGCAAAAATTTGCGGCTCGGGTTGAACCACGCCGTCGATCAATCCTTCCATGTAACCCGCGATGACGGTGAGCGGAATGCGGAGTTCGTGACTGACATCGGTGATCAAACCCAGGCGGCGTTGTTCGGTTTTTTCCAACGTCTCCGCCAGCTGATTGATGCTGTGGCTGAGATGCGCGAGTTCATCATCCGATTGAATCGTCGTGCGCTCGCGATAATAACCTTGCGCCAGACGTCCGCTCACCAAAGTCAATTCCTGCAGCGGCTCGACGATGCGGCGCGAGACAAACAAGCTCACGACAATCGCCGCGCCGAGTACGGCGAACCCAGCGATGAGCAGCGCTTGCTCCATGGTCGATTGAAAAGCATCCGAGGTTGAAGCAGAATTTGCGTTGGGTGAACTCGCGGGGATTCCTGATTCCGAAAGAAGCGATGAATCACTTGCGCCGAGAGAGGGGTTGTTGGCGAAGAATTGCGCGGTGGGCAACAGGATCACCAGCCCGATAGCGATCACGAGCAGATGCGAGAGAAATAATTTCCAGCGAAGTTGCCGCAGCCAGGTCATAATCAATGAGCCAATTTGCCAATGAGCCAATGTCCCAATGAACCAGTTGCTTTGTTTGGCTCATTGGATAATTGGCTCATTGGCTCATTTAGAACGATGCGCCACAAACTTGTAGCCGATCCCACGAATGGTTTGGATCGAGGTCGCGTTAGCGGGGTCATCTTCCAATTTGCGCCGCAAGATTCCAACGGTCACGTCCACCACGCGATCGATCCCGGCAAAGTCGTGCCCCCAGACGAGTTCGAGCAATTGGTCGCGGGAAAAAACACGACCGGGTTGTTCTGCCAGCGTGTAAAGCAACTCAAATTCTCGCTGAGTGAGATCGACCGGTTTTTCATGGCGACTGACTTCGCGCGTCTCTGGGTTGATCTCGATGTCGTCAAAACTCAGCGTCTGGCGTTCGGGCACATTCGATTCGCGCGCGTCGCGTTTGCGATTGCGCCGCAAAATCGCCTTGACGCGCGCGACCAACTCGCGCGGGCTGAACGGTTTGGTCAGATAATCGTCCGCGCCGACCGAGAGTCCAACAATCTTGTCCACTTCTTCCGCGCGCGCCGTCAGCATCAACACGTAGACATCCGATTCTTGTTGAATCCGCCGACACACTTCCAGTCCATCCATGCCAGGCAGCATCACATCCAACACGATCAGATTCGGCTTGACGGCGCGCGCTTGTTTCAGCGCGGAGGGACCATCGAGCGCGGTGTGAACGACAAACCCTTCGGCGCTCAAGTATTTGACGATCAAATCGAGAATCGGAGGATCGTCTTCAATGACCAGGATCGTTTCGGTGCGCACAGCGCATACCTCTTTTTGGGATCAGCCCCGGACAGAATCGATTCAGTGATGGACTGGGTCAGGATTAGGATGGATTCGGACTTGCGGTTTCTTGTGCTCGCGAATTAGCAGCACCGGCACATGCGCCCCGTGCATCACTTTGTCCGCCACACTCCCCATCAGCCAGCGGAAGGCAGCCGAATGACCGTGCGCGGACATGACAATCAAGTCGATCTTGTTCTTGTCGGCAAAATCGATGATCGCATCTGCCACTCTGCCGCTGATTGCAAAGGTGGTGACGGACACATTCGCCCGCCGCAGACTCGACGCCGCGTGCTCCAGATAGTGTCTCCATTCATCGAGCGCTTCGGCGGAGGCGGCGTATTCGATTGGAATGTCGCCCAGGTCATGGTCGAGAAATTCGACCACGCCCAAGAGCACCACTTCGGCGTCCAGTCCCTTCGCCAAAATACCCGCATGGGTGAGCGCCATTTCGGAAAGTTTGGAGCCATCCAGAGGCACGAGGATTCGCTTGTACACTTGGCGACCCCCTCAATTTTACAACAACCCCCGCTTGCCCGCTTCGGCGACCGCTTGCGCGCGATTCGCCACGCCCATCTTTTCGAGAATATCCTGCACCTTGCGTTTGACCGTCACTTCGCTCCAATACAATTTTTCCGCGATCTCTTTGTTCGTCGCGCCCGCGGCAATCATCCGCAACACTTCGACTTCTTGGTCCGTTAATCCCGATTCGGTGCGCGCCTTGTCCTTCGCCAGGTCGCGAAACTCGCGCATCACTTTGCCCATCAAGTTTGGACTGAGCAATCGCTCGCCGCGCCCCACTTGCCGAATCGAATCGGCAAGCACTTCTTGCGACGCGCTCTTGAGCAGGTATCCTTCCGCGCCCGCGCGCAACGCGCCAAACAAATATTCGTCGTCGTCATAGGTGCTCAGGACGATGACCTTGATCTCCGGCGTATCGCGTTTCAAACGTTGCGTGATCTCAATCCCATTCTGCCCGGGCATTCGAATATCGACCAAGACGACATCCGGCTTGAGCGAATCGATGGTCGCAAATAGCGTGGTGGCGTTCTCCGCTTCGCCGACGACTTGAATGTCCGGGTGATTTGCCAATACGCTGCGAACACCCTGTCGCACGATCGGATGATCGTCACAGATCAAGACCCGAATGGCGCTCATCCATCCTCCTTGAGATTAGTGGACAGTGGTCAGTGGTCGGTGGTCAGTGAATAATGTTAATTGACCATTCACTGTTCACCGTTCACTGTCAGTTAACCGGCACCTTTAACGAAACTCGCGTGCCTTCGCCGGTCTTGGATGTGATCGAAAGCGCGCCGCCCACGGCTTCGGCGCGTTCTTGCATTCCAATCAAACCCAGGTGCGTCCGAGTCTGCTGCGTAACTTCGGACAGATCGAAACCGTTGCCGTCGTCCAAAATATCGGCGCGCATGTCGCGCACACTCCAGACCAAATGAATTTGAACGTGCTGGGCTTGGGCGTGAACCTTGACGTTGTTCAGCGCTTCTTGCACGATTCGAAACGCCGCCACTTCACCGTCGGGACTAAAACGCCGCGGCACGCCTTCAACCGACAAGTTGCAGACAATGCCCGAATGGCGCGCAAAACTTTCGGCATACTCGCGCAGCGCGGGCGCAAGCCCGTGCGCGTCCAATGCCACCGGGCGGAGACTGTAGATAGCGCGGCGCATTTCGATTTCGATGCGGCGCAACAGGTCTTGCGCCGCCGTCAAGCGCGGGACCGTATTATCAGGATGCTGGGTGAGCGAGTCGCGCGCCGCTTGCGTTTCAAACATCGCGCCGACGATCAATTGTTGAACGCTATCGTGTAGATCGTGCGCGATACGCGCGCGCGTGCGCTCTTCCACGCGCCGCTCTTCCACCAGCACTTGCTGCAACGCATCGGCTTTCCGAGTGAGTTCTTCTTTCGCATCGACGAGTTCGCGCGTGCGCTCAATGACGCGCTGTTCCAATTGTTGGTTCAACGATTTTAACTGCGCGTGCAAGCGCGCCTTTTCGATTGCCACGCCAATCTGATGACCGAGGGCAACCAATAGAGTGCGTTCGTTCAGGTTAAAGACGCGCGGCGCGCGGCTCGCCACATGCACCACGCCGATAATTCGATCAGCCGTCCGCACCGGCACGCTCAGCACCGCGCGAAAATTTTCGCACGCGCACGCCATACGATCCAAACGCGCTGCCCTTCCGATGTCTTCAATGACAATCAACTCACCGGTTTGAGCCGCCTTGCCGCACATGCACTGTCCGAGCGGGACACTGCGTTCCGCTGAAATAAATTCGTCGGAAAGACTGCGCGCCGTCTGCAACACGAGCTGACCATTCTCCAACAAGCGCACTTCGCCGGATTGGAGGTTGAGCAATTCCAGCACGCGGTCTATCGCGCGATTCAGCACCGCGTCGAGTTCGAGCGACTGATTGACTTCTTCGCCAATCTGGTTGAGCGTAATGAGTTGCTGATGCTCTTGTTTTCGTTCTTGTTCCGCCGCATCAAACATCAGCGCCGTTCGATACGCCCACGCTAAGGTCACAGCCGTCAACGCGGGTCCCGCCACCACGAGGAGCAACAAACCCAGCAACGTTTGGAGAGAAGTAATGGGATAACCATCTGTCAAGACGCTTTCCCAAACAATATAGGTAAACCCGAAGAAACCAAGAAGCAGGGGAATAATCCAACGGCTAGACGATAGCCAACTGGACATGCGCGAGGTCGGACGAACCATCATGGGCATCCTCGACCTCGCTGATGCGGAATAGGACTCGGCACTGCCGAGCAATCGGCAAAGTGATTCGATACGGAAAACGAGATTTGCATCGCGTCAAACTCCGGCCTCATTGCCGTCTTACTTTCTAGTTGGGACCATTCGCCGTGCGAGTCATCGAACAAGATCAGAACGAATGAAACGCCAACCCATTTAGTATACCCGGATACTGCGCGGCGGTCAAACTTGTGCGACCTTTGGGTGTAATCCAGATTGGGGACGAACAGCATCCTAAGCGGAATGGAGCGTAGCGAAATATAGTCGAAGGATGCGCCATGGCTTGGTGTGTGATGCTCCGCAATCGTCCTTCAACTCCGTTTCATTCCGCTCAGGATGATTGCTCCGCCTTGCGAGATTATTTTGCCAAGCCAGGAATACGGAATATAATGACGCCATGGTTTCCAAATTCTTCTCCGGTCTCATGCAACGCAAACCGAAGGATTCCGATGCTCCGTCCGCTGATTTGAAATCACCTGCCGTCAAAAAATATATCGATGTGGGCGATTTGCTCGAACAGCGTTATCGATTGGATGCCGAGCTGGGTCGCGGCGGAATGGGCGTGGTCTTTCGCGCGCACGACCTTGTCGAGGATCGCGACGTGGCAGTTAAGGTGTTGTACGCCGATCAGACAACTTTCGAGATGCGCGCCAATCTTTTGCGCGAAGCGCAAGCCGCCGCTCAACTCAACCACCCGAACATCATCGCCGTCTATCATACTGGCGAAGTCGAGATTGGCGCGGCGCAACCCGCGCCCTTTGTCGTGATGGAATTAGCGCGCGGTAAAAGCTTGGGCGAACTGCGCGGGCTGGCCTTCGCGCAAATCATCGAAATCGCCAAACAGATTTGCGCCGCGCTCGACGGCGCTCATTCGCAAGGGCTGGTGCATCGTGACTTGAAACCGGACAACGTCCTCGTCGAAAAACAGGGCTATCACTTTATCGCCAAGTTGGTCGACTTTGGACTGGCGCGCCCGCGCGGCATCGACGACGGCAGTAGGGCGGGAACCGTTTTTTATATCGCGCCCGAAGTGATCGCCGGTCAACCTGCGGACATCGCCGCCGATTTGTATTCGCTTGGCGTGATGCTGTACGAAATGGTCACCGGGCGCGTCCCGTTCTCCGACTTTGATTCCGATAGCATCCTCGCGCAACACCTTAAAGAAACAGTCGTGCCGCCCAGCCACACCCGCACCGGCGTGCCCCCCGCGCTTGAATCGATCATTCTGCGC
>Ga0334722_10002153_pt1 | contig 22725 bp, 38 predicted proteins | sample C3_bottom_MG_FD_207210 | JGI IMG/M metagenome (GOLD analysis project Ga0334722, IMG submission 207210) | Sediment microbial communities from Yellowstone Lake, YNP, Wyoming, USA - C3_bottom | ecosystem: Environmental > Aquatic > Freshwater > Lake > Sediment | place: USA: Wyoming | collected... | reverse complement strand
CACCCTGCCCCTGAAGAGAGACTTCGCTCATGACGGATCCACGGGCGGTTGTTTCCGCGTTGCGATCTTCACGCAGATCGTGAGCACGAGGCTTCGTAACATTCTGGCGAAGTCCACCGGACTCGAACCGGTCGTCCCGAGGTCATTACGCTCGGTGCTGCGCCTGGCAGCTCGGACTCCATGTTGTGACGCTATCACGTGGGGACTTGTGGATTCGAACCACCGGCCTTCGGCCATCTGATGTACCGACGCTCTGACCACTGAGCTATGTCCCCGGAGCCTTCGGGAGGAATCGAACCATCCGACCAACCGGCTAGAACCGGCTGCTCTAAAGCCACTGAGCTACGAAGGCATGGCGGACTCGCCGTCTCCGTCGTGCAGCTCGCGCTGCGCGCCAGTTGTTCCGACGGCGAGTCCATAAAGAACGGGTTGCGCGCTCCCCACTCCTGGTGGCGAAGAGTCGTCGTGAATTCCGAGCCCACGACACGCGCGAACGATTAGCGGACAAGGCGCAAGTGCGACACCGCCTTTCCCACGAGCTTACGGTCGTGTGTGGGCTTGATACCGATCGCGGTCGCCTGGCCAGCAAAGATGCCGGCGTCCTCGCGAATCAACGTGAACGGGACGCCGCGCTCTTCGAGGCGCGCTGCGATCACGAGCAGCTCGGCCTCGTTCGGTACGCCGAGCACCACCGCGATGGATCCTGGCGGAGCCGGGCCCGTCTCGCCGGCGGCGTGGGCGACATGGGCGGCGAGGACGCCTTTCGGCAGGTCCTCGCGGACGATCACGAAGTGCGTCTTGGGGGAGCTACTCGACGAGCTTTCGCTCGGAACAGCATCCAATTGAGGGAATGGAGAGAACCCGTTGCCCGGCGAAGCCGGTAAATCCTTACGGTCGATGCGACATGATTCCTACACTGAGTCCTATCGGCGGTGCTGTCAAGGTTTCTGCCTTCGCGAGTCGTCGCGCGAGCGCGCCGCGCACGTTGGTGAGCCGTCTGAGCAGACGATCGACGCCGTCGAGCGAGAGGCTCATGCCGGCGACAGACGGCCCGTCGGAGTCACGTCCCTCGACTGCGAGCGTGACGTGATCGCGCGTCAATCGCACGCAGGCGAATGAGCCGTCGATGCCGTTGACGAAGGCGTGGCGCGAGCTGCGATGACGCACGGTGATCGCAGAACTGTTCATACCCATGGGATCTTCCCGACGTCACAGAAGCGGTTGACGTTGATCAGTTGAACGGGTAGCCTCTTCGTGCGAGGACAAGCACCGGGCGCTGTCCGGCCTCATAAGCCGGAGCTGAAAGGCACAGTGGGTTCGATTCCCATCCCTCGCAACGAAGGTCATGAAGTTCTCGCGCTCATCTCACTCATCTAGTAGCAGTCGCTCGTAGAGCGACTCCTGGAGGGTGAGGTCATGCAGGTGCAGACACCCGCTTCGAAAGCGGGCAGGCCGTCGAAATACGGTCCGGGTTCGAGTCCTGCACCCTCCGCGACTGGAAGATGGATCGGATAGGTGTCCGGCGCGGTTTGCTAAACCGATGGACCGTTAAGGTCGCGTTTCGAATACGCCTTCTTCCGCTTAATGTCACAAGTCCATGTCCCAAACAGTCCTGCTTCATGAGCGGAACGAATAGCTGGTACAAGTGACATCCATGCGATGAACGGCATATCTCGTCGCATGTAGTTGCAGCGTACGCAGGCTGCGCGCACGTTCGTCTGAATGTGACCGACCGCGTTGTCGATGCGATCGAGCGTCATTTTCAAATTGGTGGCTCCACAGTAAGAGCAGCCATCGATGAGCGAAGCTTTTACAAAAGCAAGCGTCAGATCGTTAGCACGGTGCGTCTTGTGATCAGAGGCGCGTGTGTCACGCACGATGAAATATGCACGACGAGCAGGGTCAAAACGTTTATGGTGCTGTCGCTCAAGCGCGCGGATTTTGTAAGACTTAGATCTTTTCTGCGGATTAGCGCGGGCGGCAGCACAGCGGCACTGTTTGCAGGCACGGTGGCGATCGGAATAGAAATCAGAGCGCGGTTTTGTGATTTCGCAGCGCGGACAGGTTTGCACCATACTGAAAATTATATCGGGCGCCTCTGATCCTCTGATCCATCCGCCCACAAGACGACCAGGTGACCGATCACGTCGACGGCCGAACATGGAAATTCAAGGCGTACGCTCGCGGGGACTGGTGATCCTCAGCCGTCTTCCGCCGCGCGCGTCTCCTCCTGCCTGCGGTCGTGAGCCTCGATCGCAGCGATCGCGAGCGCTGCGATCACGACCAGCTCGTGCCGGTACTCGTCGTCACCCGCCCCATGCCGCGTGGCGCGGATACGATGCTCGTCGAGGAGACGTAGCCACGTCAGACGATCGAGTCGGTCATCGGCGGACGCCCCGCCCCACTTCTCGCCCGCGCGAACTAGCTCGGCCTCGATCTGTGCGATCACGTCAGCACGCTTCATGGGATCTCCGTTTTTTTCTGCCTTCCGATCGCGACAGTCGGGACACCAGTAGCCGATCGTCTTCCAGTTGGAGGTCGACGCGGCCAGCTCCGCTCCGCAGCGCGAGCACACCATCTTGCGGCACACCACGCACTCGTAGTGGCTGTGATGCGCGCAGTGCGGATCTCCGGCGGCAGGAAACAAAATCACGGCCATGCTTAGTTGAGCTCCCCCGTCTCTTTAGGTTCCCTCGGAGATCCGCGGCGCCTTTTTTGCTCCGCGACATTCGCTCCAACGACCGCGCTGACGACGAAGACGAGAAAGAAGAAGCCCCAGACCATGATCAGCTCTCTCCTTCGGCGCCTCGCACCGAGTTAGTAGCCCCAGCCCATCTGCATCGGCCAGTCGTGCCAACCGCTGCTCGCGACTTGAGATCGCTGCATCAGGGCGAACTGGTCGTACAGCGGCGCGGCGCGGTTCTTCGTGAAGTCGAACGCGGCGATGTACGTGTAGTAGTCGGGCTGATCTAGTAGCCAGGAATACTGCACGTCGAGGTTAGCCTTGTGAGGGAACTCCTGGTGGACCAGAGATCCGTCGCGCCGTTCGACGACGAGGATGTACGGCGTTACGGTCTCGTTGAGCGCACGCTGTGCGAGGTTCGTCGCGCGGTGGCGACGTCCCTTGAGGTCTTCGTAGATCTGGAGCCAGATCTTGGCCTTCTCGCGATCTTTCGGATCGTCCATGTCGAGCGGCTGACCGCGCTTGTATTTCGTGATCTCCCAGAACACCGCATTGGTCGTGTGGGCCAGGATCGGATCGACGATCTGCCCCCGAGGCCTCGGGATAGGTACGCGCTCCGGCTCGAGGTGCTCTGGGCGCAGCTTGGAGCGACCGGGGTGTACGTCGGCACGCGGATCTTGGCCAACGAGGGCGTAGGCGTAGGCGGGAAGCATCGGATCTCGATGATAGCATCGGCGCGTTGACCGACGCGAGCTAGTCGCTAAGCGTGATAACGGTCCGCTGGAGAATGTCAGCCTCCAGCACCGATCTTCTGCGTGACGAAGAGAAACGCGGGTTCCTTGATCCACCAGAGCTGGTCGAGACTGTCGTCGGGTGAGAGGAGGCGGCCCATTTCATCACGCAGCTCCCAGTCTGCGAGCGGCCTGGCTATATTGTTGCTCTGTTCCAGGGCTTGTTTCATGCCGTGTCGAAGTGGAGCGCTCGGATCGAGCGCGATGACGAAGGGATCTCCGTTGATGACGAACTTCATCATGGGCTTCACAGGCGTGCTCATCGTTCTCTCGGCGGCTGCGGCGGCTCTCCGCTCTTGCGTGTGCCGACGCCCGCTCCGACGACCACGCTGACAACGAAGACGGCGATCAAGAAGATCCAGTTCACTAGTTTCCTCCCTCGGCGCGACGATCCCGCTCCTGCCGCGCGATGTCGAGTGCATCGGTGAGCGAGGCATCGCAAAGCGAGCTGAACAGTTCGACGAGGTGCTCGCGCAGGTCCTCGTGATAGGCGGCGTCGTCACCGTCGTGCTGCCGCGTCACGATGAAGTCAGGCTCGGGAGTCTCTTTGGGGCAGGGAACCGGAGTCGCGACAACGACAGGCTTCGCGCTGGGTGGTTGGGTACTGGGTGCGATCTTCTTGATGAGGGCGCCCAGCTCGTCGCCGGCCTCGGCGAGCGCGTCGTCGGCGACCGCGATCCGCAGACGTAGGACGTCGCCGCGGCGTATTTCGAGATGAGTCAGACGGACGCGCGGCGGACGTAACTTCTTGCGCGCACTCGGGTGTGTTGTGACGCCACGAAACTCGGCATCGGGATGCGGGCGCACGGGAGCCTTCGTCTTCCGCGCGCTCATCGGCGGCCTTGCGTGATCTTCACGGAAACGCCACCAGGTGCCCGGGAAAATGCCGCGCGATCATGCCGACGAACTGTTCGCTCGACAGGGCGCGGATGTCGAGGTCGTAGGAGAGCGTGCGTGCATCGTGAAAATCGTGACGTGACTTGCCGCCGCCGTAGAACCCCTGCTCGGCTTGGAGATCCGTGAACCAAATGGCCTGCGGCTTGAACCACAAGCGAAGCTTGCCGTCCGGTGATGTCGCGTGCGGGATCTTCAGGCCCGGGGATACCTGCCATCCGGTCGCCGCGAGGTGTTTGAGGAGATCGGCACGCGCCTGCGGATACGTGCGCTTGGTGGGTTTGCTGGGAGTGGCGCGCTTGATGGGCGAGGGGGCTGATGACGGCGGTGACGCCAATGCCTCGGCAATCTCGCGGTCAAGTTGTACGGGGCTCTTCGTCATCATCGCTTATCACTTCCGTCCACGCTGGAGGCCGATCAGCTCGTAGATGTAGCCGCGCGTGAGGGCCGAGTTGGCTGCCGGCCAACCATACCGCGCGCGCCAGTCCTCGATCGTCTTCAGGATGCCGGGGTAGCGCTGATCCTTCACCAGCTTCAGCGCCTCGTCCATCGTCAGGCCGAAGCGCTTCATGTCGAACCTCGCGGCCTGGCGGAAGTCGGCCTCGGTGAGGACATCGCCCATCTCGTTTCGTCGAGTCATCGGCGACCCTCGACGTGACGACGTATGCAGGCCCAGCACTGGTGCCAGTTGGTGGGTCCTTTGGCCGTAGGCCGCCCACATTCGTCGCACGGCGTCGTCTCGACATTCTCCAAGGCCTGCGCGATCTCGCGATCGAGCTGGGCGGGTGACGTCTTCTTGGTCGCATGACTCGTGGAAGATCCAGCTCTCGCGATGGCGGCCTCGATCTCATCCTCCGACATCACGCTTTCCGTGGCGTGCTCGAGCTGACGATAGAGGTCGTCGCGGGCGTGCGCGGCGGTGCGACGGTAGTCCGCGCCGAACTTGAGTGCGACCAGGTTCGGCGTCGCGACGGTCGTGCCGGGCGTCGCGAACCACCCCCAGCCACCTTCGGGCCTCCAGATCTTCACGTGACCGTCGTTGTTTCGGTACTTGACGATCGTCGCGACGAGACCGGTGACGTCCTTGATCCCGTAGCGCGGGAACAGTGCGCGAGCGAGTTGCTCGATCTTCTTCGTGGTGACCTTGGTTCCCCCGACAGCCATGGCTATTTGACTTTCCTGCGGAAGCGCGAGAGATGACCGGCATCCGCGTTGAACTTGTCTGCATCCGACGAGAGCGGATCGATCCGGATCTTATCGTTTTTGAACACCTTGTCGACACCGATGTACCGCGGACGATGGTCGAGCGGCGCCTGATACCAGAGCATCTCTCCTCGACGCGCTGCCGCAAGAACATCTGCCCATGTACCGAACGTCTCGAAGCGCGACTCTGTGCTCATCACGATTGTCCTTTCTGCCCAGCGGACGGGATGCTGATCTTCACGCGGCTACTCCATCCTCGACGCAGTCTTCGTGCGCGATCTGGAAGTCACGTTTCCAAGCATAGAGCTTCGCGTCGAAGTCGGAGGGCACCTGATCCGCGAGCGCGTCTCCGCGTGCACCGCGCTGGAACGCGGCCACCGTCGTCGTTGGCATCACCAGCACTTCTTCCGCGCCGCAGCGCATGCATTTCTGGAGCAGTCGCCCGCCGCCGTCGAGGATCTTGTTGCCGATCCATTTCGCTGCGGGCGAAGCGCCGAGCGTCTTCGCGGCACGGGCAGCCTCCTCGCGATTCACGCGTACCTCGACGCGAGTGTTGCGAGCTCCACGACCGCGTCGCGCAGGTGCCAAATCGCGAGCCGCGGTGAGATCACGTCACGATGGTGGTGCGTCCTACTCACCGCGCGCCCTCGCTCTTTGTCGGCGCGACGCAGCTCGCACGGATCTCCTTGAGCTGCTGCTCGATGCCTTCCATCGCATGTGCCTGCCGGTAACTGAAGGACTGACCGACGCAGGATAAGACTGACGCGCCGACGCCGATGCCCGCGATCAAGATCGCGATGATGAGCTTGCGGCGCACCGATCCCTTGCTCGGCACGTCGTCGGGAACTGGTCCGGTGGCCGCCAGCAATCGCGCCAGGTCCTCTGGCGTCATGCTGTCGGCAGTTGTGACGACGGGCGGTACAGCCTGCGCGTCGGGTGTGTCGATCATGCTCGCTCCCCCAAGACGATCCGCTCCCAGCGACGGCTCAGGTCGGTGAAGACGCGCGCGTCGAGTGTGCGCGTGTCGCTGGAGGTGTCGAAGAGCGGAGGGCGTTTCGATGCGCGACGCGGTTGTGTGCAGACGATCTCGGCGTTCTCGGAGTTCACGAGGGTCATCCTACCTACCGGGCCGACGCACGGCCAGTTAAGAAAGATCCCTGGGCTGCGGTAAGATCGGCACATGGGCCCCTGGAGCAAGATCGACGATCTTCGTGACCGCGTCGCCAAGAGTGCGATCGTCGAGATCGATCCCGGGCCGAAGGGGGCTCTTAAGAAGATCGACTTCGCTCCTGATCGCCTCGTCGTCTTCGGCTGGGAGGTCCTGCTGTCACGACGTAAGCAGGACGGGATCGTGCTCTGGCATCTTTCGACCAAGCTTCACCCACACGGACGCTTATCGACGAAGGACGACTGGATGGTGCTCGGCAAGATCGCGGCGCGTGTCGGTGCGCCGCGTGATCCGGTGCTCATGCCCGACGATCCAAACGCACCGGTCCACTGGTCGTGGATCGTGCCGTGACTGTGACGAACGAGCGAGGCGCGCTGGCCGACGAGATCAAGATCAAGTGCGTGTCGAAAGTTTCCGATCCCCCTGTGCTCTCGGCCGTCGACGTCGTGCGCATCCAGCAAGAGGCACGACGCCTCCACGACGCCTTTACGGCGCGTACCGCGAGCATGGAACTGCTCACCGTCGATGATCTGAAGGTCCGTGTGATCTGACGAAGCTGACGATCAGCGCCGCGGTTCACGACCAAGAGCCTTGTCGATTTCGCGATCCAGCTGCTTGGCTGGCCGCTTCGGCTTCTTCTCGACGGCCAGCGGTGGCGACACGATCCGCTCGGCGATCTTGATGTCCGCGAGCGAGGTCGGCAGTCGATCATCTACCACCGCGTGGAGACCCCAGAACTTCCGCTGAGGGCGCGATAGCGCGTCGCCGTGCTCGCGAGAGAGACGGCCGATGCGGATAGGCTCGTCGACCACGATGTGGTCAGCCCCGCCGTACGTGGCGGTCTCCTGTGCCGTGTACGCGTGTGCGATGTGCCAACGGAACGGCAGTTTCGCGAGTAGATCGCGCAGGTACTGCTCGCGGCGGATGTTCAGCTCCGCGTACCGCTGCTCGTTGGCGGCACGCTCGACGGGATCGTAGAGACCGCGTGAGAGCTTCCATGCGCGGCGGCGATCTTTTTCGATCTGCTCGTAGTCACCGATGGTCATCGAGCGAAAGGTCACTTTCGCTTTTTAGGGGACAAGGATCGACTGGATCGATGCTTTTTCGTTGTCCTTGTCTCTTCTTCACTCAGGAGCGCGCGACTCACAAGAAAGAGTGCAGGGACCACGCCTAGCAACAACCAACCAGAAGAACCAGGCTCCGCCTCATCAGAATTTCCGTAGCGCCCGCGTTCATTACTCATATAGCTTTCCAATCGTAGCGCAAGCTGCCGCATGCTGACCAGCAGCTACGTTCGGTGGTCCTTGCGGAGGTGCATGCGCACACGTTCGAGGTCGGCACGCTGCGCGGCCCTCAGCCGTCTTGCCGATGTGAAGCGCGACCGTCTCGGGCGAAACGCTTCCCAGATCAGCTTCCACCACGGCAGCTCACCGTTTTTGAGCGCGCGGTAGCGTTCCATGAGCGCGGTGTGGCGCCGAGCGATGAGTTCCATCGAGTTTTTCATCAGTCGTGCCCCATCACGATCCACTGCGATCCGTCACCTGCCCAGATCGATCGGCCACCCTGCTTGATGGGCATCAGGAACTGCTCCCGACCGCTGCGCCGGTACGGCAGGGCACGCACGTAGCCGGGGAACTTCTCGCTGACGCGGTGGAGTACGGTTGGTGCCTCGACACGAGCGACGAGGTCTCCGACCGCGAGTGCGGTCGTCTTCTTAGACATGGTGCGGAAGTCTATCAGCCCACGTGCAGGAGGTGCCCGTTAGCAGCGCGACCAGCGCGACGGCTGAGGAGCGACGAGAGCAGCTTCCCGCCGCCTTCGAGGTCGAGCAGCGCAGGTTCATCAGGAGGCCTCCGCGCAGGTGCCGGTCGTGACGATTCGCGTGGCAGCGTGGCAGGCAACATCGCGGTGCCAAAACGGACGGTGATCGGCACTGGTGCTCCGAACAGCGTCTCCGCGCTGTTCTCCCATCTACGTGGTTTTGATCCTGCCAGGGGGTCGCGGTAACTGCTGATCACAACTGTGCTTTGTAGGTGTTCCCCCTGTTCCTCCTTTATTAGATAAGAGTACAGAGAGGGTACAAAGCAGCAGCATAGAAAAAGGGTCCCGAAAGGATCTCTGAGGGGTATGGGAGATCGGGTGATCAGGGGGGAACAGCAGCACAGCCCACCTACAAATCGCCGCTGTTAACCAGATGGATCGCAACCGCTATTCACCGTCTTTGGACACGCTTCAAACAGCTGATCCTCCCCTTCGCCTCTGATCACGTCTGATCTTGATGACGGCGATTCAGCCCAAGCAGCAACCCCGCGACTGCGACCGCTTCGCACGTGGCGCGTCGCGCAGCTCTCGCGGCTCGCGGCCAGGTAAGCACGTCACTCAAGAAAGAGCTGCTCGACACTCTACGCGTCGAGACAGGGTCACGACGTCTATGGCGCGCCGCTCAGTAGCGTGTCGCTCCACGTACGCATACCAGCTCGCCCATCATAGACGCACGAGACTCGTCGCATCGAGCCACCCGCTGACTCCGCGGCGGCTTCGCAGACTCACACGCCAATACGGGTTGCCACGCGTGCCGACGTTTTTGATCTCGTCGACGACGAGCGTCTCGTCCTTGTGGAACGGCGGCAGGCGGTAGTCGGAGATCACGACATCGCCGGGTATGAACGGTGGGGCGCTCCTCATCATCGTGCCGGCCTTTCCACCCTCGCACGCCCGCCACCGCGCGGCTAGTTTCGTGTGCCCGCGCCCACAGATGCGCAGATCTGATTCCGCGCGACGGTTCTGATAGGCTTAGCTCAGTGGCCAAGTCCGCCGACCTGGAGCGCGTGACCCTGTACTGGCACGCGATACCCAACGAGAACAAAGCTCGTGGCAATTGGATGCCCGTGGTCGATCACAACGGCAAGCAGCGCGGGCATACCTACGGCACGGGGTACGATCTGGACACGGCGCTCGAGATGGCCAAGGAGACCGCCGAAGAGCGAGCCTCGCGCTACAGCGGTGACTGGGAAGTCATCGTCGCTCCCAAGGCCGGTGCGCCAGGGATCCCAAAAGCACGCAAAGCTCCGAAGGCAAAGAAACCTCCAGAGCGAACGTCCCCGTGGGGCAAGGTCGATACAGCTTCGGACCAGCTGCCGTGGCGCAACAGCTACGCGAACTGGACCATCCGCGTCGGCGAGGCCGCGGCGCGGCACCGCGCACCCATCGCGTTTGGATCGGAAACTCACGACGCGTGGAAGGCTGGGATCTCTCCCGATGCCTACGCGAAGGAAAGAGCGCGACGATGAAGCCGCCGCCGTTGACGGTATTGTTCGTGGAGCTGACCAAGCTCAAGCTCAAGAGAGCCTTGCGTCGCTTTCGGCACGACGGACTTGCGCTTCTCGCCGAGAAGTTGCCGACGGAACTGCTCGACGATGCGAGGATCGTGGTGACCGAGGAGCTGGCACTCCGCGGCCTCCACGTGATCACGCATCGGCCTCGATCCCGGAAGGTGGCCTGATGCGGCGCATCGCGACGATCGAAGAAGCACGCGCTGCCAAGAAAGCCGTCATCGAGGATCTTCTCGCCAACGCGGTCATTCGTCTCTATCCCGATGTCTATCGCGGCCACTCCGATGACGCCGTGCGCTTCGTCCGCAACACGATGGGGCCGTCGAAGTGGGATCTCTTGCTGGCGGCAGAAGCGCGCGGACTGGTGCCGCGCGGAACGTATCTCTACCCGAGTGACAGGAAGACGAGGCGATAAACGATGACGCGCAAGTACGGCAAGAAGGCTTCCGAGAAGGTCGCGCGCACGATGCACGAGTGGAAGCGCGGCACGCTCAGGAGCGGCAGCGGCGGCAAGGTGACCTCGCGCGCGCAGGCAATCGCGATCGGCCTTTCCCAGGCACGCCGAGCGGGCGGTAAGGTGCCACCCGCACCACGCCACGCAACCATGAGTCTCTTTGGGGCAGGGAACCGGAGTCTCGACACTCGGGTGCGTACGTACCTGGGCAACATGCGACCGGGCACCGAAGTCGACGCGCGTGGGATCGCGCGGGCCCTCGGTGGCGGGATTGAGCCGCTCGAAGCGGACTACGCTCTCGAGCGCGCCGAGAAGGCCGGACTCGCGGTCACGAGCGATGGGCGGTGGTTCGGTTCGGCGGGCAGAACAACGGCGCACGCGAGCCGGAAGAAGTATCCGTACATCGCGTACTGGATCCATACGCGTGGGCGTGGCGGTCGCGAGAGCGAACCTGTCTACGTTATCGGCACGACGACGCGCGCCGATGAGGGCCTCGTCGGTCACGACCTGCGCGTTCGCCCGCTCCGGCTCGGCAAGGGTGCCTACACGATGGTTGTCGCGTCCGACGACGTGGAGGAGAAGCCGTGAGCGATTTGATCGGCAGGCGCCTGTGTTGGACGGGCATGGGTTTCAACCTCCTCACCGAGGGCGGCACGCTGTGGCGCCCGACGCATGACAAGACGATCTGCGGAACGGTGATCGAAGTCCAACCGCATCGCTTCTACCAGACCAAGGAGAGCATCTCCTGGCTGAAGGTGAAGCTCGACAAGGCGCACGGTCGCTACAAGTACGCGCAGGCATACTTCGACGAGAACACGGGGAGGCTGTTCAACCCGGCGCACGAGCCGACGAGGTTCGAGACTTGAAGATGGCGAGGAAGACAGCAGCCCAGCTCGACCGCGAAATCTCGCGCTCCCTCGCGGGACGTCGCAGTCATTCGACGAAGAGCAGCGCGCTCGACAAGGACGACGCGCGCGGGTTTGGTCAGTACGCCTACCGCATGGAGCAGACCAAGGCGCAGGCGCTGGCCGGCGCGAGGAACGAGGGCTTCGCCGCACACCATCTCGGCGCCGTCGAGGATGGCTGGGAGGCCGAGCGGCGCGACACGACTCACGGCGGCTTCGTCGGTAGCTCGCACGCGACGCGCCGCAAGCCCCTCTCGCGCCCTCGTGCCCGGGGGTGGAAGAGTGCGACGCGACGCGCTCACGAGCTGTTCTACGTGAGTGAAGATCCGCAGGGTGGTAAGCACGCGGAGCACTTCGAACAGTACACCAACCTGGAAGACGCCGTCGACACACTCGCGCGCCTGTCGCAGGGATCGATCACGTACGGCAACGCGGAGCAGGGACCGCAGTTCATGATCGTGTGGGCTGCTCCTGCTCACACGAACCTTCTCTATTGGACCGACGGCGATCTGAGCGCTCAGCCTGACACGCAGGCGGCCACCAAGGCGATTCGAACTCGTCACGCTCCCCAGAGCACGCGCGGCGCACACGGTTCGGAAAAATACTTCAATAAACGTTTCGAGCAAACGCGTCTCAAGCACTGGAGTTGAGAATGACCGACGAGATCGACTTTGATGACGAGGAGCTGGACGCGGCTTCCCACTGGCATGGGGGCCAAAGCTCGATGCTCTACGCCATCATGTCTACCGGCGCGCTCAGCCGCGGGACGATTCGACCGCGTCACGCCGAGGGCGGCTCGATGACCGATGAGGAGTGGATGATCGATCTGGCCGAGCGCCTGGAGAGCGAGGCCGAAGACGCGGCGGGCGATGCTGCCAAGCAAGCGAAGAAGGCCAAGGGTGACGAGAAGAAGGAGTTGCTCGCCGATCGTGAGGGACTGCTCGGCATTGCTTTCAAAGCGGGGCAGTTTGTGCGCGACGCCAAGCGCACCAAGAAGGCGAGCCACGCAACGAGGACGTCGAAGGGCAAGAAGTCCCGCGCGCAGCTGGATCACGAGATCGCGCAAGCGCTTGCAGGTCGCGGATCGCACTCGACGAAGAAATCTACACTCACAGTCGAGCAACTCGCCGCGCTGCGAACGTTCGCGCAAGATAACGGCCGCAACTGGAAACGCGAGCTGAATCACGCGTGGTCGACGGGCGACTGGTCGCACGACTATGCCGACAACAGTGGATTGCTCCAACAAGTCCGCAACACGTTCGGACCGTCGTGGTTGGTCAAGTTCTCGTTCAACAACAGCAAGACTCACGGCATGAAGCAGTAGCGATGCGCAGGCACGGCGCGTCCGACAGCTGCTCAAGCATCATCAGACTGTGCGCGACAACCGAGGCGCGTCGCCGTTAGCGATTGCCGTTGACCTCGTAGTAAAGGCCCGTGCCACCAGTCCCGCCCGCTCCCGATGAGCCGTTACCCGCCGCGCCTCCAGAACCCCCGGCGACTGAGACGGCGACCGAGAGCGGAAAGGCGCTATCGGTGACGATGCCGATCACGCCGCCGCTACCTCCACCTCCACCTCCACCGCCCGCTCCGGGCTCGCCATCGCCGCCGTTGCCGCCGAGAGCTTGGATCGTACCGGCGCCAGCGATGAGCCGAGCACCGATGACGATCGTGCCACCCGCCGCACCGCTGCCGCCTCCGCCACCCGCGGTTCCGCCGCTGGCCCCGCCAGCTCCAGAGCCCCCGGACGATCCGGTGCCCATCTGACCACCGATGACGTTGCGGCCAGAGATCAGCTGTGGCGTCGTGTGGAAGCCATCGGCGTTCAATGCCGAAGGCGTCTGCGCCGGGCTGCCACCACCGTTGTTGCCGTCGCCGCCGCCGCCACCGCCGCCTTGCAACGTACTGCCGTTACCGCCCGCATTCGCACCAGAAGCCCCGCCGGCTACCGTGCCGGCTGCTCGCCCCAGATGGGTGTTGGTGGGATTGTTGCCGACGCTGCCGCCGCCGTTCTGCGGTGCACCAGCGAGCCCGATCGCGGTGTCGGCGAGCACACCGGAGAAACCGATCGCTCTCGTGCCACCATTACCGCCCGCGTTGCCGGCCCCAGCCGAACCGTTGCCACCGTCGCACTTGATGTTCGCAGTCCCTGTGAGGGTCAGCGTTCCCGTGCAGAAGATGCGGAAGCCACTCGCCAGGATCGTTACGCCCGTGCTGACACTCAAGTCGGTCGCGTAGAGGTCGCGCGTGAGCGTGTAGACGCTGGCCGCCGGTGCGAGGGACATGCCGCCGATTCCCGTCACCGTGGCCGCGCCATCGAAGACAAGGGCTCCATCGGCGCCGTCGCCATACCAGGGCGTACCGACGCCCGCAGGGACTGCACCACCTAGCGGCGTGAGCTGACTGACCGTCCCGTCACCCGCCTGCGCGAACAGTTGCGTCACACCGGCTACGTCCTTGGGGTAGATCTGAACCTCGCCAGCTGTACCTCCTGGATCAGCGGCGAGCTTGAGCAGTCGTAGAAGTTCGGCCCCAGCGTTACGGATGCGCGACATCAGGCTGCCTCCTCAATCTCGAGCCAAGCTTCAACATCGGTCGTGATCGGCAAGAACCCTACGGTGGTCGTGATCTGAATGCCGATCAGGTCGCCCGCGACGAACGTGTCGATGCCGGCAGCCTGCGTCGAGCGCCCGCTCGTACCGGCACCAACGAGCGCGACGTTGAGTGTGCCAGCGACACCGTTGATGCTAACGATCAAAGTCACGGTGCCCGCAGTGATCGCTTCGGTGAACCGTGCGTTGAGTCCGACGATCGATCCAGCGCGGATCATCTGGATGTCGATCGGGAAGTTGGTCGAGACCTGCGTCGATAGCGCAACCGCCGTCTGGCTCGCCGCGACGTTGTTCTGTACCCACTGCTCGGGCGGACTGAACCGGACGGGTCCCACCTCGACCCATCCCGTCGTCGTCAGGTCACCCGTCTTCTTGACGTAGTAGGTCGAGTCGATTCCGCCGTCGAGACGCGCGAACGTGTCACCACGCGCCCCGAAGATGACGCCCTCGGGATTGCCAGTCCCCATGTACTGCGTCGCCGCCTGATCGATGCCGCCGGTTCCGCGACCGCCACCGCCCCCGATGATGGCGCACGGTGTGGGAAGGAAGGCGAACTGGGCCAGCGCGATGAGTGCGTCCTGGTCGCAGCGGTTACCCATGATCGTCGGGGTCTTCGTGAAGGTTCCACCATTGATGGTGACGAGTGACACCGCCGCCGCAGCGGATCCTTGGATCCGGTTGTCGGTGATGAAGATGTCGGCGATGGTGCCGGTGTCGGGTTCCATAAAAATCGGAACGCCGGTCCATGCACCGAGGATGTCGTTGTCGCGAACCTGGATGTTCGTGACGTGGGTGACCGTGTGGACCTGAATCGCCTGGTTGCTGGTACCGCCCGCAAAGGCCAGAAACTCGTTGTCCGCGATCGTGATGTTGTCCCCGCCAGCGATGTCCATCGCGACGCCGCCCGTGGAGCAGGCGATCAGATTGTCGGTGAAACGCAAGTTGTCAACGAAGGTCCCGGCGACCACACCGATAAAAATCGCGGTATTTCCGGCACCCGTGGCGCTGATCGAGTTGCCAGAGATGAGGGATCGTTTGCTGATGCCTTCGAGCTGGAGCGGCGGCACGCCGCCGCCCTGGCTCGCCTCGATGAAGTTGTCCTGGAAGTCAACCTCTGGGGTCCGGGAGACCAGGATCGTCCCGAGGATCACGCAGTTCGTGACGCGTAGCCGGCGAGCACCCGTCGACAGACCGAGCCCGCTCATGTAGAGCGTCGCCGCGGTCCCTCCCTTGTCGAGGAAGCAGTCGTCGATCGTGATGTCGAGCGCGTTGGTGACGATGACGTCCGGGACGGCCTGGATGTCGATGCCGGTGTTCCCGTAGAAGAAGCAGCCCTGGATGAGGCACGCCTCGACGACGTCGTTGATGTCGATCGGCGCCTCGCCGAACCCGTTCGCGTGATCGGTGAAGCGACAATTGCGGACGGCGATCCGCGTACCCGCGAGCGTGGCCCCGTAGTGCGGCGAGCTCGTGAAGATCACGCGATCGAAGTCGATGTCACTGATCGTCGTCGCCATGCGTACGAGGCGCGTCTCGACCGAGCTGCCCGTGACACCGGTACGGTTACCGTCGAGCGTGAGGTTGTCGAAGTAGATCTTCGCACACGCTCCGGTCAGTAGGAACATCGACCACGTGAGGCCACCCGCGGCGCCCGAGATGAACTTGACGACGGACTTGGGGCCCGTGCCGGCGATCCGGAAGTTAGTGACGTCGAGGAGCCGGATCGACGCCGAGAACGCACCGTTCCGGCTGACGATGAATGTGCCTTCGGGGAAAAAGATCCCGCCCATGCCGGCGGCGACCGCGTTGTCGACAGCGGCCTGGATCGCCACGCGATCGTCGGTGACCCCGTCGCCCTTGGCGCCGAAGTCCCGCACGTTGTTGAGCATCAGCCCGGTGATTGCTACGCGCGCCATTAGATCACCATCCAGTTCGAAACGCCGTCGGAGACGAGTGTGATGGATGCGAGCGCACCGACCACCGGGAACGCTCCTGCGAAGCCCTCGATCGTATCGGCACCGGCGGGGACCGCGTTGAAAGCAGCGGCCCCGCCCGCGACCTTCGTTAGCGCGATCTGTCGGCCCATGTTACCCGCCCCGATGGCCGGCAGCGTGAAATCGAAGACGCCGAGCGAGACGTCCGCTTGCGCCAGATTGTCGATCACGACGGCGTGTGGCGAGCCCACCGAAGTGAAGGGGCCGACGACGATCCATTGCCCAGCTGGGCCGGTTGCACCGGTCGGCCCGGTCGGCCCGGTCGCTCCCGTTGATCCGGTCGGCCCGGTCGGGCCAGTCGGCCCAGCAGGTCCTGGACCCGTTGGCCCCGTAAAACCCGTCAGCGCGCTGGGACCGGTCGAACCTGTCGAACCCGTCGGTCCCGTCGGTCCGGTAGGTCCCGTCGTCCCAGGTGATCCCGATCCTGTCGGCCCCGTGGGGCCGCGATGCCCCCGCTTGCCCCGCTTGCAGTCGTCATCCTCATCGCATTCGGATCCGCGGGGACCGATTCTGACGTCGGACATACTCTTATTTACACGTCACGCAGATCGCTGGCCTCTTTCTTGCCAAATGCAGGTCCAAAGACCCAGAACCCAGAGTTCGTGGCCGGCCGCCGGGAACACATCAGGGGGCCCCGCCTCTTCACGGACGGCTCTGCGCGCCGTGCTGGAGGCCCTACCTTTCATCTCCCGTACGAGCGGTCCGTCGGTACCCGATACACGTCAAGCCTTTCGGCGCGATAACACAACAACAGCGGGCCGCTCGTCACCAGACCATCGGGGTCAAGGACCGCTGTCGAGGGACTACTTGTCGGGCGTAACCATCCGCGCCTCGGGCACCTCGGTCTGCTTCGGCTTCGTCAACATCTCGACCGCGGTCGTCACCGTCTTGCCAAGAATCAGCGCGCCGCCGATCCATTGCATGAAGGACGTCCACTGATCGATCGTCATGTCACCGAGAACGACGAAGATCGTCGCTGCGATGAGCAGTGCAATCGCGAACACGCCACGCTCCGATGCGAACAGATCTTTGATTCCGGTCATGAAGTCCTCTCCGGGGAAGGGTGCGTGGAGGTCCTCTCTGGGAAGGGTGTCGTGGAGGTCCTCTCTGGGAAGGGTGTCGTGGAGGTCCTCTCTGGGAAGGGTGTCGTGGAGGTCCTCACGGCTTAGGATGAGTCGAACTCCACGTCGGGTTGTCGTGGAAGTCGACGGCGATCCGAACCCATGGATCTTCTTCGACGAGCGGAGTTGCGCGAAATGACGACCGCCACCTCCGTGTCGGTGCCATGCCGAGTTCGAGCCCATCGAATGTTGGGACGTTCGAACGGACGTTCGCGCACGTAATGCCGTCAACGGTGAGCGAGGCCAGCTCGCCCTCACGCGTGCATTCCATCAGGCGATGCTTGCCGGTGGTGACTGGTACGGCGCGCGTACCGTTCGTGAGGCCATCGCAGACCACACGCGTCGCGTCGCTATCCCGGAGCGTCTCGAGGGCCCAATGGCTGCCTGTGAGCTGGAGATCGTACACGGCGTAGATCGCATCGACGACACCGCCATCAAACGCACGATGATCGAGACCGACGCGCGTGGCCAACCCGGCGTCCTCGGTGGATAGTCCACCGATCTCGACATCCTGGGTGGCGCACCACGAACCCTCGCTGTCGGCCATCAGGATCGACGGCGTCCTGCCGAGTGATGACGTCGTTGTGTCGTCGCTCACGAGGATGCCCGTGATGAATACGAGCACGAACGTAATCCCGAGGGAGATGTCGGACAGACGAGGGAGGGCGGTGGGTGGCATGGGGAAGATTCCGAAGGTAACCGTACTACGGCTTAGGATGCGTGGAGAGGAAGTTCACGATCGCCTGTTCACCGGCTGCGGTCATGTTCGGGATGTGCATGCTGCCGACACCCTTCCAGACCTCGACGGTACCGCCCACTGGGCACCCTGACCACGTCAGGAGCGTCGTCTCGGGGCCGGGTACGTCGGCGTCGAAGTTGAGCCAATTGACGGTGGTAGTTAGAAGCGTACCGGCGCAGGCGTTCTGCGTCGCAAACTGGGTCGAGGTCGCGGGCCGCGACGGCGCGACACGATCGACTTCGACGGAAACGTACTCGACGGTGTTTGGGGCAATCACGTCGCCAATGTTGTTGTCATAGAGTGCGCTGTCGAGTGTTCCGTGAAAGTGTGCCGCTGAGAATGTGCCCGCTGCGCACGCCGCGTCGATACCTGGACGAATGCCGCCCCCGGACATCATGAAGATGGCGGCGTATCGACCTGCGTGATCGCACGCCTCGCGAAATGCCATCCAAGCTCCAGCGGAGTGACCGATAATGTAGATCTTCTTGGGATCGACCGGCCACCCCGCGTCGATCACTTTCTGTACGACGGCGTCGATGTACGTGTCGTCGTCGGGACCGGGGCCATCGAGCGGCGGCCAGCAGCACTCCGCGCCGGCGTTGTAGCTGTTGTCTCCCGAGGTCGACGTCTTTCCTGGAACACCGACGACGATCGCGTCGAGATCCCATGCGATCATCTGCAACTGCGGAAACGTCGTGTTCATCATGTGCGTGATGTTGTCGCCGCGCCCCGGGAGCAGCACGATCAGACTGTGCTTCGCCGCGGGCGTCGTGTCGACGGTATTGAAGTAGCACCATTGGATGCCTTGTGAGGTCGGAGGACCGCAGGTCTTCATGATCTGCGCGTCGGGGCGTCCCTCCCCTGTCGTGTCTGCCCACGCAGTGACGTGAGACTCGCCGAAGGTGGGCCGCGCCCCGATGGCACCCGTCAGGCCAGCATCGATCGTGATCGTTCGGTGGGCCTCGCTGGGCCCTAGGTGCCGAGGACGCCGTTCGGTACGGCTCAGTGCATACGCGATCGTCAGAGCGAGCAGCGCGACAAAGACACTTACAGGCCAGTTGGTATAGATCCGTCGGAACATGGGACTCTCCTACGGCTTGGGGTGGGAGCGGAAGAAGGACACGACGGCGGCAACGCCCGCCGCGGTCACGTTCGGGGAATGCGCCGAGCCGTTGCCTTTCCAGATCTCGACGGCGCCATCCGCGGGGCAAGTGGTCCAGTGCTTGAGATCGGTCTCGTTGCCTCCCACATCGGCGTCAAAGTCGAGCGTCCCGAACAAGTCGAGGGTGCCTGTGCAGCCGTTCTGGGCCTTGAGCTGAGCGGCTGTGCTCGTGCGCGTCGGCGCTGCGCGATCTACCTCGACAGAGACGTACTCGACGGTGTTCGGGGCAACCGCATTGTTGGTGGTGTTGTCGTAGAGAACCCCCTCGCCGACGCCGGTTCCATGAAAGTGAACCGCCGAGAAGTGTCCCGCCGCGCAGGCAGCGTCGGTGTCCGTTCGGAGTCCGAATGCGGACATCTGAAGAATCGCCGCGACGCGACTGGGATGGTTGCACGCGTACCGGAAGGCCATCGCCGATCCCGCCGAGTGGCCGATGATGTAGATCTGTTTCGGATCGACGGGCCAGCCAGCGGCGATCAGCTCGTCGATCTTGCTGTCGATGTAGGCGTCATCGTCGCCAGGAGCTGGATCTCCGGGCGGCCAGCAGCACTCGGCCGATGCATTCCAGCTGTTGGCGCCGAACGTCGAGGTGTCGCCTTCGATCCCGAAGACGATGGCCTTGAGGTCGTTGTTGATCGTGCCGAACTTCGGGAACCCGCTCTCGAGCATCGCGTCGACGGTGGTCCCGCGACCCGACATCAGGATCACCAGCGGGCGGATCGTGAACGGGTGGACGTCCAGATCTGGCGGATAGCACCATTCATCCGGTGGAGAGTGGGTGCCGCACTTGTGCATGATATGAGCGCTTGGCCGGCCGAAGCCGGTGGTGTCCGCGAAGGTCGTCAAATGAGACTCGGCAAAGGTCGGACGCGCCCCTACCGAGCCGCCCCAAAAGGGACGGACACACGGATGTAGTCGATGAAGAAGTTGGTATCGGCAGGAACGGCGCCCGTCGCGTTGAGGTGCTGCGCACCGAACGCGGTGTATTCGCCGACTCCGCTCGGAATTTTGAGCGTGTTGGTCGTGCACTGCGTGCCGTTGACCCTGAGCAACGTTGAGGTGCCGGCCGGGTTGACGCACGCTTCAAGCGTGACCCAGAGCCCGGCGGTAACGGGCTCTGCGGTGGTGCCGCCCGCGCCATCGCACGCGATCATGTTGCAACCACCACCACCGCCGGCTCGGCAGTTGTTGAGTGCCCAGAAGTCGCCGTTGACCGCGCTGTCGTAGACGGCTTCGACGGCATTGGTGGATTCGGTGCCGTCGGTCGAGTTCATGAATCCAATACGAGCCTTGTGCCGGTTGGTCGCATCCGAGATCTCGGTGATGTCGACGAGCGCCTTCCAGCAATACTCGCCGAAGTTGCCACCGAAGACGTATTGCCCTAGGAGCTGGAGGAATCGCGCGTAGCTCGTTGCGTCTGTGCCGGTGTGTAGATCTGCGACGCCAGGATGGCCGTCGATGATCGCCAGGGAACAACCAGAGCCAGCTCCACCCGTGGAGCCAAGGGCCCACGCGCCGAAAGTCGAGCAGTTGGTGAAGAAGAATTGAAATTCGTCGATGAAGCAGAACCTCTTACTAGGATCGTCGCAGTACGTGTCCGCTTCGAAGCCCGTACCGTTCCACGCGACCACTTGCCCGTTGGTGGTGCCATTCAAGAGGTCGAGCGGCGTACTGGTCCCGCCATTACCTTGGAGCCCCGTCCCGATTGTGATGTTGAGCCCAGGCCCCATCGCTCCTGGATCGGGATCCGGATCAGGTCGCCCAAGCGCCCATGCGATCGCGAGCAACGCGGCGAAGGCGCCAACCGGCCAGTAGGTATAGATCCGTCGGAACATGGAGCTCTCCTTAGCTTGCAAACGCGACGAACGTGAGCTGATCACCAGCGGTCAGCGGCGCAGCGAGCAGTACACGAAACTGGGTGGTGGTGCGATCGCCCGCAGCGATGTTTGGCAGATCGATCACCGGAATCGCCACGACGCCTGCGGGTGACCAAAGGAGTCCGTACGTGTCGTTGAGCATCGGCGTCGACAGGGTGACCATGAAATCGGTACCCTCAAGTCCCGTGGCGACGTAGTTGGTGGTGATGTAGTTCGAGGGCGACGGCCCACCTCCACCCGAAGAGGGTGTGATCTGGTACTCGACCCCGTTGCCATCGGTCACGAACAATTGGTCGACGCCAGCGACCTGTTTGAACTTGACCTGGTTTTTCCCAGCCATCGAAGAGCTCCTTAGTACGTGGTCTCGGTCATCTCGACACGTGCGACGCAGTTCGCCGCGCTCGTGATCGCCCCGGTCGTGAACGTCAAGACGATGCGATCCGGGGCCACGCCGACCGTGGGGACGACCGTCCAGTCCGCGGTGGCAGCATCACCGAATGAATCCCCCACGCCAATTGCAGTGATCACGCTGAGGCCCGCATCCCGCCGCGCGTTGAAGCGCACGACAAAGCCGCGCGACACGCGTGTGGGTCCAGCCTGGACGGCACCCGCCGTCACCGTGAGAACGAATGTGTACGACTTGCCATCTTCAAGAAGGAGCGTCTGGACGAGCCCGATGCCAGATAGAAGCTCGACTGCTTCGGCAGGAGCCGCACCAGGCGTCGTGCCACGGTAGACCAGGCCGGATGTCTGTGCTTGACCGGCGGTGACGCCATCATAAGAGCCGAAGGCGATGGCATCTTGCCCGCGGATCGCGCTAGCCAAGATTCCGCGTGCCCACGCGCTCACGGCGGTTGCTGAGCACTGGCGGCCGATCGCGACAGCCTCGTTGTTGGTAGCGGTGCACGTGTCACCGATCGCGACGGACATCGGCCCAGAGGCCGTGCAGCTCTGGCCGCGGGTAAACGCGGCTATGCCGCTGCCCGTGCAAAACGAGCCACTAGCATCTGCATAGTCCGCCGAGGCCACGCACTGGTTACCACCGGCATCCGAAGCAACGCCACTCGCGAGCGTCGAGCCGCCGCGCGCAGACGCTCCCGAACCAGAAGCGACCGCCTTGAATCCCCACGCGGTTGCCCACGTAGCCGTCGCCTTGCATCCCTCACCGCCGGTGACCGTGGCACCGCGCGCGGTCGCCGACGCATCGTTGCCGCCACCGATCGTCGAGTAATCCGCCGTCGCTCCTGTGGCGGCCGGATCGACGGTACTATCTTTCGATCCGAGGTCGGTGATCCCGAGTTTGGTATTGTCGATCGGGGATTGATTCGACGCGCGATCTGATCGGATGTTGACTCGAGCAGCCGGTACCGAATCGTCGAAAATGACGGCGTCCACGTCAAGTGGGGCAGCTCCGGTTGCGCCTGTGAAACCCGTCGCGCCGGTCGGGCCCGTCGGGCCCGTCGGGCCGGTCGATCCTACTCCTGGTCCCGTCGGCCCAGACGCACCGGTGGGTCCGGTCGATCCAGATCCCCCCGATCCAGGTCCCGTCGGCCCAGTCGGCCCCTGATGCCCCCGTTTGCCCCGCTTGCAGTCGTCGTCATCGTCATCACATTCGGGTCCGCGGGGACCGATTCTGACGTCGGACATGCACTTATTTACACGTCACGCGGCCGTGCCCTCAAATCCCGCCGGGAGCCTAGTTTGTCGTCTTTCTCCGCTGGGCGCCTCTTTTTGATTCGATAACCAGCACGCCTGCCTTTTTTTGGCCCGCCACGATCGGACAGCCGACGATC
>Ga0334722_10002150_pt1 | contig 22740 bp, 25 predicted proteins | sample C3_bottom_MG_FD_207210 | JGI IMG/M metagenome (GOLD analysis project Ga0334722, IMG submission 207210) | Sediment microbial communities from Yellowstone Lake, YNP, Wyoming, USA - C3_bottom | ecosystem: Environmental > Aquatic > Freshwater > Lake > Sediment | place: USA: Wyoming | collected... | reverse complement strand
TATCAAGCGAAACCTCGAAAACAGAAACCACTCCTCGTTGATCGGCGGCGTTCCGAAAAAGTTTCCCTCCCTCCTCAGGGCATCCAAGCTTACCAAGAAGGCTGCGCGCGTGGGGTTCGACTGGGAGAACACGGAGCAGGTGCTGGCGAAGGTCGAAGAGGAGATGCGGGAGCTCACCGAGGCCGTGTCGTCGGGCAACCCCGAAGAGAGGGAGCACGAACTGGGCGATGTCCTCTTCGCATTGGTGAATCTGGCCCGATTCCTCAACATCAACCCCGAAGTAGCCCTGATGACCGCCAACGAGCGTTTCGTGCGCCGATTTCAGGCCATGGAAAAAATCGCAGCGGAATCGGGGAGTTCCATAGAGGGGTCCGATCTGGTCACGCTGGACCGATTCTGGGAAATGGCGAAGAAGACCACCCCGTAAGATCTATCCCTTTCTCCACACCCGCTGTGGAAAGGCTGTGGAAGTCCTTGTGGATATCTCCCCCCCCCCGCGTAGTTTTTACGGGTTATACATTTTGCCTTTTTATTGGGCAACTTTTCCGCCGCAGGAGATTCCGCTCCTCGAATCGAAGGAGGGCATCTTTCGCGGAGAGCCCCTTGCCGAATCCGGTGAGCTTTCCTCCTTCGCCGAGAACGCGATGGCAGGGGATGAGGATCGGCCACGGGTTGCGTGCAAGCGCCGCTCCCGTTGCACGCGCCGCCCCCGGGCTGCCGGCTCTCGCCGCAAGCTCTCCATACGTGAGGGTTCGTCCGTAGGGGATCTTCGCCGTTTCCCGCAGGACTCTCCCGTGAAAACCTGAGATCCTCTCCCAGGCGACCGGCAGCACGGAGATCTCCCGCCGGGACAGGATCCCTCCCCCGGCGTATTCCTCGAGGATTTTCCCGGCTCCGGATCCGTTCCAGGCAATTTCGACGGCAAGGGGATATTTTTTCGCCAGCACCGCCGCCAGCCGCTCCCTCGTGATCTCCCACTCCACCGAGACCAGCCGCCCGTCGGACAGCACAACGCTTGCCCATCCGAAGGGAAGGGAAACGGGAAGAGAGAAGCTATCCGCGGTGGTTTCCGCGCTTTCCGCTTTCGGTCGTTTTCTCTTTGACATGTGAGTTCCTCCCGTATAGTATTTTAGATTCGCTAAAGTACATTTAGAATCACGCAGGGAGGATTCCGTTGGTCAAGTCGAAGTCCGCCGCGAAAAGGCACAGGCAGAGCCTGAAGAAAAGGATAAGGAACCGGCACATCCGTTCGACGGTGAAGACGGCCGTCAAGGAAGTCCGCGCCGTCGTGGCGGAAGGTGCCGCTGCCAACGCCGTGGAAACGCTCTCGAAAGCAGTGTCGACCATCGCACGGGCCGGATCCAAGGGCGTGCTGCACAAGAAAACGGTCGCCCGGAAAGTGGCCCGCCTCTCCAAGGCCGTCCACAAGGCCGCGAAGTAGACGTCAAAAACAGGGACGGTCCTGTCATCCAGGACCGCCCCTAAGAAGCTTCAACAGCTGGATTTCGAACAGTTGCTCGGGGGAGAGCCTGCTCTCCCCTTTCATCCCCCTGTCGATTCTGGAGAGCGCCGTGAGGATTTCTCCTCCCCGGCGGGGAGACAGCGCTGCTCCCTTGTCCGCGAGCCGCCTCCGGACGACCCATGCGATCGCACCCAACAGTCCGTGGTAATCGGCAGCCTCCGCCCCGGCGGCGAATTGCCGGAACATCGTCAGACACCCCTGTTTGTCCTTCCGCACCAGCTTCTCGGCGAGACGGAAAGGATCGACCTCCCCGCCCGCGATGCAGACCGTCCGGATCTCTTCCTCCCCGATCTCCCGCCGGTCGGCCGAATAAGAAAGCAGTTTCCCCAACTCTTCCTTGACGCGGGCGAAGTCCATCCCCACCCACCGTACCAGGAAGGCCGCGGCGTCCTCGGAGAGCTCTTTCCCCGCCTCACGGATCCTCGACGCGGCCGTTCTCGCCAGCGTCGAAACCACCTGGTCTTCCCTGGGGGCGGCGGACCGGACGCCGGAGACGGCGGAGAACGTCCTCGTCGCAGCCTTGTCCGAACAGGGAAGGACAAGGATCACGGATGGATCGGGTGCGCCCAGGTACGCGAGGAGCGCATCCCGGGGCCCTTTCTTCAGATCCCCGAGGTCGGGAAGGACGAACATGCGGAAGCGAAAGAAGAAGGACGGGGTGCGGAAAGCGGCGTCCGGAGATTCCCGCTCGATGTCCGCAGGCGTCCACCGGGTGATCTCCGCCGTGGTCCCTTCCGCCCGGAACCTGGCCAGCCAGAGCTCCGCGAGGAGATCGGCAAGCCCCGTCCCATCACCGGAAAGGAGATAGGCAGGCGCGGGGGAGCCGGAAAGCCAAGCCTGAAACAGCGGAGGGACGGGGGACGGCTTCACAAGACGACCCGCACCGTCTGGCCGATCCTTCGCGCCATCCTGCGGCACACCTCCTCGATCGCCGCCCGGCGGTTCGACTCCGTGTACTGGAAATCCGCCCCCGCGAAATAAGAGGCCGACTCGGCCAGTCCCGCTTCCTTCCAGAGGAGACGGCCCTGGGCGACCTGCGCGACCCGCACATCGACGAGCAGCGTCAGCCGGTGCTCGAGGGCGAAGAGGTCGGTGCCGTGGGAAACGACTTCCTCCCGGATCTCCTTGACGGTTCCCTCGATCAGGTATTCCGCCCCGATCCGCTCAAAGACGCCGCGGAAGCCCATGCGGCGGAACTCCTCCCGCAGCCGCGCCGCGAGAAAAGCCCCCGCATCCGGGACAACGGAAGCGTTGGCGAAGGGCCGAAGATCCACGCGCAGGGAGGGATCGGCGAACCGCGACCCGGGTTCCGCCTGGAAACGATAGCCGCAGGACGCAAGGACCACGATCAGGAGGCAGAACGCGGCGGCGGTTTTCATGCCACGACGATGCTCACGAGCTTCTTGGGGACAACAACCAGTTTTTTCAGGATCTTCCCCTCCATATATTCCTTGACCCGCGGGTCGGCAAGCGCCATCGACCGGATCTCCTCCTCGGTCGCATCGGCGTCTGCCGTAATCCTCGAGCGCAGTTTCCCGTTGACCTGCACGACGACCAGGATCTCTTCGGCCCGTGCCATTTCCTCGTCCGCTTTCGGCCAGGCCTGCCGACAGACCATCCCCTCGTTGCCGATCTTCTCCCAGAGCTCCTCCGAAACATGCGGCGCGAATGGCGAAAGCATGAGGAGCAGGATCTCCACCGCCTCGCGAAGCGCAGGAGCGGTATCCGGGGATTCCCATGCGGATTCCCCGACGAGATAGAGGAAATTCACCATTTCCATGACGGCGGAAATTGCCGTGTTGAAGTGATGCCGATCCTCGATGTCCCCGGTCACCTTCTTCAGCGTCCGATGGGTAACTTGCCGGATCCGCCTTGCCGCGTCGCCGGCACTTCCCGTAACACGGCCGGCGGCGGAGATCGCTTTCTCTTTCTGCGCGATCAGGCGGTACACCCTGCCGAGGAACCGGAAAGCCCCTTCCACCCCCTGCTCGCTCCAGTCGAGATCCTTCTCCGGCGGGGCCGCGAACAGGGAGAAAAGCCGCGCCGTGTCGCCGCCGTACCGCTCGACGAGCGCGGAAGGCTCGACGACATTGCGCTTGGACTTCGACATCTTCATCGAGCGCCCCACCTCGACCTTCTCGCCGCACTGCCGGCAACGCCCTTCGGCGTCGACTTCCTCGGGATAGCGCCATCCGTGTTTGGGGCACTCCTGCGTCGCCATGCACACCATCCCCTGGGAGAGGAGCCGCCGGAACGGCTCGTTCCCCGGGGCAAGGCCGCGGTCGCGAAGATATTTATGGAAGAACCGGGCGTAGATCAGATGCATGCACGCGTGCTCGACCCCGCCGATATATTGGTCAACCGGCATCCATGCCCGCATTTTTTTCCGGTCGAGCGGCTCCCTGTCGTTATGGGGATCGATGTACCGCAGGAAATACCAGCTCGACTCGAAGAACGTGTCGAAGGTGTCGGTTTCCCTGCGCGCCGCAGCGCCGCAAGAGGGACAGGAAACGGACACCCATTCCTCGGCCGCCGCAAGAGGATTCCCCTTCTCCCGCGTATAGGGGAGACCTTCGGGGAGCACCACGGGGAGGTCCTTTTCCGGGACGGGCACGACGCCGCACTTCCCGCAATGAATCACCGGGATCGGGCATCCCCAGTAACGCTGGCGGCTGACCCCCCAGTCGCGAAGGCGATACTGAACCTTCCCGCGGCCGATCCCCTTTTGCTCGAAATGCCCGGTGATTTCGCGTTTCCCCGCCTCGTTCTCCCGCCCCGTGAACGGACCGGAATTCACCATCCGGCCCGGCCCCTCGTACGCGCCGGTCATCGCCCCGGCGGAAAGCGCATTCTCCCCTTCCGGCTGGATGACCACCACAACGGGAAGGTCGTATTTTTTCGCAAACTCGAAATCGCGCTGGTCGTGCGCGGGAACCGCCATCACCGCGCCCGTTCCGTACTCGTACAGGACGAAGTTCGCGGCGAAGATCGGGATCTTTCCGCCGGTCAGCGGGTTGACGCAATACCCGCCGGTGAAGATCCCTTCCTTCTCCATCTCCCCGCTCGACCGGACCAGCTTGTCCTGCCCCGCCACCCGGTCGACGAACGCGCGGACCTCTTTTTCGCGGCCCGATTCCTTCGCAAATTCCATCACCAGGGGGTGCTCCGGGGCCATGCTCATGAACGTGGCGCCGTAGACCGTGTCGGGCCGGGTCGTAAACACCGTGATCTTGCCGCCGCCAGCGGCCAGCGGGAAGTCGATCTCCGCCCCCTCGCTGCGCCCGATCCAGTTCCGCTGCATCTCCAGAATGTTTTCGGGCCATCCTCCCCGCAGCTCTTCGTGGCCGGAGAGAAGCTCGTCCGCGTACTTCGTGATGCCGAGGAACCACTGGTCCAGCTCGCGCTGGGTGACGCGCGTCTGGTCGTGGATGAAGCAGGTCCCGTCCCGGTTGACCTGCTCGTTGGCAAGGACGGTCTGGCACTCCTCGCACCAGTTGAGCTGCGCCCTCTTCCGGTAGGCGAGCCCGTCCCGGATCATCCACAGGAAGAAGAGCTGCTCCCAGCGGTAATACTCCGGGGAGCAGGTGGCGAACTCCCGGTCCCAGTCGTAGGAGATCCCCAGCTCCTTGAGCTGCTGGCGCATGAAGCCGATGTTTTCGTAGGTCCACTTGGCGGGGTGCGTCCCGTGCCGGTGGGCGGCGTTCTCCGCGGGAAGACCGAAAGCGTCCCAGCCGATCGGGTGCAGGACCTGGTATCCCCGCATCCGTTTGAACCGCGCCAGCAGGTCCCCGATCGTGTACACGCGCACGTGGCCCATGTGAATGCGGCCCGAAGGATAAGGGAACATCTCCATGCAGTAGAACTTGGGGGCGACGACCTCGTCCGGGCAGCGGGAGACCCCGGCCGCATCCCACCGCTTCTGCCACTTGGCCTCGATCGCCTGCGGTTGATACTTCATGATGTTCCCTTCTTTTTCCGGGAGATCTCCGCTATTTTATCCAGTATCCCGTTAATGAAAGCGCCGGACTCCTCCGAGCCGTACCTCTTTCCCAGGTCCACCGCCTCGTTGATCGCCACCACGTAAGGAACGTCGGCGGAGTGGCAGATCTCATAGGCGCCCAGGCGAAGGATGTTCCGGTCGACCAGGGCCATCCGTTCCAGGCGCCAGTGCTCGGCTGCCTGCCGGATGAGATCGTCGACCTCCTCCCGATGATCCCAGACCCCCCGCACCGCACCGCCGTAGTACTCCGAATCGGAGGGAGGCTCGGACGCCAATGTAAAAAGGGGGATGGCCTCGTCAGGGCCAACCCCCAGGACATCCATCATGAAAAGCGTTTGAAAGACCTTTTCCCTCGATTCCCGGCGCACTTCTTCTCCGCCCCCGGCCCCCCCTTACATCTGGCGAAGCAGCTTCGCCATCTCGATGGCCGACAACGCGGCTTCGAACCCCTTGTTTCCCGCCTTGGTGCCGGCGCGCTCGATCGCCTGCTCGACCGTGTCGGTGGTGAGCACGCCGAAGGCAACGGGGATCCCGGAGTCGAGCGTCACCTGCGCGATCCCCTTGGTCACCTCGGCGCTCAGATAATCGAAGTGCGGAGTCCCCCCGCGGATCAGCGCGCCCAGGGCGATCACGGCATCCACCTTGCCCTTGACCGCCTTGCGGACTCCCAGCGGGAGCTCGAACGAACCGGGAACCTTCATCACGGAGATGTCCTTGTCCTCCACGCCATGCCGCCGGAGGGCGTCCATCGCCCCTTCCAGCAACCGGTCGGTGATGAAGCTGTTGAACCGCGACACCACGATCGCCACCTTCAATCCCTGTCCCTGGAGGTCCCCCTCGATCATCCGTACCATCGCTTCGCCCCCTCACTCGACGTTCAGGATATGTCCGAGCTTCTTCTTCTTGGTTTTGAGGTACTTCACGTTGGCGGCATTGGGGGCCACCTCGATCGGGACCCGTTCGACCACCCGCAGGCCGTACCCCTCCAGGCCGATGATCTTCTTCGGATTATTCGTGAGGAGGCGGATGTCCCGGACGCCGAGGTCGACCAGGATCTGCGCGCCCACCCCGTAATCCCTCAGGTCCGGCTTGAACCCGAGACGCTCGTTCGCCTCGACCGTGTCGAACCCCTTGTCCTGCAAGTTGTAGGCGCGGATCTTGTTCTCCAGCCCGATCCCCCGTCCTTCCTGCCGCATGTACAGGAGGATCCCGGCTCCCGCCCTCTCGATCATCCGCAGGGCGTTCTGGAGCTGCTCGCCGCAGTCGCACCGCAGCGACCGGAACACGTCGCCGGTCAGGCACTCGGAATGGACGCGGACCAGAACGGGGACCTCCGGCCGCACCTCGCCCTTGACCAGCGCCATGTGGGCGTCGCCGTTGATCTCGTTCCGGTAGGCGATCGCGGCGAAATCTCCGCCGTCCCGGACCGGCATCCGGGTCTCCACGATACGCGTGACGAGGCGCTCCCTCGTCATCCGGTACTCGACCATGTCCTGGATCGACACGATCTTGAGTCCGTGCTCGGCGGCGAAGATCTTCAGATCGGGCATCCGGGCCATCGTCCCGTCTTCCTTCATGATCTCGCAGATCACGCCGGCGGGGGTGCACCCCGCCAGCCGGGCGAGGTCGACGGACCCTTCCGTCTGGCCGGTCCGGACGAGGACCCCGCCCTTCCTCGCCACGACCGGGAACACGTGCCCCGGCCGCACGAGATCCTCGGGACGGGCGTTTTCCGCAATGGCCGTGCGGACGGTCGTGGACCGGTCATAAGCAGAGATCCCCGTGGTCACCCCCCTGCGCGCCTCGATGGAAACGGTGAAAGCGGTTCCGAACGGCGAGGAATTGTCGTGAACCATGGGAGGGAGCTGGAGCTGGTGCGCCCTCTCTTCCGTCATGCTGAGACAGATGAGCCCACGGCCGTACCGCGCCATGAAGTTGATGGCGTCGGGGGTCACATGATCGGCCGCAATGGTCAGATCCCCTTCATTCTCGCGGTCCTCGTCGTCGACGAGGATCACCATTCTCCCCGACCGGATCTCCTCGAGCGCGTCCTCGATCCTGGCAAGCGTCATCTGGACGACCTTTTCACGCGAACCCGTGTTTTTTGAGAAAATCCCTGGAGACCCCGGAATCCTTGCGCTCCAGGAACCGGAGGACGTATTTCCCGACGATGTCCGTCTCCACGTTGACCCTGTCTCCCGGCCGGGCGCCGCCAAAGGTGGTCCGATCCAGGGTAAACGGAATCAATGTCACCTCGAACCCGTCCGGATGGATCGCGCTGACCGTGAGGCTCACGCCGTCCACGGCCACGGCTCCCTTTAAAATCACGTATTTCATTATAGAGAGATCGGTCCGTATATGGAATACCCGGGAATCTCCCACGGGCCGGATTTCGCGGACCGTTCCGGTGCCGTCCACGTGACCATACACCAGGTGACCGTCCAGCCGCCCCGATACCGACATGGCCCGCTCCAGGTTTACCCGGGTCCCTGCCGCCAGCGAACGAAACGTCGTCCGGTTCAGCGTCTCGGCGGAGACGTCCGCCAGGAACCTCCCGGGGCCCTTGCCGGCGACCGTAAGGCAGGCGCCGGAAACCGAAATGGAGTCGCCCGGCCGGATCTCCTCCAAAGGCAGCCCCGTGGACACCTCCAGGACGGCGCCGGTCCCCCTGGACGCGAAAGAAACGACCGCTCCGATTTCCTCCACGATGCCGGTAAACATTTATCCCCCCGTCCCTTAAAGGGACTCCGCCGTCACCACGAGGTCTTCCCCCGCGCGGCGGACATCCGTGATCGCCAGTTTCCTGCCGCTTGCCACCGTTCGTGAGCGATACCCCGCCACTGCGCGTATCCCTTCCCCCAACAGCAGCGGGGCAAGGAAGAACACGAACCGGTCGACGGCGCCGGCTTCGATCAGCCACCCGGCGGTCCGCCCTCCTCCCTCCACCAGAAGGGACGTCACTCCTTCCTTCCCCAATGCCCGAAGGAAAACCTCCGCGGAAATACGCCCTCCCCGGGACGGGAGCCGGAGCACCCTCCCTCCCAGGGAAACGACCCGTTTCACGCCGCGGTCGGAAATCCCCCGGGGGCAGACAAAGAGGATCTTCCCCTTCCCCTGACGGAAAAGCCGGCGACCGGAAACATTCGACAGGCGCGAGGTGAGGATCACCCGTTGGGGATCTCTTCCTCCCGGGATGCGGGAGGAGAGCAGAGGATCGTCCTTACGGAAGGTCCCGCCGCCGACCAGCACGGCGTCGGCCTCGGCGCGCATCCGGTGGGTCCTCTTGCGGGACTCCTCTCCGCTGATCCATCGGGACCTCCCCGTGGAGGTTCCAATCTGCCCGTCCAGCGACATTGCCAGTTTCAGGGTGACGTAAGGCTTCCCGGAAACCACCCACCGGCAATAGGGGCGGTTGAGAGACCGCGCATCCTCCTCGAGAAGACCGTCGGCTACCGTAAGACCCGCACTTCGGAGAGCCGAAAGTCCCTTGCCGGAAACCAGCGGGTTCGGGTCCTTCATGGCGGCCGCGACACGCCGGATCCCCGCGGACAGGATCGCTCCGGTGCACGGGCCCGTGCGCCCGACATGGCAGCACGGCTCCAGCGTCACGTAAAGGTCGGCCCCCGCAGCCAGGGATCCGGCGTCCCGGATCGCCTCCACTTCGGCGTGGGGGAGGCCCGCGGCGCGGTGAAACCCGCGGCCGACGACGTTCCCGCCCCGTACGAGGACCGCTCCCACGGCGGGGTTCGGCGAGGTCCGCCCGACGCCCTTGCGGGCGAGCCGCAGCGCCATCCGCATGAACTCGGGGGAGGGAAAGAGCATTCCGGCGCGGGGTCCGTTTACGGCTTCGACGGGCGGTCCGTCGGTTCGGAGATGAGCGTCTTGATCTCCTCCACGAACTGGCTCAGGTCCTTGAACTGGCGGTACACGGAGGCGAACCGGACGTACGCCACGTCATCCAGCTTCAACAGCTCCGCCATGACGCGCCCCCCGATCTCCACCGAGGAGATCTCCTTCTCCCCGGAAGCCTGGAACTCCCCTTCCAGGGTATCCACGACCTTTTCGATGGTGGCGTAGCTGATCGGCCGCTTCTCGCACGCCTTGAGGATGCCGCCGAGGATCTTCTGGCGGTCGAAGGGCTCCCGGCGCCCGTCGCGCTTGACGACCAGAGGGAGCTCCTCCTCGATCCGCTCGTAGGTGGTGAACCGCTTGCGGCAGGAGAGGCACTCCCGACGCCTCCGGATGACGTCCCCTTCCTTGCCTGCGCGGGAGTCGACCACCTTGTTGTCGACATGGCCGCACCGGGGGCACTTCAAGGGGCGCGCTCCGTAAGAAGGACAAGCTCCATGCCCACCTCCCGGAGCATCTCCCCGGTGAGCGGGTCGGCGTAGCCTTCCAGGTAGACGATCCGCCGGACGCCGGCGTTGATCAGCATCTTCGCGCAGATGATGCAGGGAAGGTTCGTGCAATACAGGACGGCGTCGCGGATCGAAACGCCGTGGAACGCCGCTTGGATGATCGCGTTCTGCTCCGCGTGGAGCCCGCGGCACAGCTCGTGCCGCTCTCCCGACGGGACGTTGAGCTTTTCCCGGAGGCATCCCGTCACCTCGCAGTGGGTGACTCCGGACGGGACGCCGTTGTATCCCGTGGCCAAAAGGCGGCGATCCTTGACCAGAACCGCGCCCACCGCGCGCCGAAGGCAGGAGGACCGCCGGGACGCAAGCTTCGCCATGTCCATGAAGTAGGTGTCCCAGTCGGGCCGCACGCGCGCCGCCGTCTTCAACGATCAACTCCTCGCATAGGCCGCCAGCAGGCCGGGGTAGAGGGGGAACGCCTCGCAGATGTCGCGCACGCCCGCCGTCACCCGTTTCTCCACGGCGGCGTCGCCGGGCGCGGAGAGGATGTCGGCGATCAGGTTCCCGATCCGCTCCATCTCGCGCTCCTTCATCCCGCGCGTGGTAATCGCCGGCGTGCCGGCCCGGATGCCGCTGGTGACGAACGGACTGCGCGTTTCGAAAGGAACCGTGTTCTTGTTGACGGTGATCCCCACCCGGTCGAGCGCTTCCTGCGCGTCTTTGCCGGTTAAAGGGGTATCCTTGAGGTTGACGAGGAACAGGTGGTTGTCCGTCCCGCCGGAAACGAGCCGATATCCCCGCCGTGCGATCGCCCCCGCCATGGCCTGGGCGTTGCGGACGATCTGCGCCTGGTACTCCTTGAACTCCGGGGTCATCGCCTCCTTGAGCGCCACCGCCTTCGCGGCGATAACGTGCATCAGCGGCCCTCCCTGGATGCCGGGAAAGATCGCCGAGTTCAGCTTCTTCGCCATCTCCTCGCGGCAAAGAATCATCCCCGCCCGGGGGCCCCGCAGCGTCTTGTGCGTGGTGGTGGTCACGAACTCGCAATAGGGAACGGGGTTGGGGTGAAGGCCTACGGCCACGAGCCCCGCCACGTGGGCGATGTCCGCCATCAGCATCGCGCCCGACTCGTCCGCGATCTGCCGGAAGGGGACAAAGTCGATGATTCTCGGATATGCGGACGCGCCGATGACGATCATCTTGGGCTTATGCCGGAGCGCCAGGTCGCGCACCTGGTCGAAGTCGATCGTCTCCGTGTCCTGCCGCACGCCGTACGGGACGACGTTGAACAGCTTTCCGGAGAAGTTGACGGGGCTTCCGTGCGTCAGGTGCCCGCCGTGGGAGAGGTTCATCCCCAGCATGGTGTCGCCGGGAGTCATCGCGGCCAGGTAGACCGCCATGTTGGCCTGGGAGCCGGAATGCGGCTGGACGTTGACGTGCTCGGCCCCGAAGATCTTCTTCGCCCGCTCGATGGCCAGCGTCTCGGCCTCGTCGACGAACTCGCACCCGCCGTAGTAGCGCTTCCCGGGGTACCCTTCCGCGTACTTGTTCGTCAGAACGGAGCCGGTCGCCTCCAGCACCGCCTCGCTCACGAAGTTCTCGGAGGGGATCAGCTCCAGGCCGTACGCCTGCCGCTCCGTCTCCCGCCGGATGACCTCGTAGATCTCGGGATCTATCGTCTTGAGGATGGACATGGGCAGAGTCGCTCCTTTTCTCACGCCTGCAGGCCCAGACGTTTCTCGATGCCGCCGATCTTTTCCACCCGGCGGGCGTGCCGCCCCCTCTCGAACGGCTCCGAGAGAAAGATCCGGAGGCGGGTCACCGCGTCGTCGACCGTCATCGTCCGGGAGCCGAAGACCGCCACGTTGGCGTCGTTGTGCATCCGGGCATGCCGTGCCGTGAAGTCGTCGTACAGCAGCGCCGCGCGGACGTTGGGGAACTTGTTGGCGGAGATCGACATCCCGACGCCGGTTCCGCAGACCAGGACCCCCAGGACGGCCTGCCCGCTGGAGACGCGCAAGGCAACCGCCTCCGCATAGTCGGGGTAGTCCACCGCGTCGGCCGTGGCGGGGCCCAGGTCCTCGACCGCGTAACCCCACCCCGCGAGGGCGTCGCGGAGGCGCCGCCTCATTTCCAGGCCGGCGTGGTCCGACGCCACCGCCACGATCAGCGCCGCGGGATCCATTCGCCTATCCCTGGAACCTGCCGAACAGCAGACAGGAGTTGGTTCCGCCGAACCCGAACGAATTCGAGAGGGCATAGCGGATCGGCCGGCGCCGGGCGGCGTTGGGCACATAGTCCAGGTCGCACTCCGGATCCGGCGTCGCGTAGTTGATCGTCGGCGGGACGACCCCGTCGCGCAGCGCCAGCACGGAGAAGACGCTCTCGATGGCGCCCGCGGCCCCCAGGAGGTGGCCGGTCATCGACTTTGTGGAGCTGACCATCAGGCGGGAGGAATGCCCCTTGAAGACGGTCTTGATCGCCATCGTTTCGTAAAGGTCGTTGTAGGGCGTCGAGGTCCCGTGGGCGTTGATGTACTCCACCTCCTCCGGGTTGACCCGCCCGTCGGCGAGCGCCGCCTGCATGCAGCGAACCGCTCCCTCCCCTCCGGGAGCGGGGGCGGTGACATGGTAGGCGTCCGCCGAAGCGCCGTATCCGACCAGCTCCGCGTAGATCTTCGCGCCGCGCCGCTTCGCGAATTCCAGCTCTTCCAGGATGAGCATGGCCGAGCCTTCCCCCATCACGAAGCCGTCGCGGTCCTTGTCGAAGGGCCGGGACGCCGCGGCGGGATCCTCGTTCCGGGTGGAGAGCGCCTTCATGGCACAGAATCCCCCGAGGCCCATCGCGGTGATGGTGGCTTCCGACCCACCGGCGATGACCGCGTCGCAGGCTCCCCTCCGAATCGCCTCGAGCGCCTCCCCGACGGCGTGACTCGAAGCCGCGCAGGCGGTGGTGGTCGTGATGTTCGGCCCCTTCGCCCCGTACTTCATCGCGATGTGGCCGGGAGCCAGGTTGGAGATCAGCATCGGGATGAAGAAGGGGCTGATCTTGCGGGCTCCCCCCTCGAGGTACGCCTTGTGGTAGTGCTCGAGCGTGGTGAGTCCCCCCAGTCCGCTGCCCACGTAGACCCCGACGCGGGGACCGAGCTTCTCGTCGATCGTCAACCCCGAATCGGTCACGGCGAGGTGGGCGGCCGCCATGGCGATCTGGATGAACGGGTCCATCCGCTTGATCTCTTTCCGGTCGACGAAGTTCTCGGGGTTGAACCCCCTGACCTCGGCGGCGATCTTGGTTGGGAATTCCGCCGTGTCGAACTTGGTGATCAGCGAAACGCCCGACCGGCCGGCGAGGATCGCTTCCCACGTCGGACCCACGCCGATCCCCAGCGGCGTCACCGCTCCCAACCCTGTCACGACCACTCTCCGCATCCGGTTCCCTTCCCATCGCGGACCGCGTCCCGCAGGCGTCCTTTCGGCCGCCGGCTTCCGCGGATCCATCGTTATTTCGCGTGGGACTTGATGTACTCCACGACGTCGTTCACGGTCTTGATCTTCTCGGCTTCCTCGTCCGGGATCTCGATCCCGAACTCCTCTTCCATCTTCATCACCAGCTCCACGATATCGAGCGAATCCGCACCCAGGTCGTCGATGAACGACGCACTCGTCGTGATCTCGTTCGCGTCCTTCCCCAGCTGCTCCGCCACGATCTCCTTCACTTTTTTCTCAACCGACATCTGCGGTCCTCCCTTCCTTAATTAATATACTCTCACATGTACAGCCCGCCGTTGATTCCGATCACCTGCCCGGTGACGTATCCCGCACCGTCCGATGCCAGGTAAAGCGCAAGCTCCGCCACTTCCTCCGGGGCGGCAAACCTCTTCAGGGGGATCTGCTCCAGGAACGCTTTCTGCACCGCCTCCGGCAGGCTCTGCGTCATGGCCGTCTGGATGAACCCGGGCGCTATGGCGTTCACCGTGATCCCCCGCGACCCGAGCTCGCGCGCCATCGACTTCGTGAAGCCCGCTATCCCCGCCTTGGCCGCCGAATAGTTCGATTGCCCGGCGTTCCCCATCGCCCCGACGACCGAGCTCATATTGATGATCCGGCCCCCCCGCTGCTTGATCATGTGACGTGACACGGCCTTGGTGAGGAGAAACGTCCCTTTGAGGTTGGTCCGGACGACCGCGTCGAAATCCTCTTCGGACATGCGCATCAGGAGGTTGTCCCGGGTGATCCCCGCGTTGTTCACCAGGATGTCGATCCTTCCCTGCGCGGAGAGAATGCCGGCGACGGCGGCATCGACCTGGCCGGCGTCCCCGACGTCGAACATCTCCACCCTCCCTTTGCCCCCCTTCTTCTCGATGCCGGCGAGCGTTTCCCGGGCTGCGGCCTCGTTGGCCACGTCGCTGATGACCACAACAGCCCCTTCGGCGGCAAACCGCTCCACGATGGCTTTCCCGATCCCCCGCGCGGAGCCGGTGACCAGCGCGACCTTGTCCGCAAGCCGCATCCCCTTAGCCCCCCTTCCCGAAGTTCATACCTTCATTCCCGGCAATCGTTCAAGAGAAAACTTTATCCGGCCAGGGCGCGGACCCCGGCCAAGTCGGCGGGAGCGCAGAACGCCGCCACGGCAGCGTCCCGATCGATCCGGCGGACCAGCCCGGAGAGCACCTTTCCCGGGCCCACCTCCAGGAATGCGGCGACGCCCATCCCCCGCATTCTCCGGATGCATTCCTCCCAGCGGACCGGAGCGACGATCTGGCGGATGAGCCATTCGGCGGCCGGGGCGGCGGGAGGATACGGCTCCGCCGTGACGTTCGCCACCACCGGGAACCGGAACGGCCCCTGCGCCAGGGCGCGAAGCTCCGGGGCCAGCCGGTCGGCGGCCGGCTGCATGAGGGAGCAGTGGAAGGGCGCGCTGACCGGCAGCGGCAGGACTTTCTTCGCGCCCGCCGATCTGGCCGCCTCGCAGGCGGCGTGCACCGCCTCCGCGCTCCCGGAAATCACGATCTGGTCCCCGCCGTTGAAGTTCGCAGGCTCGACGACCCCCTTCGCGGCGCCCGCCCGGCAGGCCGCGGCCACCCCCTCGGGAGCGAGACCGATCAGGGCGGCCATCGCGCCCTCTCCCACGTTCACGGCCTCCTGCATGTACCTTCCCCGGGAACGCAGGACGCGCGCCGCATCTCCCACGGAAAGCGCGCCCGACGCGACCAGCGCCGAGTATTCCCCCAGCGAGTGTCCGGCGGCGCAAAGCGGCCGGATCCCGGTTTCCGCCTCGAGCGCGCGGAACGCCGCAACGCTGACGGTGAAAATCGCCGGCTGCGTGTTTTCGGTCAGCCGCAGCTCTTCCTCGGTGCCGCGGAAGCAGAGCGCCGCGAGGTCCATCCCCGCCGCGTCGGAGGCCTCCTCGAACACGGCGCGCGCGGCCGGATACGCCTCGTGCAGTTCCTTCCCCATCCCCGCGAACTGCGAGGCCTGCCCGGGAAAGAGGAGACCGATCCCCATCGCCGTCCCCCTCACATCCGCAGGAGCGCGGAGCCCCAGGTGAGACCGCCGCCGAACGCCGCCAGGAGCACGAGGTCGCCTTCCGAACAACGGCCTTTCTCCCGCGCCTCCGCGAGCGCGATCGGGATCGAAGCCGCGGAGGTGTTCCCGTAGCGCTCCAGGTTGACGAACACCTTTTCCGGGGGGACCCCCAGCCGTTTCCCCACCGCGTTGATGATCCGAAGATTGGCCTGGTGGGGAATGAAAAGGTCGAGGTCCGCGACGGCGGCGCCGTTCCGCGTCAGCGCTTCCTGGCTCACCTCGGCAAGCCGGGTCACGGCATGCTTGAACGTCTCGTTTCCCGACATCCGGATGAAGTTCGTACGCTTCTTCATCAACATCGGGTTGCAGGGGTCGACGGTTCCCCCGCCCGGGCAGTGAATCAGCTCCCACAGGCCCCCGTCCGAGTGGAGGTGGCAGCTCAAGACGCCCTCCCCGTCGCCGCATTCGGAAAGCACCACCGCCCCCGCCCCGTCCCCGAAGAGGATGCACGTGGCGCGATCGGCATAGTCCGTAACGGAAGACAGGATTTCCGCTCCCACGATCAGGCCCTTTTTCCCGCGCCCCGCACGGATCAGCGCATCCGCTACGGTGAGGGAATAGATGAACCCGGAGCATGCCGCGTTGAGGTCCAGCGCGAATGCCCGGCCGGCTCCCAGCTTCATCTGGAGAAAGCAGGCCGTGGACGGCAACGGCATGTCGGGGGTACAGGTCCCCACCAGAACGAAATCCAGTTCCCCCGCGTCCACGCCGGCGTCCGCCAGCGCCCGGCGGGACGCCTCCAGGCTCAGATCGGAGGTTGCCGTCCCCGGCCCGGCGATCCGGCGCTCCTTGACCCCCGTCCGCGCGGTAATCCACGCGTCGTTCGTGTCGACCATCTTTTCGAGATCGTCGTTGCCCAGGATTTTCGGCGGGGCGTACATCCCCACCCCGATGATCTTGGATCCCACCTTTTTCTCCCCCTCCCGCCGCGCGGGCATCCGCCCTATTCCGCGGCCGCTTCCTCGTCCCGCACGTAACCACCCCGTGAGACCGAAACGGCGATCTCCTCCTCGACGCCGCACCGATGGAGCGATCCGGCGGATTGGATCGCGTTCTTCATCGCCTTCGCGTCGGACGAACCGTGGCAGATCACCACCCCGCCCTTCACTCCGAGCAGCGGCGCCCCCCCGTACTCCGTGTAATCCATGCGCTTCTTCACCTGGCGAATCGCCCCACCCGCGAAAAGGACTCCCAATTTCGCCATGGCGGATTTTTCGATCTCGTTCTTCAGAAATTGTCCCAGGGCGGAGGCCATCCCCTCCATCGTCTTCAGGGCGACGTTCCCCACGAAGCCGTCGCAGACGAAGACGTCCGCCTTCCCGATGAAAAAATCGCGCCCCTCGACGTTCCCAACGAAGTTCAGACCCGTCCTGCGGAAGAGCGCGCCCGTTTCGCGCGTCAGGTCCGTCCCCTTCGAATCCTCCTCGCCGATGCTTACCAGGCCGATCCGGGGACGGGAAATTCCGAGAATCTTTTTGGCGTAGGCATCCCCCATGAATCCGAACTGCAGCAGGTGAGCGGGCTTGCAGCCGACGTTCGCCCCCGCGTCGATCAGGACGATCGGCCCCGAGGGGGTGGGGATCGTCGCCGTGATCGCAGGCCGGTCGATCCCCCGGATCTTCCGCAAAACATAGAGCGCTCCGGCCATCACGGCCCCCGAGTTCCCCGCGCTCACGAAGGCGGAGGCATTCCCCTCCGCCACCAGGTTCAATCCCACGCGGATGGAGGAGTGCTTCTTCTTCCGGATGGCCACGCCCGGCACTTCGCACATCTCGACGACCTCGGAAGCGTGCACCACCTCGATCCTGCCCCCGCCGACACCCAGGGATCGCAGTTCGTCCCGGAGCAGCTCCTCGCGGCCCACCAGCACGATCGGAAGGTCCATTTCCTGCGAAGCCTGGACCGCCCCCCGGATCACCTCCAGCGGGGCGTGATCCCCCCCCATCGCGTCAACGGCAATTTTCATCGAAGGAAGGATTTAAAAACCGTCAGTCCTGTGCGATGACTTCCCGGCCGTTGTAGGTCCCGCAATTCGGGCACACGGCGTGGGGACGCTTGACCTGCTTGCACTGCGGGCACGTGCTCCGTGCGGGATTGGCGAGCTTCTTGTGGGTCCGCCGCTTGTCCCTGCGGCATTTCGATCCCCGTCGTTTGGGATTCGGCATCCTCTACTCCTTTTCTTCCTTCAGGCTCTTCAAGATATCGAACGGCCCCGCGGCTTGAGGTTCCGGGCAGTCGCATTCCCCCCGGTTGCGGTTGCCGCCGCACTTCGGGCAAACCCCCCGGCATTCCTCCGAACAAAGGAGCTTGACCGGCAAGGTCAGCGCAACCTGCTCCCAGAAAAGATCGGTCACCTCGACCCCGGCCCCGTCGTAAAAACCGATGTCGAGGTCGCCCTCGTGCAGCTCGACGTTCGAGGCCCCTGAGGGGCCCTTGTCGCGGGGGACGAGGATCGTGGAAAACTCCTTCTCCAGCGTGACCGTGAACGCCTCGGTGCAGCGGTCGCAGGAAGCCTCCCCCTCGGCCACAAACGACCCGTTTGCAAAAAGATTTCGTCCCTCGAGCGTCAGGACAAGACCGGCGGAAACCAACCGGCACGTCCGCAAGGGGTACGGGTCCATCCCTTCCAGGATACGGGGAATAAAGACCTTTCCCCTGTTTACCGCAACGTCGAGCCCCTCGCGGGGAATCTCGGAAATTTTTATGTACAAAGGACGAACTTCCCCGAAAATTGAAAAGGATACTATAGGAGACCCGTCGCCGCCTGTCAATCGCGAAGATTCCTTAATATGGTACCATGGTTACATGATACGGCCCCCCGCTGTCGCAGGCCAGTTCTACCCCGGCACGCAGAGAGATCTGGACCTGGAAGTCCGGCGTCTGACCCGGGACATCCCCGAAAAGATCCGTGCCAGAGGGGTGGTCGTCCCGCATGCAGGATACGTCTATTCGGGCGCCGTGGCCGGGGAAGTGTTCTCCTCGGTGGAAATCCCCGACCGCGTGATCATTTTCTGTCCCAATCACACGGGGATGGGAGCGGATGCCGCCGTCATGATCCGTGGATCCTGGAGGATGCCCTGGGGAGACGTCCCGATCGACGAGGGCCTGGCCGGCCGGCTCCTCGCCGCTTCCCCTCTCTTCACGGAGGACCGGTCGGCCCACAGCAGGGAGCATTCTCTTGAAGTGCAGCTCCCTTTCCTGAAGAGGTTCAGGGAGACGTTCCGGTTCGTGCCCATCGCTCTCGGCCGCCTCTCCCTTCCCGACTGCCGGGCAATGGGGAAGGCGGTCGCGGACGTCCTCCGCGACGACCCTTCGCACCCCCTGTTGATCGCCAGTTCGGACATGACCCATTACGAGCCCGACGCGATCGCCCGGAAAAAGGACGAGAAAGCGATCTCGCGGATCCTGGCCCTCGACCCCGAGGGCCTCTACCGGACGGTCCGGACGGAGCGGATCACCATGTGCGGGGTGATTCCCGCCATCGTGATGCTGTTCGCCGCCCTTTCCCTTGGCGCCGCCGAAGCCCGTCTGATAAAATATGCGACTTCCGGCGACGTCAGCGGCGATTACGGACGAGTCGTCGGATACGCGGGCCTGGCCATCCTGTAACCGTAGATCCGCATTCCCCGCAGCGGCCGAGAAAGAGGTTCGAAGATGTCCTCCGTCGTCACCCGGTTCGCGCCGAGCCCCACGGGAGATCTCCACATCGGGGGGGCCCGGACCGCCCTGTTCAACTGGCTCTACGCCCGGCGGCACGGCGGGAAGTTCATTCTCCGGATCGAGGACACCGACCGCGAGCGGTCCACCGGGGAATTCGTCCAGGCGATCCTCGACGGGATGAGCTGGCTGGGGCTTGCCTGGGACGAGGGGCCCTATTACCAGACCGAACGGATGGAGCTCTATCGAAAAGAGGCGGAGCGCCTTCTCGCCGAAGGGAAGGCGTACCGGTGCGTCTGCGCGCCGGAGGAGCTGGAGCGCCGCCGGGAAGAGATGAAGGCCCGCAAGGAGAAGCCCCGGTACGACGGCCGGTGCCGGAGCCTGCCTCCCGAAGCCTCGGCGGGAAAACCGTCCGTCGTGCGCTTCAAGACCCCTCTTTCCGGGCAGACGGTGGTACGGGACCTGCTTCGGGGCGACGTTACGTTCGAGAACGGAGAGCTGGACGACCTGGTTCTCCTCCGCACGGACGGCACGCCGACCTATAATTTCGTCGTCGTCGTGGACGACGCTTCGATGGGAATCACCCACGTGCTGCGCGGAGACGACCACCTGAACAACACCCCCAAGCAGCTGCTGATCTACGAAGCCCTCGGGTACCCGCTTCCGCGGATCGGCCACTTTCCCCTGATCCACGGGATGGAGGGGGGAAAGATGTCCAAGCGGGACGCGGAGACGTCGGTGATGAAGTACAAGGAGATGGGATATCTTCCCGAGGCGATCGTGAACTATCTCGCGCGGCTCGGATGGGGCCACGGGGACCAGGAGATCTTTTCCGTCGGGGAGCTACAGAGGCTCTTCTCCCTGGAGCACGTGAACCTCTCCCCCAGCCGGTTCGACATCAACAAGCTCCTGCACCTGAACGCCCATTACATCAAGGAATCCGACCCGGAAAGGCTGGCCGGCCTCCTGATCCCCTTCCTCAAGGCGCGGGGGATCGAGGCGTCCCCATCCTCCTGGCTCACGCGAGCGGTAAAAACGCTCCAGGAGCGGTCGCGGACGCTCGCCGAGATGGCCGATTCGTCCGAGTATTACTTCCGGGAAAAGGAGATCGACGCAAAGGCGGCGGCGAAGTTCCTGACCCCGGAGATCGCCCCGGCGCTCGAGGAGATCGCGGAGGCGTTCGCGACCCTCCCGGAATTCACCCCCGCCGCGATGGAGGCGGCGCTGCACGCAATCGTGGAAAAGAAGGGCGGGACCCTGAAGATCCACCAGCCGATCCGGGTGGCCCTCACCGGGGGCACCGCATCGCCCGGGCTCTTCGACGTCATGGAGGTCCTCGGCCGGGAAGAGGTGATCCGGCGCCTGTCTTCGGCGGCGAAACGGATCCCCTCCGTCTGATACAATACGCATCCATGTCGAACTCCACATCCCATCCGCAAAGGCCCGAAAGCAAGGAAAGCCTCGATTTCCTGCGGGAGATCGTCAAACGCGACACGCTCTCCGGCCTCTACGGCGGACGGGTGGCGACGCGATTCCCCCCCGAGCCGAACGGCTACCTGCACATCGGCCACGCCAAGTCCATCTGCCTCAACTTCGGCATCGCCAATGAGTTCGGCGGCGTCTGCCACATGCGGTTCGACGACACGAACCCGGAGACCGAGGACATGGCGTACGTCGAGTCGATCCTGCGCGACGTGCGCTGGCTGGGCTTCGACTGGCAGGACAAGCTCTTTTTCGCGTCGGACTATTACGAGCAGCTCTACGAGCTCGCGGTCCGGCTCATCCGGGACGGCAAGGCGTACGTGGACAGCCTGAACGAAGAGGAGATCCGCCGGTTCCGCGGCACCGTCACGGAACCGGGGCGCGAAAGCCCGTACCGCAACCGCTCCGCCGAGGAGAACCTGGCCCTTTTCGCCCGGATGCGCGCCGGGGAGTTCCCGGACGGATCCCACGTTTTACGCGCCAGGATCGACATGGCGGCCAGGAACATGAAGATGCGCGACCCGCTGCTCTACCGGATCCGCCATGCCTCGCACTATCGCAGGGGCGACGCCTGGTGCCTGTACCCCATGTACGACTTCGCCCACCCCTTGTCGGACGCCATCGAGAACATCACCCATTCGATTTGCACGCTCGAGTTCGAAAACAACCGGGCGATCTACGACTGGCTGGTCGACAACCTGTTCCCTGAACCACGGCCTCGCCAGTACGAGTTCGCGCGCCTGAACCTCGACTTCACGATCATGAGCAAGCGGAAGCTCCTCCAGCTCGTGGAGGAGGGGTTGGTATCGGGATGGGACGACCCCCGCATGCCGACGATCGCCGGAATGCGGCGAAGAGGCTACACGCCGGAAGGGATCCGGCTTTTCGCGGCGCGCATCGGCGTCGACAAGGCCAACAGCCGCGTGAGCATGGAGTTGCTCGAGGACGCGATCCGGGACGACCTGAATGCCCGCGCCCCGCGGGTCATGGCCGTGCTGCGGCCGCTGAAAGTGACGATCACCAACTACCCGGCCGACAAGGTCGAGTGGCTCGAATCCCCCTACTGGCCGCGCGACATCGGCAAGGAAGGGTCGCGGAGGCTGCCGCTGACCCGCGAGATTTTCATCGAGCGCACCGACTTCAGCGAAACCCCTCCCGAAGACTGGATGCGGCTTAAGCCCGGCGGAGAGGTGCGCCTGCTGAGCACCTACATCCTCCGGTGCGAGGAGATCGTCAAGGACCCGGCCACGGGGAACGTGATCGAACTTCGCTGCACCTACGACCCGGATTCCCTGGGCAAGACGCCCGGAGTGAAGCGAAAGAAGACCACGGCCGTCCAGTGGGTGTCGGCCGCCCACGCCGCGCCTGCCGAGGTGCGCGTTTACAACCGGCTTTTCACGGCCGCCAATCCCGAAGAGGCGGAGGAAGGTAAAACCTTCAAGGATTTCCTGAACCCGGATTCGGTGGAAATCCTGCGCGGCTGCCTCCTCGAGCCCGGCCTGGGAAACGCGCCGGCCGGCGACCGCTTCCAGTTCGTCCGCCACGGCTATTTCATCGCAGATGCCGTCGACTCGAAGCCGGGGGCTCCCGTGTTCAACCGCATCGTCGCTTTGCGGGATGCCTACGCGCGCCGGATTCGGCAGCAGGCGGATTCGCCCTTGACGGTAAGGAATTCCATCGGGTAATCTGCACATTCCACTGAGGAGTGGTGAAATGGCATCACACCTGGCTCTGGACCAGGTTTTCCAGGTTCGAGTCCTGGCTCCTCAGCCAAACGGTCCCATCGTCTAGTGGCCCAGGACACCGCCCTCTCACGGCGAAAACGCGGGTTCGAACCCCGCTGGGACCGCCATCCTTCTACCGCAATCCCCTAACCCAGGATTAATGAACGCTGCGTCATCCGCGAGAAGGGTGGCGGCTTCACATTGCTAGGCGGGGTTCGAACCGAGGCTGCCGCCGACGAGCAGGAGGAAGAGCGCCCGGAAATTACCGGCGCGGCAGGCAGCCGAGGCGGCCCTCGGCGAGGGACGCGAGGCCCGAGCGCTGCGGGGAACCCCGCTGGGACCGCCACGAAAAAGCATTGGGAATCGAATAGTTCCGGTGTGTGTGAGGATTATTCAGTTTGTGCGAGGCCAAAGA
>Ga0334722_10002149_pt1 | contig 22741 bp, 21 predicted proteins | sample C3_bottom_MG_FD_207210 | JGI IMG/M metagenome (GOLD analysis project Ga0334722, IMG submission 207210) | Sediment microbial communities from Yellowstone Lake, YNP, Wyoming, USA - C3_bottom | ecosystem: Environmental > Aquatic > Freshwater > Lake > Sediment | place: USA: Wyoming | collected... | reverse complement strand
AAACAGGGATTTGAGGTTTGAGGATGATTTGAATAAGGAAATAGGGGAGGTTATGACCAAGAAAAATCTGATTACTGCACCAGTTGGGACAACTCTTGCAGAAGCTCAAAAAATTCTAAAAAAGTATAAAATAGAAAAACTACCTTTGGTGGATGAAAATTTCATACTCAAGGGTCTTATAACCATAAAGGATATAGAGAAATCAATACAGTATCCTAATGCTGCAAAGGATAGTAAAGGAAGGTTACTTGTCGGAGCGGCCGTTGGTGTATCCAAAGATATGCTTGATAGAGTAAAGGCATTGTACGAAGCCAATGTAGACGTTATAGTAATAGATACTGCTCATGGACATTCAGAAGGTGTCATTCAGGCTGTAAAGACAATAAAGAAAAAATATCCGGAAATGCAGGTTATAGCCGGTAATGTAGCTACAGGAGAAGCCACCAAAGAGCTTATTGAAGCAGGGGCAGATTGTGTAAAAGTAGGAATCGGTCCGGGATCCATATGTACAACGAGAGTGGTTGCCGGTGTTGGAGTTCCTCAGATTACTGCTATTTATGAATGCGCGAAGGTAGCTGACAAGTTCGGAATTCCTGTTATAGCGGATGGGGGTATAAAGTATTCTGGCGATATTGTAAAGGCTATAGCGGCAGGTGCCAGTGTTGTTATGATCGGTAGTCTTTTTGCAGGAACCGAAGAGAGTCCTGGGGAATTGGAGATTTATCAGGGAAGAAGTTTTAAAGTATACAGGGGAATGGGTTCCCTTGGTGCTATGGCATGTGGCAGTAAAGATAGATACTTTCAAGAGGACAGTAAGAAATTAGTTCCCGAGGGTGTGGAAGGAAGGGTGCCTTACAGAGGACCTTTGAAGGAGACTATATTCCAGCTTGTTGGCGGATTAAGAGCAGGTATGGGATATTGCGGTGCCAAGAACATCGAAGAACTGAGAAAAAATGCAAAGTTCATGAAGATAACTTCAGCGGGGTTAAGGGAAAGTCATCCACACGATATAATTATTACAAAGGAAGCACCCAACTATACTCCTATCATGGGTTAGCAGGGGAGGTAAGGATATGAAAAAAAATGAACTGGTGTTGATATTGGATTTCGGAGGCCAGTACTGTCAGCTTATAGCAAGAAGGGTTAGGGAAGTTAATGTATATTGCGAGATAGTGCCATATAATATTTCTGTCGAAGAGATAAAGGAATTGAAGCCAATTGCTATTATTTTATCGGGAGGACCTGCAAGTGTATATATAGATAATGCACCTAAATGCGATCCGGCTATATTTAATTTAGGAATACCTGTTTTGGGGATTTGCTACGGTGCACAGCTTATGGCTGTGGCCATGGGCGGTAAGGTTGATAGGGCACGTGTAAGAGAGTACGGGAAATGCGAGCTTACTGTTGACAATAATATTCCTCTTTTTAAAGGCGTTGAAAGAGAAACTACCTGCTGGATGAGCCATACCGATGCTATAACAATGCCTCCGAAGGATTTTAAGGTCATAGCTTCCACCGAAAACTGTCCTGTTGCTGCTATGGCAGATGTGGATAAAAAACTTTACGCTTTGCAGTTTCATCCCGAAGTGGAACATACGGTTGCTGGTAAGGATATGATAAAGAATTTTCTCTTTAAGATTTGTAATGCAAGCGCTGACTGGACCATGGACTATTTTATCGAAAAAACCGTTTTGGAAATAAGGGAGAAGGTGGACGGCAAAAAGGCTATTTGTGCTCTTTCTGGTGGTGTGGATTCTTCTGTGGCGGCGCTTTTGGCTCATAGGGCTATAGGTGACCAGCTTGTTTGTATATTCATAGATAATGGGCTATTGAGAAAGGGAGAAGCCGATAAAGTAGAATCTATCTTTAGAAAGAAATTCAATATTCCTTTAATTAGGATAAATGCAGAAAATAGGTTTTTGAGTAGGCTGAAGGGTGTAAAAGATCCCGAGCAAAAGAGGAAGATTATTGGTGAAGAATTTATAAGGATTTTTGAAGAAGAAGCAAAAAAATTGGGTGATGTGGAGTTTCTGGTTCAGGGAACTGTATATCCGGATGTTATAGAAAGCGGCACAGATGTAGCTTCGACCATTAAGACACACCATAATGTAGGTGGGTTGCCTGAAAAAATGGGATTTAAATTGATAGAACCCTTAAGATACCTTTTTAAAGATGAAGTGAGACAGGTAGGAAGAGAGCTGGAAATTCCCGAGGAAATATTAAATAGACATCCTTTCCCTGGCCCCGGTCTTGCAATAAGGGTTCTGGGTGAGGTCACAAAAGAAAAGCTGGACATATTGAGGGATGCCGATGATATTGTTTTAAGGGAGATAAAAAAGGCTGGATTATATAATAGCCTATGGCAGGCTTTCGCAGTGCTTCCAGACATAAAGAGTGTCGGTGTAATGGGAGATGAAAGAACCTATGCCTATGCCATAGCTATAAGAGCGGTTGTAAGCTCTGATGGCATGACTGCGGATTGGGCTAAACTACCCTATGAAGTATTGGAAAACATATCAAGAAGCATAATAAACGAGGTAATAAATGTAAACAGGGTTGTTTACGATATTACCACAAAACCTCCTGCAACAATAGAATGGGAGTAAAAAATTATAAAGACAGGTTGACTTAAATTTAATAATCTGTTATGATTATTGTGTAAAAATTCTATAGGACACTCATATAATCCTGAGAATATGGCTCGGGAGTCTCTACCAAGCAACCGTAAATTGCTTGACTATGAGTGAAAGTGTACCTAGGGTTCCAGCCATATGTTATGGCGTTCGGACCGAGTGGTACAGGTACCTATTTGGTACTACACCGTAGAGGGACAAAAACCCTGGCGGATAGGTTTCACTCATCCATGTAATCTATCTGTCAGGGTGTATTTATTTTCTGAATATTTTAGAAAGGAGTATGGGGATGATAAAAGAAGAGGTAGTAAAGGGAACTTCTAAAAAAAGCGGAATTTATAACATTCTTAATACTCTTTATAAGCTGGAGGAGAACAATACCAACATCAGAACCGAAATAATGGCTGGATTCACTACATTTATAACAATGGCCTATATCGTTTTTGTAAACCCCTCAATTTTAAAACAAACCGGTATGGATTTCGGTGCAGTACTTGTAGCAACATGCATTTCTGCCGCAATAGGAACTTTTATGATGAGCTTTTATGCTAATTACCCTTTTGCGCAGGCACCAGGCATGGGACTTAATGCTTTTTTCACTTATACGGTAGTTTTAACAATGGGATATACTTGGCAGCAGGCTTTGGGAGCAGTTTTTATTTCGGGTATTATATTTATTTTGATAACCATTAGCGGAATAAGACAGGCCATTGTCGACTCAATTCCCATGTCACTAAAACATGCTGTTAGTGGTGGTATAGGTTTGTTTATTGCACTTATAGGTTTTAAAAATGCCGGAATTGTTGTATCAAGTCCGGCTACCATAGTAACTTTTGGACATTTTACAAAACCCGATACACTTCTTGCTTTGATAGGGCTTATAATTACTGGAATTCTTATGGTAAGGGGAATCAAAGGTTCCATTTTATTGGGTATACTATTGACAACCATTATAGGAATTCCAATGGGTATAGTCAAAATTCCGCAGAACTTTACGATATTTTCTATGCCTCCCAGCCTAAGTCCGACCTTTTTGAAAATGGATATTGCTGGGCTCTTGGGCTTAAATCATGGAGCAAGTATTTTCAATGCCTTTGTTAGTATATTGACGGTGATTTTGGCTTTTACATTTGTGGACATGTTCGATACAATTGGTACATTAATAGGTACTGGTACCAAGGCAGGGATGGTAGATAAAAATGGAAAGATGCCGAGGATCGAGAGAGGTCTTCTATCGGATGCGATAGCTACAACGGTAGGAGCAATACTGGGTACATCTACTGTAACAACCTATGTTGAAAGTGCTGCAGGTGTTATGATGGGTGGAAGAACCGGACTCACTTCTCTCGTTACCGGCTTGCTACTTTTAGGTGCAATGTTTTTCTCACCCCTTATTGCAATTGTTCCAAGTCAGGCAACTGCTCCTGCTCTGATTATAGTTGGTGTTTTGATGATGGGGGCTCTGAAACACATTAATTTCGAAGATTTTTCAGAGGCAATGCCTGCTTTCTTTACGGTGGTATCCATGCCCTTTTCCTTCAGCATTGCCAACGGTATTGCAGCAGGGTTGATACTGTATCCGATTATGAAAATCGTAAAAGGCCAGGCAAAGGAAGTTCATCCGATAGTATATATCTTAGCAATTCTTTTTATAATAAGATTTATTGCCATTGTAGGTTAGGAGAAAAGCCCGAAAGTTTTATCTTTCGGGTCTTTAAATTATACTTGTAAAGGAGGAAAAAAATGAAGGTTGCGGTTTTAATGGGTAGTTTTTCGGATTTTTCTTTAATGAAGGACTGCATAAAACTTCTGAAGGATTTTGGAGTAGAGGTAGAGGCACACGTCATATCTGCCCATAGGACACCGGATAAGGCCTTTGAGTTTGCCAGAAATGCTGAAAAAAACGGGATTGAAGTGATAATAGCGGGTGCGGGCAAGGCAGCTCATCTACCGGGTGTTATAGCAGCCCTGACAACTCTCCCTGTAATCGGAGTTCCTATTAAATCTTCCACTTTAGATGGTTTGGATTCTCTCCTTTCTATAGTGCAAATGCCGAAAGGAATACCGGTTGCGACTGTAGCTGTAGATGGAGCTTATAATGCTGGACTTTTAGCTGTTCAAATATTATCATTAAAGTATAGGGAACTTTTTGATAAGTTAAAGGAATACAGGGCTAAAATGGTCGTTGATGTTTGCCAAATGGATTTCAAATTAAAAGAGGAGGTAAAAAACCTATGAAAATTCTTGAGATGCTTTATGAGGGTAAAGCTAAGAAGGTTTTTAAAACCGACGATGATGGAAAGTATGTGGTTTTTTATAAAGACGATGCAACGGCTTTTAATGGTTTAAAAAAGGGAACCATATTATCTAAAGGTATAGTTAATAACAAAGTTTCGGCATTTCTCTTTAAACTTTTGGAGGAAAACGGGATTCCTACTCACTTTATTGAGCTTTTGAGCGATAGGGAGATGCTCGTAAAAAAAGTTGAAATAATTCCCGTAGAGGTTCTCGTCAGAAATTATTCGGCGGGAAGTATTTCAAAAAGATTGGGCCTTTCCGAAGGTATAAAATTTAAACAACCGGTAATAGAGTTCTGCTATAAGAATGATGCCCTCTCAGATCCGATGGTAAATGAAGACCATATAACAAAGGTTTTGGAAGTATCTACAGAAAAAGAACTTAAAGAGATAAAAGAAATGTCGTTAAAAATTAATCAGGTTTTATCTTCTTATTTATTGGAAAGAGGGTTAATTCTTGTAGATTTTAAATTAGAATTCGGTAGAACAAACGAAGGCATAATTCTTGCGGATGAAATTTCTCCTGATACCTGCAGGTTATGGGATAGTGAAACAAAAGAAAAACTCGATAAGGATAGATTCAGAAGGGATCTGGGTAATGTCGAGGAGGCTTATCTCGAAGTTCTAAAAAGGATTACGGGAGGCGATTTGTAATGCTTATTGCAAAAATCAGGGTGATGTCCAAAAAAGGCATAGCGGATCCACAGGGTTTGGCTGTTAAATCGGGTTTAAATACCATGGGTTTTGAAGATGTAATGGATGTAAGGATAGGTAAATACATTGAAGTTATGATTAAGGAAACCGACAAGGAGAAGGTCAGAGAACAAGTAAACGATATGTGTAAGAAGCTTTTAGCAAATCCCGTTATCGAAGATTATTTCTTTGAAATTGTGGAGGGTTAAGCATGAATTTTGGCGTTGTTATATTTCCCGGTTCAAACTGTGATGTGGATTGCTTTTATGTTCTTAGAGATGTTTTAAAGGTCAATGTGGATTATATCTGGCATGAGGATAGGGATATTTCAAAATATGACTGTATTTTTTTACCAGGTGGTTTTTCCTACGGTGATTATTTGAGAACGGGTGCTATTGCTCGATTCTCACCTGTTATGGATGAAATATGCGAATTTGCGGAGAAGGGGAAATTGGTAATAGGTATTTGTAACGGTTTTCAGATTTTGACCGAAGCCGGTCTTCTTCCGGGTGCGTTAAGAAGAAACAAGACCCTGAAATTTATCTGTGACAATGTAGAAATTATCGTTGAAAATAACCAGACGCCCTTTACCAGATTATACGAAAAAGGAAAAAAAATAAGTCTCCCTATTGCTCATGGAGAAGGCAATTACTATGTTGATGAAAATACCCTTGAGGAATTAAAAAAGAACAATCAGATAGTGTTTAAGTATGTTGAAGATGTCAACGGTTCTACCGATAGGGTAGCTGGTGTATGTAACAAAAAGGGGAACGTACTGGGTATGATGCCCCATCCAGAAAGGGCATCAGAAAAAATTTTGGGGAATAGCGATGGTTTGATTTTGTTCAAATCTATTTTGGATTATTTATTATCCAGGTAGGGTAAGGAGGATTATCCGATGGAGAACAATATATGGGAAGCTTTTGGACTTTCCAAGGAAGAGTACCAAAAAATAAAAGAGATTTTAGGTAGGGAACCAAATACCGTAGAACTTGGAATGTTCGGTGTAATGTGGTCGGAGCATTGCAGCTATAAAAATTCAAAGCCCGTTTTAAAGCTTTTTCCTACAAAAGGTGATAGGGTAATACAGGGTCCTGGAGAAAATGCAGGCATAGTAGATATAGGTGATGGTTTGGCAGTAGCCATGAAGATAGAAAGCCATAACCATCCGTCGGCTATCGAGCCATATCAGGGAGCTGCTACAGGTGTCGGAGGTATTGTTAGGGATATATTTGCAATGGGAGCAAGGCCGATTGCCCTTTTGGATTCTTTGAGATTTGGAGATTTAGAGGATGAAAAGGTAAAATACTTGTTTTCGGGGGTAGTGGCAGGTATTGCTGGTTACGGAAACTGCATAGGTATTCCGACGGTCGGCGGGGAGGTCTATTTTAACAGCAGTTATAACGGTAATCCCCTTGTAAATGCTATGTGCATAGGCTTAATAGAACATGGAAAGATAAGGAAGGGAAGAGCTGAAGGCGTCGGAAATCCTGTAATGGTAGTGGGTGCTTCTACCGGCAGAGACGGCATTGGTGGTGCAAGTTTTGCTTCGGAAGAGCTCAGCGAAAAATCCGAAGAAAAAAGACCAGCGGTACAGGTTGGAGACCCCTTTATGGAAAAGCTTCTTTTAGAAGCATGCATGGAAATTTTTGAGACCGATTATGTGGTAGGAATTCAGGATTTAGGAGCTGCAGGACTTACATCAGCTTTGAGTGAAACGGCAAGCAGAGCGGACAGCGGTATTGAAATAGATGTTTCTTTGGTTCCAAGAAGAGAAGAGGGCATGACTCCTTACGAGGTGATGTTGTCGGAATCCCAGGAAAGAATGCTACTAATTGTAAAAAAGGGTAAAGAAGAGGAGGTCAAAAAAATTTTTAGGAAATGGGGGCTTAGCGCTTCTGTTATAGGCTTTGTTACAGATGATGGAATGCTCAGGGTTAAGGATAACGGTAAAATTGTAGCAGAAATACCAGCAAAGGCTTTGGCCGAAAATGCCCCTGTATATTATAGAGAATACAGAAAACCACAATATATGGATGAACTGTCTTTCCTCGATCTGAATGAGATACCTGTTCCGGAGGATATGAATAAAGTTTTGTTAAAACTTTTCTCTTCACCGAATTTGTGCAGTAGAAAATGGATTTACCGCCAATATGATTATATGGTAAGGACGGATACAATCGTAGTTCCTGGTGGTGATGCTTCGGTTTTGAGGGTCAAGGGGACCAAAAAGGGTATAGCTGTTACAACCGATTGCAATAGTAGATATTGTTATTTGAATCCCTTTGTGGGAGGTCAGATTGCCGTAGCAGAAGCCGCGAGAAATATTGTGGCAACAGGTGCAAAGCCTCTTGCCATAACCGATGGTTTGAATTTTGGAAATCCGGAAAAGCCGGAGATATTCTGGCAGTTTAGAGAAGCGGTGTTGGGAATTTCGGATGCCTGCGAAAAATTAGGCATACCGGTTGTAAGCGGAAATGTAAGCTTTTATAATGAAACCGAAGGCAAGGCGATATATCCAACTCCGATTATAGGTATGGTAGGACTTATTGAGGATATAGACAGGGTGGTTACACATTATTTTAAGGATGAAGGGGATATAGTAGTTTTAATAGGCGAAAACAAAGAAGAATTGGGAGCATCCGAGTATCTAAGCGTTATTTATGGGCTTGAAAAAGGGAAGGTTCCCGGAATAGATTTAAATAATGAAAAGGTTATACAGGAGTTTTTACTGAAATGTGTAGAAGGTAACCTAATAAAATCCTGTCATGACGTAAGCGATGGAGGTTTGGCCATAGCTTTAGCAGAATGTTCTTTTGCAAAAAATTTGGGTATCGAGATAGATATTAATTCCGATATTAGACAGGATGCTATTCTCTTTGGTGAATCTCAGTCGAGGTTTATAATAACCATTGAGCCAGAGAAACTGAATCTTTTAGAAAAATTGATAAAGACTAATAAAATACCTTATTCGATTTTGGGCAAGGTAAAGGGAACTGATATTATTATTAGGATAAACGGTGTTACAAAGATAAATTTAGCTGTTAACCAGATTAAAAAAATATGGGAAGGGACGTTAGAATGCTTTGTCGGGTAGAAGATAAGTTTAAAGAAGAGTGTGGAGTTTTTGGATTTTTTAATAGAGACTCCTACAAAACCTCAAAAATAACCTATTATGGGTTACAGGCTCTTCAGCATAGAGGGCAGGAAAGTGCGGGCATTGCCGTATCCAATGGAGAGGATATAGTAAGTTATAAACAGATGGGACTTGTGACCGAGATTTTTAATGAGGAAATATTAAAGAGGCTTCAGGGTCATATATCCGTAGGACATGTCAGATATTCCACAACGGGTTCCAGCTTTGTAACCAATGCTCAACCGCTTTCCGTAAGGTTCAAAAGCGGGTATTTGGCACTCGCTCACAATGGAAATTTAATTAACGCCGATGAATTGAGAAGCGAATTGGAGGATAAAGGGAATATATTTCAAACCACTACCGACAGCGAGGTGATACTTCACCTAATTTCTAAATATCATTCCTTAGGACTTATTTCTGCCATCAAAGAAACCATGAAGCTGATTAAGGGCTCTTATGCTCTTGTCCTTATGACAAAGGATAAGCTTATTGGCATTAGGGATCCTAACGGAATAAGACCTTTGAGTCTGGGATTATTGGGTAACTCTTATTGTCTTGCTTCGGAAACCTGTGCCTTTGATACAATAGGAGCGGAATTTATAAGGGATGTGGAACCTGGCGAAATATTGGTAATAGATGAAAAGGGTTTGACCTCCGAGAGGTTCCCTGAGGGAAGAAGTGCTCTCTGCATATTCGAATTTATATATTTTGCAAGACCTGACAGCAATTTAAACGGTATCAACGTTTATATCGCAAGAAAAGCCTTGGGCAGGAGATTAGCCGAAGAGCATCCTGCAGATGCCGATCTTGTGATCCCGGTTCCTGATTCCGGTAATGCTGCAGCCATGGGTTATGCAGAGAGGTCGGGTATTCCTTTCGCGGAAGGCCTTGTAAAAAATAAATATGTCGGAAGGACCTTCATAGAGCCCAATCAGAAGGACAGAGAAATAGGGGTAAGGCTCAAACTGAATGTAATAAAGGATATCGTAAGAGGTAAAAGAATAGTTATAGTGGATGATTCTATAGTTCGCGGCACCACCAGCAAGAGAATAATTGACGCTTTAAGGAGTGCAGGTGCTAAAGAGGTTCATGTAAGGGTCAGCTCACCTCCAGTAAAATTTCCGTGTTATTTTGGTATAGATACTCCTACCAAAAAGGAATTGGTAGGTTCCACAAAGACGGTGAAATTTATAAGGGATATGATAGGTGCTGATAGCCTCGGATATCTTAGCATAGAAGGGATGCTAAATTGTTTTGATGGAAAATGTAAGGGTTTCTGTACGGCCTGTTTCAGCGGTGATTATCCGATGGAAGTTCCTGCAGAAGGTAAGAAGTACCTTTTTGAAAAGAGGTGAAATAAATGATAACCTACAAAGATTCGGGTGTCAATATAGATGCGGGAAACCTGTCTGTGGAGCTTATGAAAAATAATATCAGAAGAACCTTTAGGAAAGAGGTTTTAGCTGATATAGGAGGCTTCAGCGGCCTTTTCGAAGTACCGAAAAAATATAAAAATCCGGTTTTGGTTTCTGGAACCGACGGTGTTGGAACAAAACTGAAAATTGCTTTTATGATGGATAAGCATGATACCATAGGTATTGATTGTGTAGCTATGTGCGTTAACGATATATTGTGTCAGAGTGCTGAACCCTTGTTTTTCTTAGATTATATTGCAACCGGCAAGATTTATCCAGAAAAAATTGCTGAAATAGTAAAGGGTGTTGCCGAAGGTTGCCTTCAGGCCGGGTGTTCCTTAATAGGAGGGGAAACGGCTGAAATGCCGGGATTTTATCCAGAAGGAGAATATGATATTGCCGGTTTTGCTGTTGGAATTGTAGATAGGAATAATATAATTGACGGGAGCAGTATAAAAAAAGGAGATGTTGTTTTGGGAATTCCATCTTCGGGAGTTCACAGTAACGGATATTCTCTGGTAAGAAAGCTTTTTTTCGACGTTTATAAATATAATGTAAACAGTTATATTCAAGAACTCGGTATGACCTTAGGTGAGGAGCTTTTGAAACCTACCAGAATATATGTAAAACCGGTTCTTAAAATCTTAGAAAAATTTAAAATAAAAGGCATAGCTCACATAACCGGGGGAGGATTCATAGAAAATATTCCGAGAATAATTCCGAAAGGCTTGAGAACTGTTATACAGAAGAATTCCTTTGAGATTCTTCCTATATTCAATATTATCAAGTCCTTAGGAAGTTTAACCGATGAAGAAATGTTCAGGACCTTTAATATGGGTATAGGTCTTGTTCTTGTGGTGGAAGAGAGTATTGCCGATGACATAGTAAGATTTGCGGGGGATTTAGGAGAGAAGATGTTTAAGATTGGATCTATTATAGAAGGTGAGCCGGGGGTGGAATTTATAAATGGTTAAAAAAGCGGTAGTTTTGGTTTCGGGTAGCGGAACAAACCTTCAGGCTCTTATAGATAAAATAAAAGAGGGTTATCTACCTATGGAAATTGCGGCGGTGATTTCGGACAGAGAAGGTATATATGCTCTTGAACGAGCCAAGCAAAATAATATTCCTTTTTTTGTTATATCTAAGAATAAATTGGGAAACTTATTTTACGAGGAACTTTTGAAAACGGTAAAAAAAATAAATCCGGACGTGATAATATTAGCAGGATTTCTTACAATACTTAACGAAAAATTTATTGATGAGTTTCCCTTTAAAATAATAAATATACATCCTTCACTTATTCCTTCCTTTTGCGGTAAGGGCTATTACGGCATGAAGGTACACAGAGCCGTAATAGAATACGGAGTAAAATATACAGGTTGTACGGTTCATTTTGTGGATAGTGGTACCGATACCGGACCAATAATTTTTCAGGAAGTGGTTAAAGTGGAAGATGATGATACCGAGGAAACCATATCGAAAAAGGTCTTGGAAAAAGAACATGAGCTTTTACCGAAAGCCGTAAAATATTTTTTGGAAGGAAGATTAAAAATAGAGGGTAGAAAGGTATTTATACAGAAATAAGGAGGTAGATTTTTTTGCTTAGAAGGGTTCTGATTAGCGTATCCGACAAAACAGGTATAGTGGATTTTGCAAAAAAACTTTCCGAACTTGGTGTGGAGATTATATCCACAGGTGGAACTTATAAAATGTTATGCGAAAATAATATACCTGTTATTAAGGTATCTGATGTAACCAAATTTCCAGAGATTTTGAACGGACGCGTAAAAACCCTGCATCCGAAGATTCACGGTGGAATTCTTGCAGTAAGAGATAATGAAGAACATATGAGAGAGCTTCGGGAACATGGCATTAGCCCAATAGATATGGTTGTAATCAATTTATATCCTTTTAAGGAGACAATTTTAAAAGATAACGCCACCTTTGAAGATGCAATAGAAAATATAGATATAGGTGGCCCTGCAATGATCAGGGCTTCCGCAAAAAATTTTAAGGATGTTGTGATTGTGGTGGATCCAAAAGATTATGATATGATTCTGAAAGAGCTTACTTTAAATGGCGAGATTTCATACGAAACGAGGCTTTTCCTTTCATACAAGGCTTTTTCACATACCGCACATTATGATACTTTAATTTCTTCATATTTAAAGAGTCATATAGAAAATCATGAGTTAGGGGATACCCTTACCTTTACTTTTGAAAAAGTCAGTGATTTAAGATATGGAGAAAATCCTCATCAAAAGGCTGCTTATTACCGCGAAGTAGGTAAGAATATATACGGTATACATGACATAGAGCAGCTACATGGGAAGGAGCTTTCCTTTAACAATATAAATGATATGAATGCCGCTTTGGAGCTTCTAAAGGAATTTGATAAGCCCTGTGCCGTTGCGATAAAACATGCTAATCCATGCGGTGTAGGAATAGCCGATGATATATATGAAGCCTATAAAAAGGCATATGATTCTGATCCAGTATCCATCTTCGGAGGCATTGTTGCATTAAATAGAAAGGTAGATAAGGATTTGGCGAGTTTACTCAACACTATTTTCCTGGAAATAATAATAGCACCGGATTTTGATGATGATGCCTTGGAAACCTTAAAAACAAAAAAGAATTTAAGAATAATGAGGTTTAATAACGAATTGTTATATGGCTATAATGATAATTATGATATAAAAAAGGTTATGGGCGGATTGCTTGTGCAGGATAAGGATAATATAGATTTATATAAAGAAATGCTAAGGGTTGTTACTCACAGAGAACCGACGAAAGAAGAATGGAATGATATGTTATTTGCCTGGAAGGTTGTTAAACACGTAAAATCAAATGCTATAGTAATTGCAAAGGATGGACAAACCATAGGCATAGGTGTTGGACAGGTAAGTAGGATTGATGCCTGCAAAATAGCCATTGAAAAAGCAGGAGATAAGACAAAGGGAGCCGTCCTTGCATCGGATGCATTTTTCCCATTCCCGGATGTAGTAAAAAGTGCGGCGGAAGCCGGAATTACCGCCATTATTCAGCCTGGTGGTTCGGTGCGTGATGAAGAATCGGTCAGGGAAGCGGACCTCAATGAATTAGCTATGGTATTTACCGGTATCAGGCATTTCAAGCATTAATATGGGGTGATTTATGATGAGGATTCTGGTCATAGGAAGTGGTGGAAGAGAACATGCTATTGTATGGAAACTTTCAAAAAGCGAAAAAGTAAAAAAAATATATTCGGCTCCGGGAAATGCAGGTATTTCCGAATTAGCTGAATGTGTTGATATATCTGTAGAAAACGTAGAAGGTTTAGCCGAATTTGCTATCAAAAACAATATAGACTATACCATAGTCGGTCCAGAAGTACCTTTAATGCTTGGAATTGTGGACTATTTTGAAGAAAAAGGCTTGAAAGTTTTTGGACCGAATAAAAATGCCGCTATTATAGAAGGAAGCAAGAATTTTACCAAAAACCTTTTGAAAAAATATGGTATTCCGACCGCTGATTTTAAATCCTTTGAAAATTATGAAGAGGCTATGAAGTACATAGCCGAGATCGGATTTCCTGTAGTGATAAAGGCCGACGGCCTTGCTCAGGGAAAGGGAGTTGTTATAGCTAAAAACAAGGAAGAAGCGAAAGAAGCACTAACCGAAATGATGGTTGATAAAATATTTGGAGAGTCGGGCAGAGTAGTTGTTATAGAGGAATTTCTTGAGGGACCCGAGGCTTCCATTTTGGCTTTTACGGATGGAGAAACCGTTTTACCAATGGTAAGCGCCATGGATTATAAGAGGGTGTTTGATGGGAATGAAGGGCCAAATACCGGGGGGATGGGTGCCATTTCACCCAATCCGTATGTAGACGAAAAAACGATGGATATTGTTTACAATCAAATATTAAAACCGACGGTTGAAGCCATGAGGAAGGAAGGAAGAAGGTTTAAAGGGGTATTATATGCAGGACTAATGCTGACAGAAAAGGGGCCAAAGGTCTTGGAATTTAACGCAAGGTTCGGAGATCCAGAGACTCAGGTTATATTGCCCCTGCTTGAGACGGATCTAATGGATATAGTAGAAGCTGTTATATCCGAAAGGTTACATGAAATCGAAGTTAAGTGGTCTGATAAAAAAGCAGTTTGTGTTGTATTATCATCGGGGGGTTATCCTCTTAAATACCAAACGGGATATGAGATTAAAGGTCTTGGTGATTTGGATGATGTGATACCGTTCCATGCGGGGACTAAAAAAATAGAAGGCAAGTTGGTTACAGCCGGCGGGAGGGTTTTAGGACTTACGGCTTTGGGTAATGACTATAAAGAAGCAAGGGAAAAAGTTTACAGGGAAATAACCAAGGTAAGTTTTGAAAAAATGCATTATAGGAAGGACATAGGATTACTTTAAACCGCTTTATGGCGGTTTTTTATTTTTTAGAATATTTATTAATAATATCGGATACCAGTATATGTATTTAATTACAAGTAGTCAAAAACATGAAATATTTCATACCATTCGCGTGAATTTCGACTTTTCGCGCCAAGTATATTGAAAATCTGGATTTATTTGTTATAATTGAAATTAAAATTAATAGGTGTTAAAGAGGTGTTATAATAATGCTTGTTTTTTCCCCTTCTCTTTTTTAATTGAAATTTTATGGAGGGGTATAAATTGTTAAAAAAATTGCCATCGCGCTTTGGACTTTTTTTAATAGGTCTCTTTATTACCACACTGGGTGATTGGTTTACTTTTATTGCTCTGTCCATGAGAACTTTTGAAGAGACGGGAATGGGAAAATCGGTAGGTTTTTTATTACTTGCCAGGTTTATTCCCAACGTAATTTTCGGTCTGATTATTGGAATATGGATTGAGAAGTTTGATAGGTCAAAAATATTGTTTTTATCCTCAGTATTAAGAGGGTTTTTGACTCTCATTTTGGTTTTTAAGAGAGAACCATTAATAGTTTATTCAATAACTTTTATAAACTCTATAATTGAATTAGCCCAGAGCTCCACAATTCCATCTGTAGTTCCAAGTGTTGTAAAAAAAGAGCGTTTAGTTTTAGCCAATAGCTATATTGAAATTATCCAAAATATATTAACAGTAGTTGGACCTTCTTTGGCCGGTTTTCTCGCACTCATATTAAATTACCAAATTTTAATTTTATTAGATGTAATCAGTTTTTTTATAGCATCTTTTTGTTTTCTTTCCATCGGTTCTATTCAAAAACCCCTAATAGAACAGAGAGAAAAGGAAACCCATACAGCTATACATAAATATTTTTTAGGATTTCCGAGGGGTGTGTATGTTATATTTCTTTCAACGGGTATTCTTATGATAGGAGGCGGTATGATAAATGCGTCAATGTTGGTGTATGTTAGTCGGGAATTCAGTACGGGAGCGGCCGGTTATGGTAGTATTACTGCTACTATAGGTTTGGGGTTTCTTTTAGGGTCTTTTTTGACGATATATTTTAGCAAAAAAGGAATGGATGAACGTTACTTATTTTTAATTGGGCTAATATTTATAGCTTTTGCTACATTAGCTTGGAGTAGTATAAAATTATTTTTTATAGCCATGATTATTGCAATAATAAACGGTATGGGCAATACCTTTTTTAACATTACGAGTATAACATTATTGCAAAAATTCGTTTCCTCAGCTCCGATTTTTTTATTTTCGATTTATTCGGCAATTGCAAGTGCTACATCTATAATTGGGATGTTAATTGCGACATTAACCATTGATATTATCGGAGCTCGTCCCATATTTTTTATAAGTGGGTTGTTAGGAGTAATCTCTTCAATTGTAGCAATATTTATATTCAAGCCAAATGTGACAAAATATTTAGCCAATGACAAACAGGTCAACATCATCCCCAATAATTTTTGATATTTTACAAAAATAATCTAATGTGATATTATATATGTGAATTATTTTGCATTAGGGGGATGATATATTTGTTATCGAAAAAGGGACAGGCAATATTTATAGTATTAATTACGCTTATACTTATGGTATTGAATATTGCCGCTACAGCCGAAAAGAGCATTAATAATTATAGTTTTTCAAGACCGGATGAAATATTTTATCCCGTTGATAATGATGAGATTGTAAGTATATCTCAAAAAAATGACATATATAAAAATATAAATACCATTTTGGATGAGACATTAAAGGGGAAGGTTTTGGGCTTAAAAGATGATTTGGATTCTTTCTATAAGGAGAAGTATATATTAGGATTTAAGTATAAGAGCGTAAAGAAAATGTTTATACCTAAAACCTATTTTTCGAGCGGTGTATTTATAAATATACCAGATAGCATAAAAAACGATAGAGGTATGATTTTAGATTTCAAAGAAGGATTACTTGCCTATTCTCAAAATAAAATTTATATGGCATTAAAAAGCGAAACTATAGGAGAGTGGCTGCTTATTGAAGGATCTCCTTCCTTGGTTCAGAAATTTATTAGTTCCTTTGACAAAAATATAATGTTTAGGGTGTATCAGAACAAGGATTTTGATGTTTATTTAATAGGAAATGGCTCTTATCTGTATAAGGATAAAGAGAATTTTGTAATAGAGATTGAACGTGGTTCTGAAAAAGATGCTTCCTTTGATTTTGTATTTATAACAAATCCTTTTTCTAAAAGGTCGGTTTATATAGCAGAAAAACCCGATTTTGAATTTTCGGGGAGAATGGTTGGCCAGAAACTATCTACGAGAAGTTTGAAGGATTCCTATGTGTTTAATTTGAAATATAAAAAATGGCCGCCTTTTATAAAGGATAACCAGAAGATCAAGGCGGAAATGGCCTTTGAAAGGATTCCCATAGGTATTATTGCCGGGAAATATTTGGGTAATCTCAATATGAGAATGTCGGTATTCTTGATGGAAAAGGGCGAAATAAAATTTATAGACCCGTTAAAGGTACCATTGATAGTTAGGGTTGTTAATCCACCCATTTTGGATTTGGTTAGAATATGGGCAACCCAGACCTTTTTATATCAGTTAATCTTTATAGCTTTTATAACCTTTATATTTGGTCTTTTGATCATCTTTAAGAACAAAAATAAAAAGGGAAAGCCATAAAAGGCTTTCCCTTTTTTTACCATAGTCTGACCTGTTCTTTATTTTTGATGGCTGTTAGAATCCTTTCTTTTATTTCGGGTATGTCCATTTCTATGCTTCGTATAAGATCTTTTATATATTGACGCTTGGTTTTGGTATTTGCGGGGCAGGGGCTTGGAACTACAGGAAGTTGATTTCTTTTAACCGTACCTTTTATGATATGTTCGTCTATATAGATCAAAGGTCTTATAACCGTTACATCCTTTCTGGTCAAATAGGTAACGGGAGAAAAAGTTGAGATGCGTCCTTCGAAGAACATGGACAGAAATAGAGTTTCTATAGCATCATCCGAATGATGGGCTAATGCAACCTTATTGCAGCTCAATCTGTCCTTTGCAAAACCGTTTAGAATACCCCGCCTTAAATTTGCACAGAGTGAACACGGATTTTTTTCTTTTCTGATTTCAAAAACTATCCTTCCTATTTCAGAAGGGATGATGTGGTATGGTATGTTTTTTTCTTGACAGAATCTTATGGTGGGTGATAGGTCAAAATCGGGGAATCCCATATCAACGGTAATTCCGATGACTTCGAATTTTTTTGGGAAAAAGGCTTGGAGGAGCTTAAGGCCATAAAGCAAGGTTATGCTGTCCTTTCCACCGGAAACTCCTACAGCTATTTTATCTCCTTCTTGTATCATGTCGTAATCTTCTATAGCCCTTCTCATAAGGCTTAAAACCTTCTTCATTAATATCTCTCCTTAGGTTATATTGATTAACAATTTATATTATATCATCAAATAGAAGATTAAAAATAAAATTATAAGATGAATTTATTTGTTAATTGTGTTAGCATATACCCATAGCTGGTATATAATTATATGCAATGTAAAACCCTAAAGCTTAATAATATTGTTTGATTTTTATAACGCAATATAGTAAAATTTTATACAGGGTATAAGTATTGGGATGATTTCTTGAACGCTTATACACAAAAAATTTTTAATGCATCTTAGGTAGAGGGAGAGATGGTAAAATGGCGATACCTTTATTTAATGTAGGTGGTTTTTCAATATATCTTTTTGGTGTAACGGTTGCGATAGGTATAGCCGCAGGTTATTATATTTCGTCAAAAGAAGTAAAGAGAAAAGGACTTGAAGAAGAAAGGGTATCTGAATTCTTGATATATTCTATTATAGTAGGTATAATAGGTGGAAGGCTCGGGTATGTTTTTATATATAATCCATCTTATTATTTAAGAAATCCTTTTGAGATTTTGAAAATACATGACGGCGGTATGTCCATACACGGTAGCTTACTTGCAGGTATATTATTTGCAATATGGTACGTAAAAAAATATAGTCTTGATTTTTGGAAGATTGCGGATGCGACTGCACCGGGTTTGGCTATAGGTCAGGCTATAGGTAGGATAGGTTGCGATGTATTTGGATATCCGATGGCTCGTCCATGGCCTTGGGGGGTATTGATAAACGGACAACTTCTGCATCCGGCACAGGTCTATGAATTTTTACTTGATTATATAATGTTTTTAGTATTATGGAGGTATAAAGATAGGATAAAATATAACGGTCAGTTATTTATAATATATTTAATATTTTTTAACATCAACAGGGCGATCGTTGAATTTTTTAGAGAAAATCCAATGGTTTTCCCACCTTTTAGTGTTGCTCATCTTATGAGTGCATTTTTTATAATTTTAGCTTTACTTTTATTCAAACATATAAAGAAGCATAATATTATAGGTTTTAATGAATATGTTAAAAAAGAGAAAAAAGGATATGTTGATGTGATAATAGTTGTGATATTGATGGTAATATCTACTGCATTTTATTATTATATTCATTAGGAATGGGATATGATAAAATAAACCCTCATGAAGAGGGTTCATTTCATTTCACCTTTAGGGATACCGAGGGCATTTTCGAGGTCTATTACATGTTCTTGTTCATCTGCTGCTATTTGTCTCAGCTGTTCACCTATGTCATAAAGACCAAGGCACTCGGCTTGAGCAACACGTTCACGATAATTGTTTAGTGCTTCATATTCCCATGTAAGGTCCTGGTATAGCATTTCTTTGTTATCGAGAGAGGTTTGGGGTTTAGGCGATATTTCAACGGTTGGTATACCTCCCAAGTATTGTATTATATTTGTCAGCGTTATGGCATGTTTATGTTCGGTTTCGGCATGATTTAATAACTCATCGATTATTGCAAAATATTCCGGTCCATTTAGCATTGAAGCATGTTGTATATATTGAATCATGGCAGCATATTCTGCTGAGAGGTCTTTATTTAAATTACGTATTAAATCTCTTTTTGTTATCATTTTGATATTCCTCCTTTCTATAATTATCCGTAGGCCTTTTTAAGAGCACTTTTTTCCTTGATATATATAATATTCAAATAAATATTTAATTGTTATTTTATTTAAATTAAATTTAGTACGAATAGCGATACAAAGTTTAAAGATATCAAGAATCCATAATACCTCAGGAATACCTACCTTTTTCAACACCTTTTTTACTTTATTAAAGTAGTGTGAACGAAATTGTGGCTCATCTACACAAATACAACTTTTCGGTATTTACAAAAGAAATTTTATTTGATAAAATTTTTTTAGAAAGAAAATAAAATATGGTTTCCACTAGGGGTGCCGAAGAGCTCGGCTGAGAAAAAGGTGCGATGAGACCTTTTAACCCTTAGAACCTGATCTGGGTAATACCAGCGTAGGGAAAGTGGTGAGTTGTGACAAAAACCATGAACCTTTGCTGGTTCATGGTTTTTAATTTTTGCGGGGTGATATGTTGCTATTTTTGATTACAAACAGGAAGATGGCAGATAGACCTTTAGAGGAGGTGATAAGGGAGGCTTTAGAGGGAGGTGTTGATGCGGTTCAGCTTCTATTGGGTGTCTCCGTACATAATTTAGAAGAAGCAATAGAGGCCGAAAAATACGGTGCTGATTATATTATAGCAGGTCATATTTATGAGACCGAAAGTAAAAAATGTTTGGAGCCTTAAGGAGGTTTTGATATGAAATATGGTTTGTATGGAATAGTGGGGAAATACCTTGAAGGTAAAAAAAGTCTTTTGGATATTGTAGAGGAATCCATCAAAGGTGGTGTTGATATAATTCAGCTCAGAGAAAAAAATATTTCTACGAAAGAATATATAGAACTTGCATTAAAGGTAAAGGAAGTAACTAAAAAATACGGAATACCTCTTATTATAAATGATAGAGTGGATGTAGCGTTAGCCTGTGACGCAGATGGAGTCCATGTGGGAAATGATGATATGCCGGTTCATATAGCGAGAAGGATATTGGGTAAAAATAAAATAGTTGGTGCCTCCGCCTCGACGGTAGAAGAAGCTTTAATGAAGGAAAGGGAAGGTGCCGATTATATAGGAGCGGGCAGTGTATTTCCCACTATATCAAAAGGAGATGCGGGTGAGCCTATAGGTCTCGATACCTTAAAGAAAATAAAAAAAGCGGTATCCATACCCGTTGTGGCAATAGGAGGTATTAATGAAGAAAATATAGGGGATGTAATAAGGACCGGAGTAGATGGAATAGCGGTTATTTCGGCTATATATTTGAAGGAAGATATATATGATGCTGCAAAAAGATTAAAGGGTTTTATTGAGTTGAGGAGATGATGTCTTTTGGATAAAAGGGTATTAAGAATAATGGATGCAAACATAAATAGGGCTAAGGAAGGTTTGAGGGTAATTGAAGATTTTGTGAGGTTCGTAATGGATGATAAGGAGTTATCCGAAGAACTAAAAAAGCTAAGGCATGAGATTTCTCTGAATATCATGGATTATCTTGAAATTCTTTCATCAAGGGATAGTGAAGGAGATGTTGGTATCAGGATAAAATTGGAATCCGAAAATAGAAGGGAAGATCTTAAAGATATTATTATTTCCAATTTTAAGCGCTGTCAGGAGTCATTGCGGGTTTTAGAAGAATTTTCTAAATTGTATGATATAAATTTATCGGGTAACTTTAAAAAATTGAGGTATAAAGCCTATCAACTGGAAAAAGGAATTTTAATAAAAGGGAGTGAAGGTTTATGGTAGGAGAAATTTTAAAAAGGATAAGGGAGAATAAACCTCTTGTTCACCACATTACAAATTATGTTACAGTAAACGAGTGTGCCAATATAACCCTTTTTACGGGTGCTCTTCCGGTAATGGCACATGCTGAAGAAGAAGTTGAGGATATGGTCAAATTTGCTTCTGCCCTTGTTTTAAATATAGGTACTCTTGATCCCAGACAGATAGATGCCATGATAAAAGCCGGGAAAAAAGCCAATGAGCTTGGTATTCCTGTTGTTCTGGATCCGGTAGGAGCAGGAGCGACTTCGCTGAGGACCGAAAGTGCAAAAAAGATTTTGGATGAAGTAAAAATAACCGTTATAAAAGGAAACAGTGCTGAAATTGGAATTCTTGCCGGAATGGGCGGTGAAATAAAAGGCGTTGAAGCCGTAGGAAAGCATGATAATATTTTGGAAGCAGCTAAAAGCTTGGCAAAAAGATATGGTACGGTGGTTGTTGTAACCGGCAAGGAAGATATAGTTACAGATGGGGAAAAGGTGGCTTTTGTATTAAACGGGCATGAGTATATGGGGAGGATAGTTGGTACCGGCTGTATGTCCGCTTCTGTGGTAGGTGCTTTTGTTGGAGTAGAAAAGGATTATATGAAGGCGGCAGTATCAGCCATGTCCTTTTTTGGAATTGCAGGAGAAATTGCGGCATCGAATGTTCAGGGACCTTCAAGTTTTAAAAATGCCTTTATGGATGCCGTTTTCAATTTAACGCCTGAAGAGGCAGATTCAAGAGAGAAGATAAGGTGGGGTGAATAGCATGACACAGCTGGAATATGCCAAAAAAGGTATTATAACGGATGAGATGAAAAAGGTATCTGAAGATGAAGGAATTTCTGTCACTTATCTCGTGGAAGAAATAGCCAAAGGAACCATAGTCATTCCGAAAAATATTAATCATAGAAATATCATACCTAAGGGAATAGGTAAGGGGCTTTCTACAAAGGTCAATGCAAATATCGGTACATCCGATGCATATCCGGATATAGAAAAGGAGCTTATTAAATTAGACGTAGCTATAAAAGCCGGTGCTGATGCTGTAATGGATTTGAGCACCGGTGGTGATATAAATCTGTCAAGGAGAAGAATCCTGGAAAGATCTACGGTACCGGTAGGAACCGTTCCCATATATCAGGCAGCGGTAGAAAGTATGGCTAAAAGAGGAAGCATAGTGGAAATGACCGTAGATGATCTCTTTAGAGTTATAGAAGAGCAGGCTCAGGACGGTGTCGATTTTATAACCGTACACTGCGGTCTGACTTTGGAAACTCTGGAGAGGTTGAAAAAACAAAAGAGAATTATGGATATTGTAAGCCGTGGCGGTTCCTTTATAACTGCATGGATGATTCATAATCAGAAACAGAACC
>Ga0334722_10002148_pt1 | contig 22748 bp, 18 predicted proteins | sample C3_bottom_MG_FD_207210 | JGI IMG/M metagenome (GOLD analysis project Ga0334722, IMG submission 207210) | Sediment microbial communities from Yellowstone Lake, YNP, Wyoming, USA - C3_bottom | ecosystem: Environmental > Aquatic > Freshwater > Lake > Sediment | place: USA: Wyoming | collected... | reverse complement strand
CTTGAAAAACTGGGCTTCATGTCACCCCTTGAAGCCCGTCAGGCCTATGCACTTCAAAAGGCAGCCTGAGTTGCAAAACCGTGTCCAGACAATCCGAGCCGGTACACACGCGAGCTATTACAAAGCTTGCTCGACACGCCACTCTTGCTTCTGGCCGAGTTCTACAACATGACTGCCACTTCCGCGGCTGGTCAAGAGTTGCCTGCCGCTACCGGCGGCAGGCGGCCAACTGCAGCCATTGACGTTGCCGATTTCGAACAAGGGTGACCGACCTCCCCATGACAGCCTGACTAAAAGCATCGTTGCTCTGATGAGCTTTCCACCATATATTGGCCGTATAGTTCGTTTCGTCGCGGAGGTTTCATGAAGTCAATACTGTTTTCCTTGTTCTTGTTCGCGCTGTCTAGTGGACTTGCATCCGGCCAGACAGCGCCGAGCAGATCGCTAGGCCAAACCCTGTACTTGCCGATCTACTCGCACATTTGGCACGGTGAGATGGACAAGGCGGGCCAGCCGATGAAGACGCTCGTTTCGGTTTCCGTGAGCATCCGCAATACGGATCCGGTCAATGCGATTCGCATTAATTCCGCGCAATATTACGATACCGATGGGAAAAAGCTCAGGCAGTACCTGATATCGCCGAAGACCCTCGAACCGATGGGCACCTATGAGCTATTCGTTCCCCGCAGTGACGACACGGGTGGTTCGGGCGCAAACTTTGTGATTACCTGGAAATCGGATAAACCCGCCAGCCCGCCGATCGTGGAAGGGTTCCACGCAAATCTTCCGGTGGGGAGATCGATTGCATTTACGACCTCCGCACGTTCCATCCCCGCCGAGTGAGCGCAGCGCACCGGTGACTACGCACGTTGAGCGTGTAGTTTCCAAGCCGGTCTGCTTCCGCTTAGGGTCGGAAGTGACGACTCGCGTTTTGGAGAAGCTGACTTTGGGTGGGATTGCGGCAGGTAGTGTCAGGCTGCAAATCGTGATTTCCTTCGCAAGTCTATTCTTTATTCTGCTGCCGCATCGAATTCACACGTGATCCGGTGTTTCGTTCTGGCGACCCTGCTTCATGCGTGTTCTATTCGTTGATGAAACTCCTGATGGTGTCCATGAATACATCGGGTGCCTGGAGTTGCGGCACATGCGCGCAGCCTTGAAGAACAACCAGCTTTGCATCGGGCAGCCCGGCGCACAGTTCGTGCGACATGGGGGGCGGGGTGGCCTCGTCTTGCTCGCCCACCAGAATCAGCGCCGGTACGGTGACCTTGGACAGATACGGGCGAAGATCCAGCGTGGCGAGTGCGTCACAGGCGCCATGAAAAACCTGGGGGTCGACCGCCAGAAAACGTTTTTTTCGGTCCTCGGTCAACGCTGGATTCCGCTGTTGGAAATCCGGCGCGAAAAGCCGCCGCATCGCGACATCGGCGATGGCCGCCAGCCCTTTTTCTTTGGCCGCCGCCGACATGCCCCTGAAGGCGGCGCGTCCCGGCTCTGAGAACGCCGCGCCGCAATCTGCCAGCACCAAACGCGATGCGATGCCAGGGTGCCGTATGGCGGTGAGCAGCGCGATGAAGCCGCCATACCCGTTGCCCAACAAGATCGGGCGTTGCTTCAAGTTCAGGGTGCGGATAGCCCCGGCAATGTGATCGGCGATGGTATCGAGCTTGCTCCCGACAAAATCGGAATCGCCGAAACCCGGCAGTCGCAGCACAAACACCTGATGGGTTCTTGCCAGATGCGGCGCGATCAGATCAAAACTGCTTTGGTCGGCGAGCAGTGAATGAAACAAGATTATCGGCCTGCCACTGCCGGCGACCCGGGCGCTCAACCTGTTTGCGCCCGAAGTGACGACTATGTCTTTGAACGCGGCTGGCTGATTGTTGGCTGATGTTTGCATGGAGTGCCTTTATCGAATTGAGCGGCTCTGGGTAGATATCACCAGGAGGTTTTCGCGAGCAGCGCTTAGTTCAGGCGCGGCTGCTTGGCCGTGTCCTTGTACCAGTCGAACGGCGTGTCGTCCAAACGCACCATGACGCTCTTGGTTTCGAAGTGTTGATCGAACGATTCGGTCCCGCACTCGCGTCCGATGCCTGAGTCCTTAACGCCGCCCCACGGCGAGGCCGGATCGAGCCGGTGGTGGTCGTTGATCCAAACGATGCCGCATTTCAACCGGGCTGCAACACGATGAGCGCGCGTTAGGTCGTTGGTGCGGATTGCGCCTGCCAGGCCGAACGGGGAATCGTTGGCCAGCGCCAGCCCCTCCGCTTCGGTCGAAAATTTCGTCACCGAGACGAACGGGCCGAATACTTCTTCCTGGAAGATGCGCATGCGAGCCGTCACGTCAGCGAACACCGTGGGCTCGACAAAGAACCCGTTCTTGAGCGATGGGTCGGAGGGCACTTTTCCGCCCGCGACCAGACGCGCCTTATCTTCCTCCACGCCGATCTTGATGTAACGCAGGACCCGTTGCAACTGGCGTTCTGAAACGACGGGGCCGAGCTGCACGGAGGGGTCTGCAGGGTTGCCGATCCGAATGGTCTTGGCTTTTGCGGCGAGCTTTTCGACAAATTCGTCGTAGATCTTTTCCTGCACGATCTGCCTGCTGCCGCAGATGCAGGTTTGGCCGGCGCCGATGAATCCGCCAAAGGCTGCATAGTTGACCGCCTGATCGACGTCAAAGTCATCGAAAATCAGCACCGGCGTCTTGCCGCCGAGTTCCAGCGTTTGATGCGCGAAGTTGGTGCCGGCCAGGGCGCCGGTAATCCGGCCTGCCTCGGTGCCTCCGGTGAGGACCCACTTGGCGAGTCCGGGATGCTGGGCCAGTGCCTTGCCCGTTGTCGGGCCCAAGCCGGTGACTACGTTGAACGCCCCGGGGGGCAGGCCGGCTTCTACGAACAGCTGTGCCAGCCGCAATGTCGTCAGCGGGGTGTATTCGGACGGCTTGACGACCGTGGTGCAGCCGGAGGCCAGCGTTGGGGCCAGACTCTTGACCATGATCATCAGCGGGTGATTGAACGGTGTTGAATTGCCCACCACCCCGATCGGAGTGCGGACGGTGTAGTTGAGGTAGTTGCCATCTACCGGGATCACCGAATCACGCCGCGCAATGGCGAGGCCCGCGTTATAGCGGAAGAAATCGGGCAGCCTCGAAATCTGCGCCCGGGTTTCGTTCAGAGAGCGGCCGTTGTTAGTTGTCTCCAGCTGGTACATCTCATCCAGATTGGCTTCGAACGCGTCGGCCAGTTTGTTGATGAGCTTGGCACGCGTCCGGTTGGACATGCTGCTCCACTCGTGACTGTTGAATGTTTCCTCCGCGTTGCGCACCGCGCGGTCAACGTCTGCGTCACTGGCGTGGCTGATCTGAGCCAGCAGCTCGCCGGTGGCGGGATTGATCACATCGAGCAGGTCGGGGCGGGTGGCCGGGACTTCGCGCCCGTCAATAAAAAGCCCGCGGACGGGGGGGCTGACTTTGCTGTTGGCTGACATTTGGAACCTCGTATTAAGTGAGAATTGAGTGAGTAACTAGCTTGTGACAAGACTTTTCGAAATCGCGTTGCTGACCCGTTTGCTCGCTGCGGCCGTGTGCTGCTCTACGAGGCGCTGCGCGCGTCTGACCTCTCGCGCCTGCAGTGCGTCGATGATTCCGCAGTGCTCGTCAATCAGAGATTGAGGATCTCTTCGCTTGATGGTGTTCAAGCTCATTTGAACTGCGCGCTCCATCAAGTCGATCAGCACGATCAACTGATCCCTCATCCTTGGGTTACCGCCCAGTTGGGCGAGATGCCGGTGAAAGGCGCGGTTGTAGGCGATGAACCCGCCGTCCCAGGCGCTCGCATCGAAATGCCGGAAGGAATCCAGTTCTTTGAGCTGAGCGTCGCTCGCGTAGCGCGCGATGCGCTCCATGCAGGCTCGCTCCAAGGCGGCGCGAAGATGAAACATGTCCAGCACATCGGAGAGCGATACCGGCGCAACCCGGTATCCCTGCCGCGGCAGGGAGATGACCAGGCCTTCGCGTTCAAGCCGCATGAGCGCATCGCGAACCGGGGATTTGCTCATATCAAAACGCGCGGCCAGCTCGGCCTCGCGGATTTCCGTTCCCGGCGCCAGCCTGCAGCTGATCATGTCGGCGCGCAGTTGCTCGTAAACCGCCTCTCGCAGGAGCCGGCTACCGGTTCCCGGCAGGGAAGTGTCGACCGTTGTCATAGGTTCTTAGAAATATTAGGCACCAGTTATATTTAAGTATCTGATATATCAATACGGCTGGCAATCATTGTCCGATATTCGGATAAAACAGCTTTTTCTATAAGGAGTTGGGCGCAGGCCCCGGAAATATTTATTGGTTGTTAGTTTGACTTTTTTTGATGTCGTAATATATCATGATGCAGAATATTTCCAACAAAAACTGTTCGAGGAGACGCGTCCATGACTACGAAACTGCTTTCCATCGCCATATCCAGTGCAATGCTCGCGGTGGGCTTGAGTGCTTCGGTGCATGCGGCCGATAAAGATGCCATTCGCGTCGGCTTTCTCACTATCAAGTCGGGTGCGCTCGCGGCCGGTGGCAAGCAGATGGAAGACGGTTTGCGCCTGTTTCTCAAAGAGCGCAACAACATGATCGCCGGCCGCAAGGTGGAATTGTTCGTCGGCGATACGGCCGGCCAACCCGCCATCACCAAGACCAAGGCGCAGGAACTGGTCGAAAAAGACAAAGTCCAGGTGATCATCGGACCGTTAGCCGCGTTTGAGGCGCTGGCGATCGATGACTACATTCGCAAATCGGAAATTCCGGTGATTTCGCCTTCGGCTGCCGCCGAGGATTTGACGCAGCGCAAGCCCAATCCCTGGTTTGTGCGGGCGGTGGGCACGTCGGCGCAGTCCAACCATGTGCTCGGCGACTACGCGGCGCGCGTATTGAAGTACAAGCGCATCACGATCATTGCGGACGATTTTGCGTTCGGCCACGAAATCGCAGCAGGTTTTCAGCGCACGTTTGAAGAGGGCGGCGGCAAAGTGGTGCAAAAGCTGTGGTCGCCGTTGAATGTGGCTGACTACGGCACTTACATCGGCCAGATCAAACCCGACGTGGATGCTGTTTTCGCCGCCTTCGCCGGCGGCAACGGGGTCAAGTTTCTGAAGCAGTACAACGAATACGGCATGAAAGCAAAAATCCCGGTGCTCGGCGCCATGACCACGGTGGACGAGGGCATACTAAAGTCCATGGGCGATGAAGCGCTGGGTGTCATCTCCTCGGGTTGGTATGCGGCAGGCATCAACAACCCTGACAACAAGCGCTTCGTGCAGAGCATTAACCGTGACTATCATCAGGATCCCGGTTACTACTCCATGGGGGCTTACGGCGCCGCGTTGATGCTGGAGCAGGCGCTCAAAGACATCAAGGGCAAGATTGAAGACAAGCCCGCGTTCATGGCCGCGCTGCGCAATGTGCACCTGACCAACGACCCGCGCGGCGCCATCAGTCTGGACGCCCTGGGCAACCCGGTGATGGATATCTACATCCGCAAGGTCGAGCGCAAGAGCGGCAAGCTGACGAACAGCGTCATCAAGACCTACCCGGCAGTCAGCCAGTTCTGGACTTACAACAAGGCGGAGTTCCTGGCCAATCCGGTCTATTCCCGCGATTATCCGCCGGCCAAGAACCTCGAAAAATAGGCCGCCTCGTACAGCGCGCCCGCCAGCAGGGCGGCGCCGATATAGGTGGACTGCGCGCGTGAACGCCATCAGCGCCGTGTTTGAACCAAAGCCCCGCCGGTGATCCTCGCCGGCGGGGCGCAGCATTGCGCCGGACTGCGCACTAGTATCGGCCTCGTCGAGGAACCGCCCGCAGCGTCAAAATGAAGAGACGGATAAAGATTCCAAGGTTGCTCTAATGGCTTTCTGGTTCATCCAAAGCTTGAACAGTCTGGCGCTGGGCGGGGTGCTGTTTACGCTAGCTGCCGGTTTCTCTCTGATCTTCGGGCTCATGCGCATCGCCAATTTGTCCCATGGTGCGTACTTCATGTTTGGCGCGTATTTGGGTTTGACGGTGCTCCAGCACGGATACGGCTTTAGCGTAGCGGTGCTCGCTGCCGGGCTCGGCGTCGGCATCCTCGGTGGCATCGTCGAGCGTGTGGTGTTGCGCCGCCTCGCCGGCAACAGCCTGTCGCAGGTTCTGGCCACGCTGGGTGTGGCGTTCGTCATTGCGGACAGCAGCTTGTGGCTGTGGGGCGGTGACCCGCAAACGGTCTCCTCCCCGGCGCTCTTGTCCGGCGCGGCGCAGATCTTTGGGTTGACCTTTCCGCTGTACCGCCTGGCCGTGCTGGTGTTCAGCATCCTGATCGCGATCGGGCTTTGGCTCTTGCTCGACAAGACCAAGTTGGGTGTGATGATCCGTGCCAGCGTCGACGACCGTCAGATGGCGCAGGGTGTCGGTGTTCCCGCGTCGAAGCTGTTCACCATAGTCTTTTGCCTGGGGACGGCGCTGGCCGGCATGGGCGGGGTGATCGCGGCGCCGATCTTGTCTGTTTATCCCGGGCTGGATGCAGACATGCTGCCGCTTGCGCTGGTGGTCGTGATCCTGGGCGGATTGGGCAGCCTGGCCGGTGCTTTCATCGGCAGCTTTGTGATTGCCTTTATTTATAGCTTCGGCCAGGTGCTGTTCCCCGACCTTGCCTATATTATTTTGTTCCTGCCCATGGTCGTCATCCTGGCGGTCAGGCCGCGCGGCTTGTTTGGAAGAATTACCGCGTGAAGCGCGCAGCGTATGCAGCCTTGCTGGTACTGCTGTTTAGCCTGCCTTGGTGGATCGGCGGCGTCTACTACGTCAACCTCGCCAGCCAGATCCTGATCGCGGCTTTGTTCGCGATGAGCCTGAACCTTCTGGTGGGGTATGCCGGGCTCACCTCGCTCGGTCACGCGGGATACCTGGGGCTTTCGGCATACACGAGCAGCTGGCTGATGGTCAACCTGGGCTGGGGGCACCTGGCATCGGCGAGCGCGGCACTCGCTGGTACGACGCTGATGGCGGCCATGTTCGGTCTGATAGCCTTGCGCGCGACGGGCATCAGTTTTCTCATGATCACCCTGGCGTTGGGGCAGATTCTCTGGGGCGTCGCCTATCGCTGGGCTGGGGTGACGGGCGGTGACAACGGCATTTCCGGTTTGACCCGTCCGAGTCCCTTCGGTCTGGATCTGGGCAATCCCAACTATTTCTATTTTTTTTCGCTGACGGTATTCCTGCTGGTGTGGGGGTTGATCGCCGTATGGGTAGCATCGCCTTTCGGAGCGAGCATCCGCGGCACGAAAGACCAGCCGCGGCGCATGAGCGCGCTGGGCTTCAACGTCTGGCTGATCCGTTGGACCACCTTCATCGCCAGCGGTTTCCTCGGCGCGGTGGCCGGCTTGATGTACGTCTACTACCAGCAGTTCATCAGCCCGCACAGCCTGTCGCTGGCCAATTCGGCGGAAATGTTGCTGATGGTGATTGCCGGGGGCCCGGGCACGCTAAGCGGGCCGGTCGTGGGTGCCGCGCTGGTCGTCCTCCTCAAGAACGTGGCAAGCGACTACATCGACCGATGGGTCATGCTGCTCGGCTTTGTGTTCATTTTCATCGTCATGTTCGTGCCGGGCGGAATCGTCGCCGGCATAGCGCGCCTGGGCAGCTCATCGATGCTGCTGCGCAAGCTGCGCGGCACCAAACCGGACCTGCAACCGGGCGCGGGTCACGCGGGAAATGCGCCGTGAGCGCGATACTCGAAGTATCCGCTTTATGCAAATCGTTCGGCGGGCTGCAGGTCGCGCGGTCCATCGACCTGAACGTGGAGCAGGGCGAGCGTCATCTGCTGATCGGGCCCAACGGCGCAGGCAAGACGACGCTGTTCAATCTTATTTCCGGCGATCTGACGGCGAGTTCCGGCAGCATCAGCCTGATGGGGCACAAGGTCACCCGCAGTTCAACCGCAGTCCGGGCGCAGCTCGGCCTGGCGCGGACTTACCAGATTCTTACCCTGTTCGGGCGCGACAATCTGCTGCACAACGTCAAGCTCGCGCTGCTTGGCAAATCCGCCATGCGCTGGCGTCAATGGGGCGCGTTCGACACGGAACAGACGCTTTCAACGCGCGCGATGCAGGTGCTGGACTCGGTCGGCTTGTCGGGCAAGGCGCATCTGCCGCTGGAACAGACGTCCTACGGCGAAAAACGCCGGCTCGAAATCGCCATGGCTCTGGCGCAAAATCCCCAAGTGCTGTTGCTCGACGAGCCGCTGGCGGGGCTGTCGTCTGAGGAGCGCGATACCATCATTGCGCTGCTGGGCTTGATCGACAAGGGCATTACTATCTTGATGATCGAACACGACATGGAGGTCGCGCTGGCGTTCGCCGACCGCATCACACTGCTGCACGACGGCGAGGTGATAACCACCGGCACCCGGCGCGAAGTGGTGGACGATCCGCGCACCAAGGAGATCTACCTTGGCCACTAGCCTGCTGTCGCTCGATCGCATCAACGCGTACTACGGCGAAAGCCATGTGTTGCACGACGTCTGCCTGGATCTGCAGGAAGGCCGGTTGCTGGCGCTGCTCGGCCGCAACGGTGCGGGCAAATCCACCTGCATCAGCTCGATCATCGGGTTTCTGCCGCCGCGCACCGGCACAATCCGCCTGGACGGCAAGCCGATCGAGAAGCTCTCTCCCGAGCGCATTTGCCGCGCCGGAATTGGCCTGGCCCCTCAGGGTCGGCGCATATTCGGCAGCCTCACGGTGAGGGAAAATCTCGAAGTTGCGGCAAAGCCGGCCGCCGCGTCGGCAGCCCGCCGCTGGTCGCGGGAGGATGTCAGCGAAGTATTTCCGCGATTGAAAGAGCGCCAAAACCAGCTCGCCAGCAGCCTGTCCGGCGGCGAGCAGCAGATGCTGGCTATCGGCCGCGCGCTGATGACCAATCCGCGAGTGCTGCTGCTCGACGAGCCGTCCGAGGGCCTGGCGCCGCAGATCGTGCGCGAAGTCGGCAATGTGCTGATGACGCTCAAGGCGCATATCTCCATTATTCTGGTCGAGCAAAACCTCGGCCTGGCGATGAAGGTCGCCGACGACGTAGTGCTGCTCAATACCGGACGCGTGGTGTTTTCCGGCACGCGCGCAGCGTTTCAGGAACAGGAAGCTGAGCTGCACGGCCACCTGGGCGTTGAATAGGCGGCCGGGTTCGATCGGCGGACAAACAAGGGGCAACAGGCATGCAAGACGTTCTCGAACTGGCGCCGATAGGGCGCTATCAGCTGAGCTACCTCGACGTGGGGAAGGGCACCGCAGTCGTGCTGATTCACGGCCTGGCCGGAGACCACAGTGCGTGGCAGGCCCAGATCGATGTGCTGCGGCGGGATTACCGGGTGATCGCATTCGACAACCGCGGTGCCGGCAAGAGCACCCAGGTGGATGAGCCGGTGACGACGGCGGAACTTGCCGCCGATACGCTGCAGCTCATGGACCACCTCAAGGTGCGGCGCGCGCATGTGGTGGGTCGATCCATGGGCGGTGCCGTAGCCCAGCACATGGCGCTGCAAGCGCCCGATCGAATCATTTCCCTGACGCTATGCGCATCGTTCGCGCAGCTTGACCCGCTGGGCCGCCGCGTACTTTCGAACATGCGCGAAGCGCTTGAATGGCGCATGAACTGGGCCGATCACGCGCGGCATTCGGTGCAGAACTTCGTATCAGCAGATTTTTTCAACCGGTATCCCGAGCGTGTCGCGGCGATCGAGCAACTGATCGGTGGCGAAACCCGGTTGCCGGCCTGCTATGTGAGGCAAAACGAGGCCTGCCAGATGCACAATACCGTCGGCGAGTTGCATCGCATACGACAGCCCGCCCTGATCATGGCCGGGGATAGCGATCCCATCTGTTCGCTCACCGCGACGCGCGCGCTACAGGCCGGCTTGCCCAATTCGCGCACGGAAATATTCGCCAAGGCCAGCCATTTCTTTCTGATGGAGCAGCCCGACCAATTCATCCGATTGCTGACCCAGTGGCTGGCAGCCAACCAGCCGGCATAAGCGCAACGTCATCCGCGGGTGCCGGCGCGGTCGGCGCGTTGGCGTCGCAGCAATCGACCGACAAGGCGCATCGATTACAGGCGGGCGTGTTGCTGGCGCGTGACGCTGGACGCGCGGTGATGTTCGACCGGTAATAGTCGAAAGCGCCGGTACGGTCTTCATGCTTAATCTCCCCGTGCCGCGCCCTCGCGCCGCGGGTCGGCGCCGCCGCGCCACCCATCCCGCGTGCGCTGGATCGCGTGCACGCCGCTGGTCATATCTATCATGCGCACTTCGTGTCCCAGCGCGCGCAGCGGCCCCGCCCACTGCTCTGCCGCCGTGCCCCGCTCCAGCTCGGTGGGGCCGTTGCGGTTGCCGAAATTGGGCAGGTCGATAGCCTGCTGTATATCCATGTTCCAGTCGAGCACAGCGACCAGGGTTTTGACCACATGGTTGATGATGGCGCTGCCGCCGGCGGAGCCCAGGGCCAGGACCAGTTTGCCGTCGCGGTCGAACACCATGGTCGGTGCCATGCTGCTGCGCGGGCGCTTGCCCGGCGCGATGCGGTTGGCCACTTGCTTGCCGTCCTGCGCGGCGACGAAGGAAAAATCGGTGAGCTGGTTGTTCAGCAGAAAGCCGCGCACCATCTGCTGGCTGCCGAAGGCGAATTCGATCGAGGTAGTCATGGCGACGGCGTTGCCCTCGGCATCGACGATGGAAAAATGGCTGGTGGAAGGCAGGTCCGGCGAGGCGTCGTCGGCCAGCGCTGCAAGCGGTGCACCGGGCGGAGAGCCAGGCTGCGCGCGGCCTAGCGACCGGTTCGCAAGCAAGACGCGACTTCACCCGGCATGCTTCATGTGGCCTATCCGCGGGAGCGCCAGTAGTTTGGACGGCGACGTTGGTGTGCGATGGCGACGACGAATACGGTTTCATTCATAGCGCGATAGATCACCGCAAAGGGAAAGCGGCGCACGAATACGCGGCGAAAATCTCTCCACAATGGAGAACCGGCATTGGGGTGGGTGACGACAAACTCGATTGTGCGCTCGACTTCGGCGACGAATGCGGCGCCAAGACCGGGAAGCTCCCGTTCATAGAACAGGGCCGACTTGCCGAAATCCGCGTGCGCCCCGGCGTGAAATCGTACCTGATTCACCGCAACGCGCGGCGGATTTCGGCAAAGACTTCAGGCGCGGCGATGGTCTCCGCCGTGCCACGCTCTATCGAAGCCCAACGGGCCTCGACTTCGACGCGCCAGGCATCCTCGACATCGCCCGCGTCGGTTGGCTCCAGAGACTGGATAAGCGTGAGCGCCAGACGAGCGCGCTCCTGGGTGGGCAGATCGCGTGCTTGTCGCTCAATTTCGGTAAGCGTATTGGGCATGGAAGTAAAGCGGGAGTCCGGACTGACAAACCTTAGACCGTTCGCCGACTACCGTCAAGATCGGCGACCCAATTCACCGTCTTTCTAAAGGCACGCGCGCGGGCGCGCCGATTTCGAAGGGGGGCGCGCTTTCTTGCCCCCCTTCGAAATCGTTGTAGCTCCCTCTCTCACCCCGGATTGCTACAATGCCAGTCCGGACGGTGATCCTGTCGCTCAAGTTGTAGCTCCCTCTCTCACCCCGGATTGCTACAATTAAGCTGGAGGTAGGTGGTTCAACTCCATCGTTGTAGCTCCCTCTCTCACCCCGGATTGCTACAATCCGCTGAGGAATGGAAGGACGTATTCACGGGTTGTAGCTCCCTCTCTCACCCCGGATTGCTACAATCGTGGTCTCGATCACGGCCACGATCGCCTGGTTGTAGCTCCCTCTCTCACCCCGGATTGCTACAATACGACGCTGGGGCAGGACAGACGCTATCCGGTTGTAGCTCCCTCTCTCACCCCGGATTGCTACAATTTCGAGGCAGAACAGGCGAGCATGGAACCGGTTGTAGCTCCCTCTCTCACCCCGGATTGCTACAATTTCAGCATCCCATGGCGCATGGCCTGCGACGTTGTAGCTCCCTCTCTCACCCCGGATTGCTACAATCATGGGCGAGGTCATGGACGGCTACGGCGAGTTGTAGCTCCCTCTCTCACCCCGGATTGCTACAATCGATGTCATTACGGACGAACCTATGTATGGGTTGTAGCTCCCTCTCTCACCCCGGATTGCTACAATGAGTACCGTCACATGCAACCCGGACAGCAGGTTGTAGCTCCCTCTCTCACCCCGGATTGCTACAATCAATTTGTTATTGAGTATTGAGCCGTCTGGGTTGTAGCTCCCTCTCTCACCCCGGATTGCTACAATGAGCTCGCGCAGCACCTTGGCTGCATCATCGTTGTAGCTCCCTCTCTCACCCCGGATTGCTACAATAACGACCCGATCTTCCGTATTTACGACGACGTTGTAGCTCCCTCTCTCACCCCGGATTGCTACAATCCGTTCTGCGTCGAGACCTGCACAGGCTGCGTTGTAGCTCCCTCTCTCACCCCGGATTGCTACAATTACCGCGCCCTCCGCACCAGCAGCACGTTGGTTGTAGCTCCCTCTCTCACCCCGGATTGCTACAATTCAGACCGTTCGGTCTGCGCCTTCCTAATAGTTGTAGCTCCCTCTCTCACCCCGGATTGCTACAATTGACCTCGTGGAAAGCCCCGTCCTGCCTTGCTTGGCGGGGTTTTTCGTCTGGAAAAACGGGCGTCAGAACAGGAGCATCTGGTTGGCTCTTACCGCTTTTTCCTGAAAAAGTGGCAGGCCAACCAGTAACTTTGTGCTGGCGTACTGCTTTTCGGTCACGGTCAGGCATCGCACCGACCCATCCGGCGGCAGGTTATCGATCAGGCGCTTCATGTGCTTGTGCTCGGCGTCGTTGCCGCTGAGGATGCGGCCGTAAACTGAAAATTGGATCATGTCGTATCCGTCATTGATGAGAAAGCGGCGGAATAAGGTATAAGCGCGACGCTCTGCGCGAGTAACTACAGGGAGGTCGAAAAATACGAGCAGGCGCATGTGTCGTCGCGTCCCTATGCTCATGCCTTACGACTCGCGGAGGTGCTGGCGCAAGCCGATGAGCGTAGGCAGTTCCAGCAGGCTTTCGCTCCCGCCCTCGTAGATTCGCGCGAGGCTTTCCACCGCGTGTTCAATCGCATCCAGAGCGGACATCACGCCGCGTGGCATCGCCATGTCCACATTGAGCAAACCGACGAGTGCGGCTTTGTCCTGCGGTTGCAATTCGGCGTCATCCGCGACACGATGCTTGATGACGTAGAGATCGACCAGCGGCCGGAAGGGTTCGATCAGGTCGTCCGCGAGATTGAAAGCATTTTGTTCGCTGGCGTGGAACAACCCGATCGAAGGCAGTAGCCCGTGTGCAACAAGTCCGCGCGCGATTGTGCCGCGCAAAACAGCATAACCGTAATCCAGCGCCGCATTCGCCCAATGGTCGTCCCCGCGCCGAAATTCCTTGCCGAAAAGATTGGCGAAGTAGAATGCTGCTGCCACGCCCTCCAGATTTTCGCGGTCGCCCGAGCGCACGCGGCGCACATACGATTCGAGCCGGTCATCGCCGGGCACGCCGGCAAGCTTCAGGCATGCCGCCTGATTGGCGATCTTTCGCCGTATGATCGCTGCCCACGCGTTCTTGGCCAGCGGACGCGGGACGTCCAACTGCAGGCGCAGCCAGCGCGTGGCGCGCGAGTGGCTGAGAAAAGGCAGGAACACGCCGATTGGATGGTGTGTGTCGCCGGTGGCAAACAGGCTGATGCCGTATTCCCCGCAGGCGGAGAGTACCGGATGGGTGAGCGTGATTTCGCGGTGATTCAGCATGATTACTGCTATGTCTTCGAACGGTACGAACGCCGTTTCTACCTGTTCGATCGCCAGCGAATAGTGCTCGCGCCGCAACTTGGCCGGGCGCGAGATCATTACGCTACGCCAAACCACGGCGTTTCTCCGGGTGAGCGGGGTAAATATTGCCTAGAACGTCGACGTGGAATTTGCCGACAGTTCGTGCGGTCTTGATGCCGATCCCCCGGATCAGACCATCTTTGCCCACTTTTTGATTGCGGTCGTGTGCCCATAGGTTGATCGCGCCCGTCGAGCGATCGCACCCCGCAAAATATCCAAGATGAGTCTCCTTCGCCAGCGCTACTCGCGTCAGATCGTTCGGATGCAGTGAGAAGCACCATTCATAGCTATCGTCGATCAAGGTCCATTCGTTTTCATCTTTGTGCGCCACAATTGCCCGATTCGGTAACCCCTTCACGCGGTGGTGCACATACACCGGCACGAGATGGAATCTGCCGGCTTTAGTAAAAACATCGACGCGCAACATGCTGTCGTTCTTGGCGATGCCGCCACGTACCGAAATGCCCGAAAGTTTGTCGATCACCAGGGTGACCGAGCGCACGACGGGTCCGGTGGGGTTGCCATCCCGATCAGGTTTTCGCAGCGGGTTGCCGGCCGGGAACGCCTTGCCCCCGTTGCCGGCATGGGCCTCCAGACGGTTGCGGATGGTGGCGTAGAGTTTTTCGTTGCGGTGGGGGTCGATTAGATTATCAAGGTCTTTCAACGTCAGGCTCGCTAGCGGCACCTTCTGCGTTACCCCCCCTTGTGGTCTCAGCCGTTCGGGCTGAGCGTAAACGGTGTCCTTGTGTGCGGCGCCGCCATTGCGCCGCTGTGGTGCTCGCGATACGAATAGGGGTTGCAGCGCATTCAACGCCTCCGGCGGGTAGCTGCCCAATTGTTCCATCGTAGTACGCATAATCGCCGGGTCATCTATTTTCAATCGAGCTTCCAGTTCATGGCGAAAGTTCGGCCAGGGGTCGGGGAAGTGCTGGCGCATTTGCTGGAACATCGCCGGATTCACGATCTCGCCAGTTTCCACATCCACAAAGCCTTCCCGCACCTGATCGAGTTCCTTGCGCCGGGCATAATCGGACAGGCGCTTGACCATGCCGTGGGTACATGCGGCCACCACGGCAGCATCGAGAGCGTGGTGGCGATCGCTGTCGTCACGTACTTTGATGAGTGTCCAGCGGGCACGCAGGAAGGAAGTCATTTGTCCGCTGAGCACCACGCAGCGTTTGGCTTCGCTGTCTTGCGCCAGTTGCAGATAACGCTCTACGTAATTCTTGAAGAATTTGCAGATGTAGCGGGTGTCGTTAAGATTGCGTTCGCGGAATTCCTTCGCTTCATCCTCTCCGAAATTCTTGCGCAGCAAGCGGCTGCGCTTGGCGAGGCGGTAGGCTTTATTCGACTCGACGAAGGCGACGAACATGCGCCAGCGCGGGCTGTCCTCAGCGCCGCGCAGATATTCGTAGGGGGTCTGGTTTCCCTTGTTGCGATTCTCCGCGGCGTGCACCAGCACCTTGTTGTTCTTGCTGTTGTCAAAGCTGCGCGAATAGGGCAGGGCATGGTCGATCTCGACGTATCCGGGCTCCAGCAGACGGCCAAGGTCGATGGGCTCGATCGAGTAGGCGCATTTGCATTGCTGCTCGCGATAGAGCCGCCATTTCTCGAATTCCACCCCTTTGGGCATTTGGCCGAAGTGTTCGGCAAACCTGGCTTTGTCTTTTTCGTTCTGATCCCGATACTCCGCCTGGTCTTTCTCGATTTTCCTGCGCTCGTCCAACGGACGCGACAAGTCGCGCGCCATTTCGATGTGCACGGCATGCGGCGCGCCGTACTGATGGACAAGGGCGTTCACCACCTTGCGTGCCTGATTGAGCGCGCGCAGCACCACCGGGTTTCGGGGAATGTCCATCTCATCGCTGAACACCATGCGCCCAGCCTTGTCGCGTCCGGAGTAGAGCGGCGGCAGGTACTTGTGTTCGCCCTCGCCAGTCTTGTATAGCTGGCTGTGGCGATAGCCGGCCCGCTCGCACGCTTCGTCATAGCGCAGGCCGCCTTCCATGTGCGGCACGATCTTGCGCAGCGCTTTGAGCGACAGGGCGTGGAATTTGTCGAAGCGGAGATCGAGCAGGGCATCGACCATCTTCTGCGCGCTCGGCAAGGGCAGTTTGCGCAACTCGGAAGCCGCCTCCTCATCTTCCTTGAACACGCTTAGCACCCAGGCAATCTGGTCGAGTAACTCCGGCCGCCCGTCTATTGCGGCGCCCGCCATTCCTTGCCATTCGGTTTCGAGGCCATGCTTCTTGAGCGTCAACCGCAGTTCGTGCCAAGCCGGAAGTTTGACCAGCACCGCAGTTTCCGGGTCCTTCGCCTTGCCGTCCGGCTGTTGGGCGTAGGAAAACCGCGTGAAGCGGAAGCCATCGGGCGCGGTTCCAGCTTTCACCAAAGCAGCGCGCAGTTGCTTGTAAGTAAGGTTGCCGGCCTGGCCGTAGGGCAGGGGCAGGGCGATTCTCCGTTCCTGTTCGGTCAGTGGGCGCGTAGTTCCATCCGCGACGACGCGCAGATTGTTGAGTAGCGTCAGCCAGACGTGGCGTTCGGCGGTGTAGCTGGCCTTGGGGGCGCGGTACTCGGCATTCTCGAAGGTGCAATGCCCCAACATCTTCAACAGAGCTTCGCCCGCGAGCGCGGGCTTTTGCGCCCAGAACAGGCCGCTCTTGCGATCGCCATTGCCGAGGATTGCCGTCTCAAGCGCCGTGTCCGCGTGTACGTTGCCCAGTTCGCGTTGCCGTCTAAACAAATCGGCTATTTCCTTGCCCAGCAAGACGCGAGAGAGCGCTTTGCCGTAGTCGCCTTGCTTGTTGCGCTGCGCCTCGGGGAATTCCATTAGTACCATCTCAGCGGCGCTGCGGTAGCCCTTTTCCTGCATGAGCTTGTTGGTTGCCGCCAAGCCTTGCTTGACCTTGCCACCTTCGCCTTTGGTATCTGCTTCCGCCTTCTTCTCCTCGGCGCGGCTTATCCAATGGAAACCTCGATGCTTGCACAGGTGGTAGATCACCCGAGCCCATTCTTCGGCGTTTAGCTGGCGATCCAATCCTTCCACCCGCAATCGCCAGAGCGAGTGGGGAAATGGGTGCTGCGGCTGAAACAACCGTGTGTCATCGATGACCCCTTGTCGCTTGAGCAAGCGAGCCAGCTTGGTCAGGCGCCAGGCGCGGCGGTGCAGGCGGCGACGCGTCAATCGCGCGCTGCGACGAACCAAATTGAGTGAGTCGCCTTCCTTGGCAGTTTCCGCCTTGTCAAAGGCACGTACCCCGAGGGCCACGATCCGGTCTGGCGCGAGCACCGCCCATCCGACCGATGCGATGCCGATATCCAAACCGATAGTGAGCACGCCCGTTGCCTTGACAGCCATAATTTTCTCCCTATACTGGAAACCGTTGCAGCAATCCGGGGTGAGAGCCGTTGCTACAATAAGTTGAATCGAAAGATTTGACGAATCCGCCCGGTGGAGCAATCCACCGGGCTTTTTATTTGTGCGTTCGACAGGCTACGCTTAGATGATCCTGCTGCTGCAAGCATATGGTTATCAGCATACGCCGATAAACCGCTAGTTGCCCTTTGCCGCGCCCTCGCGCCGCGGGTCGGCGCCGCCGCGCCACCCATCCGGCGTGCGCTGGATCGCGTGCACGCCGCTGGTCATATCTATCATGCGCACTTCGTGTCCCAGCGCGCGCAGCGGCCCCGCCCACTGCTCTGCCGCCGTGCCCCGCTCCAGCTCGGTGGGGCCGTTGCGGTTGCCGAAATTGGGCAGGTCGATAGCCTGCTGTATATCCATGTTCCAGTCGAGCACAGCGACCAGGGTTTTGACCACATGGTTGATGATGGCGCTGCCGCCGGCGGAGCCCAGGGCCAGGACCAGTTTGCCGTCGCGGTCGAACACCATGGTCGGTGCCATGCTGCTGCGCGGGCGCTTGCCCGGCGCGATGCGGTTGGCCACTTGCTTGCCGTCCTGCGCGGCGACGAAGGAAAAATCGGTGAGCTGGTTGTTCAGCAGAAAGCCGCGCACCATCTGCTGGCTGCCGAAGGCGAATTCGATCGAGGTAGTCATGGCGACGGCGTTGCCCTCGGCATCGACGATGGAAAAATGGCTGGTGGAAGGCAGGTCCGGCGAGGCGTCGTCGGCCAGCGCTGCAAGCGGTGCACCGGGCGGAGAGCCAGGCTGCGCGCGGCCTAGCGACCGATCGACATGGACTAGCGCCGCGCGCGCCGCCAGATACCCGGGCGCCAGCAGCCCGGCCACGGGGACGGGTACGAAATCCGCATCGGCGACATAGCGCTCGCGGTCGGCGTAGGCGAGCCGTTCAGCTTCGGCGATGAGATGCGCCGCCGGGACAGGATCAGCGCTCAGCGAGCCCGGCGCAAGCCGTTGCAGCATGCCCAGCACCTGCAGCACGGCGACGCCGCCGGAGCTCGGTGGTGGCATGCCGCAGACTTTCCACTGCCGATACGGCGCGCACACCGGTTCACGTTCCTTGGCGCGGTAATGCGCCAGATCGTCTGTGCTCAGGTCGCCCGGATTGGGCGCGTTCGCGACCGTATGCGCGATGTCGCCTGCGATTGCGCCAGCGTAGAACGCGTCCGGGCCGCGCGTAGCGATAGCGCGCAGCACGTCGGCAAGGGCGGGGTTCTTGAGGATGGTGCCTACCGGCTTGGGCGTGTCGTCGTCCTGGTAGTACATGCGGCGCATCGCCTGGTCGCGCGCCGGCAGGCGCACCCAGCCGAGCAGGCTGTGCAGCCGCGGCGACAGCGGATAACCGTCGGTCGCAAGGCGTATCGCTGGCTGGAACAGTTCGGCCCAGGGCAGCTTGCCATGCCGGGCGTGCGCGAGTGCTAGCGCGCGCAACACGCCCGGCACGCCGACCGAGCGTCCGCCGACGATCGCATCGAGGTGCGCGAGCGGCCGGCCGCCGGCGCCGATGAAGCGATCAGCCCGCGCCGCCTCCGGCGCAGTCTCGCGCCCGTCGTAGGCGCTGAGTTTCGCCGCGGCAGCCGCGTAATGCAGGATGAAACCGCCGCCGCCTATTCCCGAGGACTGCGGTTCGACCAGATTGAGCACCAGCTGCACCGCCACGGCGGCGTCTATCGCCGCGCCGCCGCGCTGCAGCACCGCATAACCGGCTTCGACCGCCAGCGGATGCGCGGCAGCGAGCAGGAAGCGCTCGGCCTGGACCGCATGCTTAGGCTGAAATCCGGAAGCGGGTTCGGGCGCGGGCTGGGCGGCTGCCGGTGCGGCACAGAGCAGCGCCGCGCCCAGCGCCAGACAAAAAAAGGGCAGCCGCGCGGCTGCCCTTTTGGCGAACATCATTGCGCCAATTACAGCAGCGGCACCACCAGCAGGGCCACGATGTTGATGATTTTGATCAGCGGGTTCACCGCCGGGCCCGCCGTATCCTTGTAGGGGTCGCCCACGGTGTCGCCGGTCACGGCCGCCTTGTGCGCTTCCGAACCCTTGCCGCCATGGTGGCCGTCCTCGATGTATTTCTTGGCATTGTCCCAGGCGCCGCCACCGGTGGTCATGGAGATCGCCACGAACAGACCGGTGACGATCGACCCCATCAGCACGCCGCCCAGGGCCTGGGGTCCGAGCACGACGCCGACGATGATCGGCACCAGCACCGGCAGGAGCGAGGGCACCATCATTTCCTTGATCGCGGCCACGGTGAGCATGCCTACCGCCTTGGAGTAATCGGGCTTGGCCGTGCCTTCCATGATGCCGGGGATTTCCTTGAACTGGCGGCGCACTTCCACCACCACGGAACCGGCGGCGCGGCCCACCGCTTCCATCGCCATCGCGGCGAAGAGGTAGGGAACCAGGCCGCCGATGAACAGGCCGATGATCACCATGTGGTTCGACAGGTCGAAGGTGATGTGCTTGCCGGAGGCCTCCAGCGCGTGCGTATAGTCGGCGAACAGCACCAGCGCCGCGAGGCCGGCCGAACCGATGGCGTAGCCCTTGGTCACCGCCTTGGTGGTATTGCCCACCGCATCCAGCGGATCGGTGATGGCGCGCACCGAGTCGGGCAGGTGGCTCATTTCGGCGATGCCGCCGGCGTTGTCGGTGATCGGGCCGTAGGCGTCGAGCGCGACGATAATGCCGGTCATGGACAGCATGGAGGTCGCGGCGATGGCGATGCCGTACAGGCCCGCCCAGGCGTAGGCGAGATAGATCGAGGCACACACGGCCAGCACCGGCAGCGCGCAGGCGCGCATCGACACGCCCAGGCCGGCAATGATGTTGGTGCCGTGGCCGGTGGTCGAAGCCTGGGCGATATGCTGCACCGGGGAGAACTCGGTCGCGGTATAGTACTCGGTGATGATCACCATCAGCGCGGTCAGCACCAGGCCGATAACCGCCGTGCCGTACAGATGCATGACGGTGATGGTTTTCGCCACACCGCCGATGTCGAAGGTGGTGTTCTTGAGGATGTCGCCCATCATCCAGTCGGTGAGCGGGTAGAAGGCGATCAGCGCCAGCACGCCGGCGACGATCAGTCCCTTGTACAGGGCGGTCATGATCTTCTTGCCTGGCGAGACTTTGACGAACATGCAGCCGATGACCGAGGCGATGATGGAGAAGCCGCCCAGCACCAGCGGGTAGATCGCGGCATTGGCAGAGGTGGTCTTGATCGTGAGCGCGCCCAGGAGCATGGTCGCGATGATGGTCACGGCATAGGTTTCGAACAGGTCGGCCGCCATGCCGGCGCAGTCGCCGACGTTGTCGCCCACGTTGTCCGCGATCACCGCTGGGTTGCGCGGGTCGTCTTCCGGTATGCCGGCTTCGACTTTGCCCACCAGGTCGGCGCCGACGTCAGCACCCTTGGTGAATATGCCGCCACCGAGCCGGGCGAAGATGGAAATCAGCGAACCGCCGAAGCCGAAGCCGATCAGTGGCTTGATCACCTCGCTCAGGGGCAGGCCGCTGCCGGCCGCGTTGGCGGTGAGGAAGGCGTAAAAGCCGGTGACGCCGAGCAGGCCCAGGCCGACCACCAGCAGGCCGGTGATGGCGCCGCCACGGAAGGCCACGGTGAGCGCTTCGTTCAGGCCGGTGCGCGCCGCCTCGGCAGTGCGCACGTTGGCGCGTACCGACACGTTCATGCCGATGAAGCCGGTGGCGCCCGAGAGCACCGCACCGATGACGAATCCGGTCGCAGTCGCGACGCCCAGAAAAATCCCGATGAGTACGGCGAGGATAACGCCGACCACGGCGATGGTAGTGTATTGCTTGTTCAGGTAGGCCGAAGCGCCTTCCTGGATCGCCGCGGCGATTTCGCGCATACGCGCGTTGCCGGTCGGCTGCGCCAGTATCCACTGGGTCGACCAGCCGCCGTAGAGCAGCGCAAACGCGCCGCACGCAAGTGCAAACCAGAGTCCTGCATTCATATTGCTTCTCCCCGAGAAAGATCGGCCCCGACAGTTGGGACGCCGGTTTTTTGAAAACCCCGAATTGTAACAGGCCGCGCCCAGCCGGGAATAGGGGCAGGCAAGGCTAATTTTTTGCGTTTGCGCGCGGCGAGCAATCGAGCATCTTGCACACGCCCCTAACCGCCCTTGTTTCCCGCAATAACTGTGTCTTCCCGGCGGAGCGCGCAATGTTTGCACCTCGAAAATGCTCAGAATTTCCGCGACGGTTCGAACTGCAGCGATTGCGCTTGCGCGGCCGGCGTCCCGTCCGCGCGGATCGTCGATTGCGCACGGATGAAAAGCGCATCCGTGCGCAATCGACGATCTCGGATAAAACCAACTGCCGTGCTAGGGTGCCACCGGCTCTTGTCAATAACCGCTGTTGGCACGCGCCTGCATGCAGGACGCCGTATATAATGGAAACCGATTGCAGACCGTCAAAATCATATCCATTCAAGGGAGCCGCCGGATCATGCCGCACGGGAAGGTTTTAGTCGCTCAGGGTGGCGGTCCGACCGCTGTCATCAATCAGTCGATGGCGGGCGTGGTGCTGGAGGCGCGCAAATTCCGCAATGTCGAACTGGTCTACGGCGCCTATCACGGGGTATCCGGCATCGTCAACGAGGACTTCCTCGATCTCACGCAGGAAACCAGCCACAACATCGAGATGGTGGCCAGCACGCCTTCGTCCGCCCTCGGCTCGACGCGCGACAAGCCCGATCTGCGCTACTGCCAGGAGATTTTCAAGGTCCTCAAGGCCCACGGCATCGGCTATTTCTTTTATGTCGGCGGCAATGATTCCTCCGACACGGTGCGCATCGTCAGCGAAGAAGCCCGGCGCGCCAATTACGCGCTGCGCTGCATCCACATACCGAAAACCATAGACAACGACCTGGTCGGCAACGACCATACGCCGGGTTTTCCGTCGGCGGCGCGCTTCGTGGTCCAGGCCTTCATGGGCGCCAACCTCGACAATGCGGCGCTGCCCGGGGTGTATCTGGCCGTGGTGATGGGCCGGCACGCCGGCTTTTTGACTGCGGCATCGGCGCTGGGGAAGAAATTTCCTGACGACGGCCCGCACCTGATCTACATCCCGGAGCGCACCTTCGTCCTGGAAAAATTTCTTGCCGACGTCAAGACCACTTACGAAAAGTACGGTCGCTGCGTCATCGCCGCTTCGGAGGGTATCCACGACAGCCAGGGCAATCCGATCATCGCCCAGCTGGCGCGCGAGGTGGAACGCGACGCGCATGGCAACGTGCAGCTGTCGGGCACGGGTGCCCTGGCGGACCTGCTGTGCGACGAAATCAAGCGCAACCTCGGCATCAAGCGCGTGCGCGGCGACACCTTCGGCTATGTCCAACGCTCCTTCATGGGCTGCGTTTCGGATGTCGATCAGCGCGAGGCGCGCGAGGTCGGCGAAA
>Ga0334722_10002147_pt1 | contig 22758 bp, 21 predicted proteins | sample C3_bottom_MG_FD_207210 | JGI IMG/M metagenome (GOLD analysis project Ga0334722, IMG submission 207210) | Sediment microbial communities from Yellowstone Lake, YNP, Wyoming, USA - C3_bottom | ecosystem: Environmental > Aquatic > Freshwater > Lake > Sediment | place: USA: Wyoming | collected... | reverse complement strand
AGCCTTTACGGCTGGGCTCCGTCCTCGCCAGGCTCGGATTCACGCTGGCGGGTGTTCGTCGCCTAAAAGGCTCCTCACACTCGCGCCATCCTCAGTCGCTTTGCGACTTCGCCTCGCCAGGCTCGGCTTACCCTTCGACTCGCTACGCTCGCTCAGGGCCGACCCAGGGGGCCGGTTTTTCCGGTTCGGCCCAGTTCGATAACCAGGTTATTTGCCGCCACCGCCCGGTGGCTGATCCGGTCCTTTTCCTCCGTGGGCAGTTCCGCCGCATGCCGGCCGTCTGGCAGGACGAAAACGGGGTCATAACCGAAGCCATTATTCCCGCGAGCCGTCCGGGCGATCGTGCCGGTCAATGTTCCCTCCGAGGAAATTATCCCCCCGTCCGGCCAGGCCAGCACCAGGACGCAGCGGAAGCGGGCGGTGCGGTCTGGCTGTTCCGCCATTTCCCTGAGGAGCCGGGCGATATTTTCCGCGTCAGTGGCGCGGTCACCGGCGTAACGGGCTGACTGGATACCCGGGGCCCCGCCAAGGGCGTCCACCTCCAGGCCGGAATCATCCGCCAGGGCGGGAATTCCCGCCAATTCAGCCAGGGCCACGGCCTTCAGGCGGGCGTTTTCCAGGTAAGATCCGCCCGTTTCCGGGGTGTTGGGAAGGGCTACTCCCGCATCGGCGCAGGCGGCCAGGTCAAGTCCGCTGTTGCGAAAAATGTTCCGCAGTTCCAGTAGTTTCCCGCGGTTGCCGCTCGCCAAAAGGGCCTTCAAGGGAGGGCTCCCGCCTTCTTCAGCGCCTCCTGCTGGGCTTCCAGAAGGGGGGTTATCCCATTCCGGGCCAGGGCGAGCATTTCCGCCAGTTCCTTTTCCGTGAACGGGACGGATTCGGCGGTGCCCTGTATTTCGACCAGGCGACCGGACTCGGTCATGACGGCATTCAGGTCCACATCAGCCCGGGAATCTTCCGCGAACTCCATGTCCAGAAGGAACTTCCCTCCGGACATGCCCACCGAAACGGCGGCCACGGCTTCGCGAAGGAAGGGCTGGGCGTTGGGATCCCGTCCCGCCAGCCATTTCTGGGCCAGGGCCAGCGCCACCCACGCCCCGGTAATCGATGCGGTCCTGGTCCCGCCATCCGCTTGCAGAACATCGCAGTCTACGATGACCGATTTTTCCCCCAGCGCGGGGAGGTTGGATACCGCGCGCAGGGACCGGCCAATGAGCCTTTGGATTTCCTGCACCCGGCCGTCCGGCCTTCCTTTGGTTGATTCACGGACGGTCCTGGTTGAGGTGGAGCGGGGGAGCATCGAGTATTCCGCCGTTACCCAGCCCCGTCCCTTGCCCTTCATCCATTCGGGGACCTGTGTTTGGACCGTCGCGGCGCACAGCACCCGGGTGTTTCCAATGGTTATAAGAGCGGATCCTTCCGCCCATTTCAGGGGTCCGGTCTCAATGGAGAGCGTTCGAAGGCCGTTATCCGGCCTGCCATTATTCCTCATAACCCGGGTATTCTCGCATGATTTGCCGTTCTTACAGCGAGATGAGCGGCAGTTTTTCCCGTGGGAAGGCCATCAGGTGCAGGCTGGCGTCGAACCGGTATTCCCCGGTCATGTAATGGTGAAAGGCGGCCTCCATATCCCAGCAGTGCAGGTTCCGTACGAGTCCTACGGTATAAAAGCTGACGCGTTTGTACTGGTAATCGTACTGCCCGGAAGCATAGGCGCGGGTCAGCGGGGTCAGGGGGAATGAAAGCTCGACATTGGTGTAAAAGAGTTCGGGGAACAGGGCGGCAGACTGGAAGCTGTCCGCATACAGGTATCTGGACAGGCGGTAATCCATGGAGGTCTGCTCCAGCTGGGACAGGGCCAGCCGGTTGTCCAGATATGAGGGCATAATCCTGATCCACGCGCCCTTGTCCCGGACCCCCAGTCCCAGGGTGCCCGAGGCCCGGCGCCAGCGGTGATAAAAGATGTCGTAATCGGCATCCGACGAAATCGAGAAAAAAGGAGTCGGTGCGAAGGCGGCTTCCGGGGTGATGGGCATCCACCGCCTGAGAATTTCGTCCTGTTTGTTGCGCAGGTCGTAACCGGACCGCACCGATGCCGAGAAGCCGTAATCAAATGAGGCGGAAAGGCGTTCCATGATCCGGTGCGAGTCGAGCCCGTGGTAACCGAAGGGGTCATATCCGATTTTGTTGAACCTTTGCGAGATGTTGTGGGAGGTTTCGGCTTCGAGGCCCAGTGGAAGCGGGGTGCGCAGGACCGTCTGGTTGTCCCCGCTCCAGAGAAATCCCTTGTTAACATCCTCCCTGAACGCCGTGGAATCCAGCAGGAGGATCCGGCTTCCCCGGTCCCGCCAGGCCCCGTGCAGGCCGGGATTGACCGTGAGAGATCCGAGGACCGGCATGCGGGTGAAGGCTTCCAGCGAAGGGGTCATCATCGCCTGGTTGTACCACCAGGAGTTTTGCCACATGTAATGCCGTTCCGCATCCATGCGCAGGGAGCCGCTGAGCCAGGGCGCGAGAGTGGCTGGTTCGGAGGATACGCTCACCTTGGGGGCGTATATTTCGGATGTGATGTAGCGGGCCTGTCCGTCGAATCCCACCCGGCGGAGTTCGGTCCTTTCCCCAAGCACCGAGACCACGGCCCCGGGCACGCGCCGGGAGACCAGGCCGGATAAATGGCGCTCGCCGGACGCCGTTGAAACCGGGAGGCTGGATCCGCCGTAGAGCTGGCGGAATTCCGCGTCACTGACATAATCGGCGCGGACGGCCACATTGGTGGCCTGGTCGGCATGGAATGAGGCGTCGCCAAAGGTTTCCCAGCGGACCCGGGGGATGCCCGGCGGCGGGGTGCCCCGCTCCGCAATCCGGTAACCATGGAACCGGGCCACTCTTTGGCCGTCATTGCCCTCGATGCTCTGGGTCAGCCCGTATCCCCAGCCTTTGTTGGTGAAGAAATCGATGTGGGCCTGGGATGGGAAGCGGGGACTCAGGGAGAACGACGGGGATGTCCGGACATAGGGTCCCAGTTCGCCCGACCGGCCTACTTCCGCCTCAAATGGAAGGCGGAAATCCCGCAGTGGAGTGGACAGGACCGGCAGCCAGAGGACCGGGGTGGAGCCGGCATATATGGTCACCTGATAGGCGGTCAGGTCCTTTTTAAGCCGGATCTGTATTTTTTTCGAGTAAATATGCCAGTGCGGTTTCGGGGCGTCGCAGGTGGTGATGACGCCCGGCTCGATATTGATGGATTCCTCCCCGGACTGGTCGACCCTTCTTCCCTTGCAGATCCAGGCCGCGGTGGTCAGAGTGACATCCTCAACCCATCCCACTTTGGATTTGATGTCATAGGTCATGCGGGACCCGGTGGCCTTGTGCTCGGCCCCCTCCCAAATCAGATGGCCTGATCCCTCGATCGTATTCTTTTCCAGGTCCAGCTTGATGTCATCCGCCGTTACGGTGTTGTCCTCGAACCGGATCTTCACATTTCCGGTCAGATACACCTTTTTTTCCCTGTCCAGGTATTCGACCCGGTCGGCCCGGTCCAGGTAGAGCACGGATTCACCCGCCAGGGTGGCCGAAGAGCCGGGTTTCAGAAAATCGGCGCCGGTCAGGGTGGTTGCGCTGGTGACGCCGGCAGGCGGGATGGCGGTGTCCGTCCAAATGGAGGAACCCGCGGTTCCAGCCGCCAAAGCGGAAATGGGCGGGAAAAAAGTGGGAAGCAGGACTATGAATGCGCGAAAAATCACCGGTGGTTTCATGCTCGTATGGGCCCGCACATGCCGGCCGGGCACGGTATCAGGCTATGGATTCTTCGGTCTGGGGGTCGAATATGGAGGTCTTGCTCATGTCGAATACCAGGTCGATGTCCTGGTTGACCTCCACCTGGTCGTTCGCATGGACCTGGGCCACCAGTGGGGTGCGCCCGACCGTGACATAGAGATAAGTGGTGGAACCCAGTGGTTCGACCACTTCGACCCGCCCGGTGACGGTGTTGTCCGGCGTGGCGCTGCTGGCATAGAGCTTGTCGTGGATGTTTTCCGGACGCAGTCCGAGCAGGACGGTTTTGTCGGTATATTGCTTCACCTTTTCCGCCATATCGTCGATAATCCTGACCTGTATTCCCTCTTCGGTGGTGAAAAAAAGGCCGCCTTTCCTGTTAACCAGGTCGCCCTCGATGAAGTTCATGGGGGGACTGCCGATAAAACCGGCGACAAAACGGTTCTTGGGGCTGTTGTAAAGTTCCTGCGGGGGGGCAACCTGCTGGATCCGGCCCTTGTTCATGACCACGATCCGGTCCCCCATGGTCATGGCCTCGGTCTGGTCGTGGGTGACATAGATGATTGTGGCCTGCAGGCGGTGGTGCAGTTTGCTGATTTCCGCCCTGGTCTGGCCCCGGAGCTTGGCGTCCAGGTTTGAAAGCGGTTCATCGAAAAGGAAGACCTTGGGTTTGCGGACAATGGCCCGCCCCAGCGCCACCCGCTGGCGTTCCCCGCCGGAAAGGGCCCGGGGCTTGCGGTCGAGGTATTCGGTCAGGCTGAGGATGTCGGCCGCTTCCTTGACGCGCTGGTCGATTTCCTCTTTCGGGTACTTCCTGAGCTTAAGGCCGAATGCCATGTTTTCGTAGACGGTCATATGGGGATAAAGCGCATAGTTCTGGAAAACCATGGCGATGTCGCGGTCCTTGGGGGGGACATCGTTCATGAGCACTCCGTCAATCGATATTTCCCCGCGTGAAATCTCCTCCAGACCGGCTACCATGCGCAGGGTGGTGGTCTTGCCGCATCCGGAAGGGCCGAGCAGGACGCAGAATTCCCGGTCCTGGACCTCGAGGTTTACCTCATTGACCACATCCCCGATGCCGGGGTATTCCTTGCAGACGCCTTTGAGGATTACTTTTGCCATTTATTAAGCTCGCCGTTATCCAAGTTATCACCCCGCTTTCGGGGGTGTCAAGCAAAAAACCACGATATTTGACAGTCTTTTGGCCGGGGGGTAGGGTAAGGGCATGGCGGACAAAATAAGGGAAATACAGTTTTTGGAGTCCTCTTCCCAGGAGGATACCTGGCGGATGTTCCGCATCATGGCGGAGTTCGTCGAGGGGTTTGAGACCCTGGGTCGGATCGGCCCGGCCGTGTCGATTTTCGGTTCCGCCCGCACCAAGCCCGACGACCCGGTCTACAAGCAGACCAATGAGCTGGCCAGAAAACTGGCCGAGAAGGGCTTTAATATCATCACCGGCGGCGGGCCCGGGGTGATGGAGGCGGCCAATAAGGGGGCGGTGGAGGGGGGAGCCAAATCGGTCGGCCTTAATATTGAGCTTCCCTTTGAGCAGAGGCCCAACCCCTACGCCAAGATCCAGATGGGTTTCCGCTACTTCTTTGTCCGGAAGGTCATGTTCGTGAAGTACGCGGTGGCCTTCATCATTATGCCCGGCGGTTTCGGCACGATGGACGAATTTTACGAGGCGCTGACACTGATCCAGACCAAGAAAATCAAGCCCTTTCCGGTGTTCCTGGTTAATTCCTCCTACTGGAAGGGGATGATTTCCTGGTTGAAGGACACCATGCTGTCGCACCACATGATTGACGCCGAGGACCTGGCCCTGTTCCATGTCCGGGATGACATAGATGAAGTTGTCAGGGACCTGTCATCCTGGTACGCCCAGGTTCAGCACGCTGAGGAGATGCACGCCAAGGCCCACGACAAGGGAGACAGCGGCCCCCGGCCTTCTTCCCTACCTTAAGCCGGTTTTTTCCGAAGCCTTCCTGAAAACATCATTGACCGCCGCCGAAGCGCGGGCGGCTGACTGGTCCAGCAGGGCGGAATCCTCGTATCCGGTGTTGAACTTTTCATCATGGCGCAGGGTGAACAGCACTTTTCCGTCGGAAGGCCTGACCAGCATGACCTCGAGGTCGGTAACATGGTCCCAGCGCACGCCCCCGATCACCCTGGGTTTCATCCACGGCAGGAAAGGCAGGGGGTGGATCACCAGCTGGTCCTTCTCGGTCCCATAGGCCATGACACCGACCAGCAGGATGGATTCCACCGGACAGGTGGCGGATGGAACGCCCAACGGCACGCGCCCAATGGCGAGTTCCTCGCCTATTTTTTTCGCCCATGCCATTTCATCGGGGCCGGGAATCCAGGATGAGTCCACAGCCAGGCTGGCGCTAAGCGCCTGTTCCAGCGATTTGCGCAGGGTGTCGGATGAAGCGGGCTGATTTTCCGGAAGCATCTGCCGGTAGTCGCCGGGATCGCTTCTCTTGAAAACCGGGGCAAAAAACGGGGGCATCACATACACCTGGCTCACCGGTTTTTCCCGCATCTGACTGGATATGTCCAGGTCATGTTTGGGCAGGGCGGTGCATCCGGACATAATAAGCAGGGAAAACGCGGCGGCCGGAAGCGGGTGGAATGTTTTCATGCGGCTATTCTAGCAGGGGCTGGGCGTTTTCTATTTCAGGCCCGGCCTGGCCTGGAGATATTCAAAAATCTTTCCCTCGTAATTCCTGACGATGACCTTCTCATCCGTGATTTTCAGCACATCCGGGGGGAGGGCGGGGACTTTTCCGCCCCCTCCGGGTGCGTCAATTACATACGCCGGAACCGCCATGCCGGAGGTGTGCCCGCGCAAGGCGGAAATCAGTTCAAGCCCCTTCTGGACGGTTGTCCGAAAATGCTCTGTTCCCGCGACCGGGTCGCATTGGTACAGGTAGTATGGCTTGACCCGGGCGGCCAGCAGGCCCAGTACCAGCTGTTTCATTACGGCGGGGTCGTCATTGATCCCGCGCAACAGGACCGTTTGGTTGCCCAGGGGTATGCCAGCGTCGGCCAACCGGGCGCAGGCGGATACGGCTTCGGGGGTTAATTCGCTGGGATGGTTGAAGTGCGTGTTCAGGTATAGCGGATGGTATTTGCGCAGTTCGGCGCAAAGTTCCGGCGTCACCCGGGCCGGCATAACACACGGTATCCGCGAGTCCACCCGGATAATTTCCACATGCGGGATGGCGCGGATGCGGGAGAGCAGGGAACCCAGGGCGGAGTCGGAAAGCATGAATGGGTCTCCGCCGGAAACAATCACATCGCGGATTTCCCCGTGGGCGGCGATGTACGAAATCACCCGGTCCATTTCCGCGCTGGCGGGGGTGGGGGTCCGGCCGACCGAACGGCGCCTGGTGCAGAAACGGCAATAGACCGCGCATTGGTAGGTGGCCAGCAGGAGGACCCGGTCCGGGTAGCGGTGGACAAGGTGGGGGACGGGGGAGTCGGCATCCTCGGCCAGCGGGTCGCCTTCAACGGAGTCGTCCGCGATTTCCAAAGGCGAGGGAACAACCTGCCGGCCGATGGGATCGTCTGCTGACCTGATAAGGGAAAGGTAATAGCTGTTTATCCGGACCGGGAAGGTTTTTCCGGCCTGTTCAAGCGCATCCAGGGTCCCGCCGAACCGCTTAGCGGCCTCCGCCCCCGAATTTATTCCGGATGCCACCAGCGTGGTCCAGCCGGGTTCGCTCATTCCCGGGCCTCGATGCAGGGGGCCATTACGGCGTCGGGCATGCCATGAACCGCCTTCTTATCCGTGGGGCATATCGTGGCGAGGATGCCGGACAACTCCGCCTCCTCCGGTCCGGTGACAAAGTAATACGGGGTCAGGCGCACCCGGCCCTCGCCCTCGCGGATTTCCCCCGTGGATTCGTCCAGCCAGCGCACCGGGACGACCGCGGGCCGTTTATAGGGCTGGATAACATGCGGCCGTTCCGGGAAGGCCTCCAGCGCTTCGTTGACGGCCTCCATCCAGTCGCCCCGGGAAAGGTCCTGCCCGAAACTGACCCCGTGGCTTCCCCAGGCATCCGCGGAGAATCCGGACGGTTTGACAACGAATTCGCGCTCCCGCTGGGTGAGGCGCTCCAATCCCTTCCATGAGGAAAGGGTTTTGCCCCCCGCCAGGAAGCCCGCGACCACGGCATGCGGGGGAATTGGCCGGTTGTCCATGACCCAGGTGGGTATGACGATGGACTGCAATTCCAGGAATTCAGGCTCGCCCAGGCACTCCTCCCAAAGGCCGGCCAGGGCGGGATGGTGGAGCAGGGCGAACAGGATTTTTTCCTCCAGGAATGGTTTTGGCGGGGGCACCAGCGCCACCTGTTTCATCTTTGCCGCCGAAAAGAGATCCTCAGCGATTGGCAGGTTGGGCAGGTCGAACAGCTCGAAAAACCGGTAAATGGCGTCAATGCGGACCGCGTCCAGGCGGATGCCGTCCGTCCCCACCTCAAGTTCGGACGGCGCCACCGCCCGGCACCATCCGCCCTGTGCCGCCAGCATTTCGGCCATCCAGCGCATTTCGGGCAGGTACATGCGCGATTCCTCGGATACCGCAATGGCGATGGCCGGTTTTTCCTTACCCGAAGCGAATGCCATGGCCCGCATGAATCCGGAGGCCATTCCGTCCGCGCCCCCCACGGGAACGCATCCCTCCCGGGCATAAAGCCGGGAAAGGCAGTCCAGGAGGCCGAATCCGCCGGGCACGCTGTCCAGCTCGCAGGCGGACAACCCGTTGTCGGTCAGCAGGATGTCAGGCCTGATAACCGGCGGGAAGCGGGGCCGGAACCGGTTCATCCGCCCGAATTCCAGGAGCCGTTCCGGCTTTCCCGCATCCAGGTATTCCACGACAAAGGCCGGCGCTTCGCCCCGCCCGGCACGGAAATATATTTCCTGTGCCGCCTTCAGGAACTTCAGCCACAGCCGGCCCTGGCGGGCCAGGGTCGAGATGGTCTCCCGGGGAAGCGCGAACGGCTCCGGCGAGATGCGAAAGGGCGACCGGGAGCCGGCGTCGGTGAGCAGGATCCCGCCGGCGGGCATCCCTTCCAATATCCGGAGCGCCCTGGCAGCCCCGTCCGCGTGTCCGCATCCCTTCAGCATGTGGATTTATTCCCAAGCCATCTTACGGGAAACCCTGGTAAGGAGGTCAGCCATCCCGATAACCGGGCGGATTCCGCCGCCAGAACCTGGGTCATGCGGCCGGAACCTGGCCGGACGGGGCCGGTTTTTCCAGCCCGGGCGGCAGGCTGAAGTGGACATCCTCGCGGACCGAGCCGATTTCCTCGGCGCTTCCGCCAAAGCGCGCTACCAGGGTGTTAACCAGTTCACGGACGACAACTTCGGGGGCGGATGCCCCGGCGGTGACCCCAACCGTGAATACCCCGGCAAACCAGCCCCAGTCCACCTCGCCGACATGGTTGACCAGGTAGGCTTTGGCACCCGCGCTTTCGGCCACCTCGCGCAGGCGCTTGGAATTGGAGGAATTGGGTGCGCCCACCACCAGCACAACCGGGGCCTCCGCAGACAGGGTCTTCACCGCCCGCTGGCGGTTCCGCGTGGCGTAGCAGATGTCCTCACCGGGCGGGGTGCGCATCCCGGGGAACCTTTTCCGGAGGGCCTCCATAATTCCGGTGCAGTCATCGGAAGACAGGGTGGTCTGGGTGAGCACGGCCAGCTTTTCCGGATTGGCCACCTGCACGGTCCGGGCGTCTTCGATGCAGGTGACCAGCTTCATGCGGCCGGGGGGAGCTTCCCCCATGGTGCCCGCCACTTCCTCATGCCCCGAATGGCCGATGAGGATGATCTCGTCTTCCCGGGCCAGGGCGCGCCGGGCCTCCTCGTGCACCTTGGTGACCAGCGGGCAGGTTGCATCAATGACCCTCAGGTTGTTTTTTCTGGCCTCATCCCACACGGCGGGGGACACGCCGTGGGCGCTGAATATGACCACGGAATCCGGGGGCACATCAGCCAGTTCATCAACAAACACGGCTCCCCGGCTCCGGAGGTCGTCCACGACAAAACGGTTGTGGACGATCTCCTTCCGGACATAAACGGGGGGATGGTGCACCGCGAGGGCGAGTTCCACGATTTCGATGGCCCGCTCGACGCCGGCGCAAAAACCCCTTGGTCTGGCCAGCAGGACTTTCATTGCCATTCAAGGGTATCACGGGCGAGGGGGGGGCAGAAAGACTGGAGGCTGGCCCCACCCCATAATGTAAGATGGCGAGTGTGAAGACCCAATTAGCGAGATTGTCCGGCAGGGGAATATCCCGGGCGCCCCTGGAGTGTGCGCCCACCGAGGTTTTCACGCGCTGTTTCGCCGGTGAACCGTTCGCTTTCATGCTCGACTCAACCCCGCCCGGGTCCCAGCAGGGCCGGTACACTTTCATGGGATCAAGGCCGTTTCTGGTGTTCACGGCCCGGGGACGGAGATGGTCGGTATTGCGGGAGGGGCGAGAGGAGCGCGGACAGGGTGAGCCGTTCCAGGCGCTGGGCCGCCTGCTGGCCCACTGGACCTTTGACGGCCCGGCCGGGGCCCCGCCGTTTTTAGCCGGTGCCGTCGGTTTCGCGGGCTACGAGGCTGGCCGCCTGCTGGAACGCCTGCATCCGGCCCGGATGCCGTCACCGGGAATGCCGGATATTTGTTTCGCGTTTTATGATTCCATCCTGGCCTGCGACACCCTGCGGGGCGAGGCGTGGCTGGCCGGGGCCGGCCTGCGCGGGCCCTGGGCCTCATCCTCGGAGGCCCAGGCCTCCCGCGCCCGCGCAATAGCCGTCCGGCTGGCCACCGCCCCTCCGGACCGTCCCCACCGCCAGTTCCGGATGACCTCCGAACTGCGCACTTCCCTGCCGCGCGAGAAGTATGTTGCGGCAGTCCGGACCATCAAGGAGGCGATCCGGCAGGGCGAAATATACCAGGCCGACCTGACCCGCCGGTTCTCGTCCACCTGGGCGGGGGACCCGGTCGCGCTTTTCCTGGGTTTGCGCGAGATAAGTCCCGCCCCGTTTTCCGCGTTCCTTGATTTCGGGCGGACCAAGGTGGTTTCATCCTCCCCGGAAAGGTTCCTGCGGGTGGGCGGCAGGCGCGTGGAGACCCGGCCGATCAAGGGAACCCGTCCGCGCCAGAGCAATCCGGTCGCCGACCGGAAAATGGCGCTGGACCTGGTCCGGAGCCAGAAGGACGCCGCCGAGCATGTGATGATCGTCGACCTGGAGCGCAACGACCTGGGCCGCGTCTGCCAGGCCGGCACGGTCAAGGTGGCGGAACTGGCCGCGCTGGAAGTTTACCCGCAGGTATTCCACCTCACTTCCACGGTAACTGGCAGGCTGCGGGACGGGGTGACCGCCATTGACGCCCTGCGCGCGACCTTTCCGGGTGGTTCGATCGCCGGAGCCCCCAAGATCCGGGCCATGGATATTCTTGCCGGACTTGAACCGGAACCGCGCGATATTTACACCGGGGCGGTGGGGTGGTTTTCCTTTTCGGGCGACTGCGACCTCTCCATCGCTATCCGGACCGTCACCCTGTCCGGCCGCAAGCTCTCATTCGGGGTAGGGGGGGGGATTGTGGCGGATTCCGACCCCAATGAGGAATATGAGGAGACCCTGCACAAGGCCCGCGGGATGATGCGCGCCCTGGGCGCCATCGGGGACGGGGGCGCGGAGGCGGACGCGCGGGTATCCTCCCCCGAGCCGGCGAAACGGTGAGCAACCTGTCCGCCCTGGGCCGGGTTTGGCTGGACGGCCGGCTGGTGGCCGCGGGTTCCGCCCGCGTTTCCGCCTTTGACCGGGGATTCCTGTTCGGGGACGGCTGTTATGAGACCCTGCGCGCCTACGGGGGAAAACCCTTCCTGCTGGACGGGCATATCGGCCGCCTGTTTCTGTCGGCATCCCGGCTGGGTTTTCGCGGGATGCCATCGCGCTCCTCGTTCGTCCGCGCGGTTGGCGCGGTCCTGAAGGCTAACAGCCTGCGCAGCGCGCGGGTGCGTCTGGTGGTTACCCGGGGAGAGGGCTGGCCCGAAATGGGCGACCCCAGGACCGGCCAGCCCACCGTGCTGGTTTACGCGTTCCACTATGTCCCGCCTTCGGCGGCGGCAATGCGCGACGGGGTGCGCATAATCCTGGCGAAGACGGTGCGCAATGACCGGCGCGCCGCCGACCCCGCCATCAAGTCGATCTGCCTGTTGAACGCCCTGACGGCCCGGCGGGAGGCCGACCGGGCGGGCGCCTTTGAAGCCGTCATGGCCAATCCGCAGGGCTACCTGGCCGAAGCCATCGCGGCCAACATCTTTTTTGTGCGCCGGGGAAAGCTCTTTACGCCCGCGCTTTCAGCGGGAATCCTTCCGGGAATAACCCGGGATCTGGTGATCGCGCTCGCCCGCCGTTCCCGGATACCGGTCCGGGAAGGCTTCTTCCGCCCCGCGGAGTTGTCTGCGGCGGACGAGGCGTTTCTCACCGCGTCCACAATCGAAATCGTCCCGGTCGCCATGGCGGGGGCCAAACGCCTGCCGTCCGCGCGCCCGGTCACCCGCCGGATCCAGGAGGCCTACTGGAAGGAGGTTGGCCGGGTGACGGGGGTGAAGCATGGTTGACCGGGTGGCGGACCTTGAAAAACACCTTTCCGGAACCGAAATGGCGATACTGAAAAAAATGGGGGAGCTGGCCGTGGCCACTGGAATGGAGGCCTGGCTGGTCGGGGGGTTGGTCCGCGACCTTCTCCTGGGAGTGGGGGCGGGTGACCTCGATGTGGTGGTGGAGGGGGACGGGCTGGAGTTCGCCCGGAAGGCGTCCAGGGAGCTCGGGGCCAACCTAATTGAATACGAGCGGTTCCTGACGGCCACCCTGCAGTTTCCCGACCTTATCAGGGTGGATATCGCCACCGCGCGGACGGAAACCTACGAGCATCCCGGCTCCCTGCCGCGGGTGGTCCGGGCCACCGTCATGGATGACATGCGCCGGCGGGACATCTCCATCAATGCCATGGCCCTTTCCATTACTGGGGGGAAATTCGGCGAGCTTTTCGACCCCTTTGGCGGGGCCGGCGATCTGGCCGGCAAGACCGTCCGTGTTTTACATGACCGCAGTTTTCTTGACGACCCCACCCGCATCCTCCGGGCGGCCCGTTTTGAAGCGCGGTTCGGCTTCACGATGGATCCGCATACCCTGGAACTTTTACGCGGGGCGGTGGCCGGAGGCGCGCTGGAAAGCATCTCGGCCGACCGCCTCCGCGAGGAGCTGTTTTTGGCGTTTGTTGAACATGACCCCGGAGCGGTGTTCGCCCGCTTGGGTGAATTGGGGGTGCTGGCTGACATTGTTCCCGGCGCTGATCCGGGAGGCGATTTGCCCCGGCTTTTACACGACGCCCTCCTGGTGTCCGGCCTGGTGGAGAAGGGGAAGGAATGGGACCCGGCGGTGCTGGGCCTGCTCCTGCTGGTGCGGGGGATTCCGCCGGAAAAGTCCGCCCGCCTGGCCGACCGGCTGAAGCTGAACGCGGACGGGCGCCGGGCGCTGTCGATGGCCGGGGAACTGCCTGAAATCGCGCACATCGCGGGAAGTTCCGCCATGAGCGGCTTGCACGGCCACCTGGGCCACGCCCCCCTGGAAGTGAAGCTGGCGGTATTGGTTATGATGGAAGACGAGAACAGCCGGCGCATGCTGATCGAGTACCTGCGCCAGGGCCGGGTGGCCCGGCCGGAAATATCCGGCGACGACCTGCTGGCCATGGGGTACGCGCGGGGGCCGGTCCTGAAGCGGATTTTGGACGCCCTGCTGGTGGAAAAGCTGGACGGCCGGGTGCATACCAGGGGCGAGGAGGAGGAGTTTGTGAGGAATAATTTCAATCCCCCCGACGGGGAGGCCGTGGCATGAACGGGCCGGGGGAGACCTCGCCCGCCGCGTCCGGCCGGGCGGCGGGGAAAGCCGACCCGGTTTCCGAGGCCCTTAGGCGCGAAAGCCGCCATTTTACCGGCCAGCGGTACGGGAAATCGGTCGAACTGCTGGAAGACATCCTCCGCCGAAAGGACCTGAAGCCCCGTCAGCGGTTCGAAGCCCTGTGCCGGAAGGCCGAATCGCTGGAACGGATCGGCCGGGCCCGGGCCGCCCTGGAAATCCTCCGGGCCGTAACGAAATCCCACCCTAATGAACCGCTGGGTTTTTCACTTTTGGGCGAGTACCTGTTCCGGGTGGCGGAGGATCCGTATGGAGCGTTAACCGCGCTTGGGCGTGCCCTGGAGATGTCGCCCGAGGACCCGGATACCTTCTGGTGGCGGGGGCAGGTGTACCAGTCCGGTCTGGGCGACCTGAAAAGGGCCAGGGAGTGCTATCTCTTCGCGCTCCGGTGCGACCCCAAATACGCCCAGGCCATGGAATCGCTGGCGGTCCTGGCCGAATCGTCCGGTAAATGGATCGAAGCCATTGACTGGCGGAAGGCCCATTACCTGAGGGAGAAGAGGGCCTCCTCCCTGTCGGCGATAGCCGAACTCTACCTGCGCCTGGGCAACCTGCCGGCCGCGCAGAAATACTCCGCCTCGGCGGTCCGCCGTTCCCCTCGTGATGCCTCGGCGTGGCTGATCCAGGCCAAGGCGCTGTCCGCCTGCGGGATCCTGCCCAAGGCGGCCCAGGCGCTGGAGCGGTACGCCAAATTGGCCAATCTAAAGGCGGGTCCGCACATTTATCCCCGGGACATGTTCTGGCTGGAACCGTTGATGGATGACCCGCGCTCGGCGGGGATAGTGGGGCGGTTCTCGGCGCAATAACTCCTGAAAATAAGGAAGGCACGGGAGATGCCGTGCCTTCTTGTTATGCGGGGATTTGTTGTTCAGACTCTCTGGTCTATAAGCGTCCTCGAAGCCCTGGTCCTTCCGGCCGAGGCATTCTCCGCCACGCCCCGGTCCCTGACCTGGTTCTGGATGGCCTGCCGGGCGCTAAGCTGGGTTATTTCCTGCGAGACGGTGGCCAGGGCCTGAAACCTGGGCCGGGTGACGGCAGGTGCGGCCGCCGGTTCCAATACCCGGGCCGGAGCCACGGGCGCCCTTTCCACGGCGGCCTGTTGGGGAGCGATGCGGGGAGCGGGTTCCCGGGTCTGCAGTCCGCCGGTCTGCCTGATTCTTGCCACGGCTTCGCGACCACGGGCTTCCTGCATAAGGGCATTGAGCCGTACCGGCACCGCGCCTTCCTGGGCGTGCGGCCTGGGCGCATTCACCAGCGCCCGATCAGCGGCTGGGACGGGGGTTTCCCGCTGGACCCTTCTGGGGAATGCCGGGGCGGGCGGGAGCGGAAGCGCGGTCGGGGCCGTCTCGCGGGTCCGGGCCGGTTCCGTCGGGGGCAGGGCCAATGAATTCTGGGCGGCGGGCCGGGACTTGCCGGCGAAATCAGCTATGGGCCGATTGGTGTCATGCCGGGGCAGGGGCTGGAAAACCTTGGGGGTGGTTGCCGCGATATTGCTTTCGATGGCCATGATTACTGCTCCTCGGGCCGTTCGGATTTTCCGGGGGGCCCTTCCGTTGCCGCGGAGAACATCTCCGCCTTGATCCGCTCGACGAATTCCTTGAACTGTTTCTTGTCCTTCGCCATTTTCTCGCTGTCGGGGTAGGAGGCCTGCTGGACGACGCTTTCGGTCACGAATATCGGGGCCTTGTACCGCAGGGCGAGCGCCAGCGAATCCGATGGCCGGGCGTCCACCTCGATTTCGCGCCCCTCCTGTTCAAGAAAAATCCGCGCGAAGAAAGTCTGGTCCTGCAGGTCGCTGATGATGATGCGCTTGACCTTGGCGCCGAGCTGGTCAATTAGCGCCTTCATGAGGTCATGGGTCATGGGCCGGGGCGTGCGCATGCCCTCAATGACCTGGACGATGGACTGGGCCTCGAATGGGCCGATCCAGATGGGCAGGTAGCGGGTTTCCTCCAGGTCCGTGAGGAACACGATGGGGCTCTTGGATTCCTGCTCCACGGCGATGTGCTTGATCTTCATTTCAATCATGTTTCAGGTGCTCCTAATTGAACAATACCACCGGACGGGGGGTACTACAACAAGAAGGGAATGGAGGCCTGTCAGTATTAAGCCGCCGCTCCATGGCATTTCTTGTATTTTTTCCCGCTTCCACACGGGCAGGGGTCGTTGCGGCCCACCTTGGGGGTTTCGCGCTTGATGGTGGCGCCCCGGGGAGCCTCGCCCATCATCGGCGGTCCCCCTTCCGGCATCATTCCGGGGGGCATTCCCGGGGGCATGCCCATCATCGATGCCGGCTCCGACTCGGCCAAAGGGGCGGAAACCGGCATGGCGAAAACGGGCCGTTCTTCCCGGCCCTCGCCGTAGGCGAACGGGCGGCTTTCCTCCTCATGGTGGCTGAAGGAGCGGACATGGAACAGGACCTCCAGGACCTTTTCCCGGATGCGGCCGTTCATGGCCATGAACATCTGGAATCCCTCGCGCTTGTATTCGATGAGGGGGTCTTTTTGGCCGTAGGCGGCCAGGCCGATGCCTTCCTTCAGGCGGTCCATGTTGTAAAGATGGTTCTTCCAGTCGGCGTCAATCACATTGAGCATGACCATGCGCTCGAGGGCCCGCATGTCGGCGGGACCGAAATGCTTTTCCCTTTCCAGGTACATGTTACGGATGCGTTCCTGGAGGGCCCCCGCCAGTTCGGTTGCGGGGGTGCGCTCAATCTCGCCCGGGTCGGCGGACAGGTTGAAGACCGCCTGAAGCCAGTCAGCGAGGGTTTTCCCAGCCCCCTCCTCGGGTGAACCCCTTCCCGGCAGGTTGGCTTCCACCGCCTGGGCCACCAGGTTCTCGGCCATTTCCAAAATCTGCCCCGACATGTCCGCCCCCTCGAGGATGGACCGGCGCTGGGCATAAATGACTTCCCGCTGGCGGTTCATGACATCGTCGTATTCCAGCAGGTGCTTGCGCAATTCAAAGTTGCGGCCCTCGACGGCCTTCTGGGCGCGCTCGATGGCCTTCGACACCCAGGGGTGCTCGATGACTTCGCCTTCCTGCATGCCCAGGGTTTTCATCATTCCCGTGAGCCGTTCGGATCCGAACAGCCGGAGCAGTTCGTCGTCGAGCGAAAGGAAGAAGCGGGATGAGCCGGGGTCGCCCTGCCGGCCCGACCGTCCGCGGAGCTGGTTGTCGATGCGGCGGCTTTCATGGCGCTCGGTGCCGAGGATGTGCAGGCCGCCCAGTTCAATCACGCCCGCGCCCAGCTGGATGTCGGTTCCGCGACCTGCCATGTTGGTGGCGACGGTGACGGCCCCGGCCTGCCCGGCGTTGGAGATGATGGAGGCCTCCCTTTCGTGCTGTTTGGCGTTGAGGACCGCGTGGGGCACGCCCCTCCTTTTCAGGAGGGCGGCAATCCGCTCGTTTTTCTCGATTGAGGTCGTGCCGACGAGGACCGGCTGGCCCCGCTGGTGACAGTCGGCGATCTCCTCGATGATGGCCGTGTTTTTCTCGCTTTCGGTCTTGAACACCTGGTCGGCATTGTCGATGCGCACCATTTCCCGGTGGGTGGGGACCTGGATGACATCCAGCTTGTATATTTCGGAGAATTCCTGGGCCTCGGTTGACGCTGTCCCGGTCATTCCGGCCAGCTTTTCATACATGCGGAAGTAGTTTTGGAAGGTGATTGAGGCCAGGGTCTGGTTTTCCTCCTCAATCCGCACCTGCTCCTTGGCTTCGATGGCCTGGTGGAGCCCGTCGGACCACCGCCGCCCCGGCATGAGCCGGCCGGTAAACTCGTCAACGATGACGATTTTCCCTTCCTTAACGATATAGTCGACCTCCCGTTTAAACAGGGTATAGGCCCGCAGGGCCTGGGCGGTGTGGTGCAGGAAGTCGATGTTGGCCTCATCGTAAAGGTTTTCGATGCCGAGGAGCTTTTCGGCCTTGGCCACGCCTTCCTCGGTCATGGTCACATTCTTGTGCTTTTCGTCGATCTTGTAGTCGGTCTCGTTCTGGAACCGGGGAATTATGCGGTTGACCCGGTGGTAAAGCTCCGTGGATTCCTCGGCGGGGCCGGAGATGATCAGGGGAGTGCGCGCCTCGTCGATCAGGATGGAGTCCACCTCGTCGACGATGGTGTAGTGCAATTTGCGCTGGACGACATAATCGCTGCTGACCGCCATGTTGTCGCGCAGGTAATCGAACCCGAATTCATTGTTGGTTCCGTAGGTTATGTCGGAATGGTAGGCGTCCTTCTTCTGCTGGTTGGTCATTCCGTGCAGGACGCAGCCGACGGTCATCCCGAGGAATTCATATATGTTCCCCATGCCCTTGAAGTTGCCCTTGCCCCGGCTGTCGCGCTCGGCCAGGTAATCGTTGACCGTGATGACATGCACGCCCTTGTCGGTAAGGGCGTTCAGGTAGACGGGCAGGGTGGCTACCAGGGTCTTGCCCTCGCCGGTCTTCATTTCGGCGATTTTCCCCTGGTGCAGGACCATCCCGCCCAGGAGCTGTTCGTCAAAATGGCGCATTCCCATGGTGCGCTTGGAGGCCTCGCGGACAACGGCAAACACCTCCGGAAGCAGGTCGTCCAGGGTTTCATCCTTGGCCAACCGCGCCTTGAATTCACCGGTTTTGGCCTTGAGCGCCTCATCCCCGAGTTTTTCCAGGGCCGGCTCAAAGGAGTTGATTTCACCCACCAGCGGCCGCAGGCGGTTTATCTCCCGCTTGTTGTGGTCGAAGAGCCGGTTAATGAATGAAAGCATTGTGGGGAATATTCTACGCCAAATGAATAGCCCCCGCCGGCGGAATGGCGGGGGCTATTTGCCGAGAAGCTTGAGGAGCCGTCAGCGTTTCAGCCGGAAACTTTCACTACATTGACGGCCTGCGGCCCCTTTTCGGTTTCCTTCGTCTCGAATTCGACCTCCTGGCCTTCGGCGAGCGATTTATATCCCTCACCCTTTATGCTGGAAAAGTGGACGAAGACATCCTTTCCACCTTCCTGAGCGATGAACCCGAACCCCTTCTTGTCGTTAAACCACTTAATCTTTCCGCGTGTGGACATTTCTTTCGACATCCCCCTTCAAATTCTATTTTCTGTCCCGCTTTCGCCTTCCTTTCGGAAAGCGGCAGGATTGCCGATGAAACTAACACAAGCCGTTGCCCGGTGTCAACGCAAAAGGGCGGCGGATTAAAATCATCCGCCGCCCCTGTGAATTTAAGCCGGGGTTACTTGGTTTCTGGGGCCGCCGGTTTTGCCGGTGCCGTTGTGGCGGCCGGAGCTGTAGCCGGGGCCGCCGGCTTTGCTGTCGGTGCCGCGGGTGCCGCAGGCTGGGCCGGGGCGGTTGGCGCGGTTGCCGGGACCGGGTCAGCAGGCACGGTGGCCGATACGGCCGGGCCACCGAGTTCGGTCAGCAGTTTGTTGGCCGCCGCCAGGTTTTCGGTCTTGTAGGTGGGGTCGATAGCCGCCGCTTTTTTGAACGCGTTGAAGGATTCTTCGACCAGCTCCTTTCCTCCCTGTCCGGATTCATAAAGGCGGGTAAGGGCGATTCCCAGGTTGTTCCAGGCCAGCTTGCTCCCCGAATCCAGGGAAGTGGACCGGCGCAGGTTGTCCACCGCCGTCTGCGGATTGCGCGCCTTGAGGGCGAGCAGACCCAGGAGGTTGGCGCTGACCGCTTTTCCCTTCTTGGTGGGGGCGTCCGCTTCGGCCTTTTCATAAAGCGCTTTCGCGGTGGTGAAATCGCCCTCGGCCTCGGCCTGGTCACCGGCTTCCCGGCAGCCCTTGTAATCACTGCAATCGGGTGCGGGCTTTCCCGCCCGGGCGGTGGCTGCGGCGGTCCAGGTGGTGGCCTGTAGCAGACTGGCCAGCGCCAGCTGGAGGTTATCCGATTTCCAGGCAGGATTGGCCTTATAGGAAGGGTCGAGCAGGGTTGATTTGGTGAACGCCTCGATGGCGGCGCCCAGCGCCTCGGTTCCGGACAATCCGCAGTCGTACATTTTCAGGTTGCAGTAGCCCATGCTGTTCCAGGCGGTCTTGTTGGCCGGATTCAACTGGGTGGCGCGCTGGTATGCGGGGATGGCATCAGCGTATTTACGGGCCTTGAGCCAAGCGTATCCCGCCCCGTTGGCTGCGTTGCTCTTGCTGTCCTTCGAGTAGGCGGCGCCCTCGGCTTGGCTGTAGGCGGCTGCTGCCGCGTCATAGTTGGCCGCCTTCATGGCCTCGCTGGCCCGGTTGAAGAGGGTCTTGGCATCCTCCGCCCCCGAAGCGCCTGCGGCTATTGTTGCGGCGGTTAGAATTGCGGTTATCATCGTCAAGTGCTTCATTTTATCTCTCCTTGTTTATTTCAGCGGTCAGTCGAAAGTTCCAAGATGAATGGAAAGCCAGAAGACCGGGAACGAAAATACGATTAGTGCCGGTGCGAGAATCTCAAAAACGCTCTTGTATTCCGGCTTCACCCCCAGCAGGTAAAGGACATAGTATCCGGTCATTAGCATCACAAAGCCCGCCCAAAATACGAACAACCCCGCCCGCCGTTTGCCCTTTTCGTCCATGGCCATGATTTATTGCCTCCCTGCCTGATCGGCAGACCTTGATATTAGCCCGGATTATTCATGACCTGCAACGCGCACAATGAATAATCCGCCCAAAAGGGCTTCGACTCGGCCCCTTAGGGGCCTCGCAAGCGAATTTGATGAGCGCGCCCTGAGCGAAGCCTGGTAAGTCGAAGGGCTCAGGGCTAACCCTGAGCAAGACCGTCCGAAAGCACGAGACGCGTCGAAGGGTTAGGTTCGTTGACCGGCGGTTTCAAGCCCGGGGCCCCCGGCTGAAGGAAACTGAGTCAGGAAGGGTTGTTTTGCCGGATCAGCCCTGTTTGCGTGGATGGTCCGGTTTTTCACCCCGGGAGGGTTTTTCCCCGCCCGGTTTCAGGAACTGCTGGATGGCGTCCATGAACTGGGAGACATCCCGGAACTGGCGGTAAACGGAGGCGAACCGGACATAGGCGACCTCGTCCAGGTCGTGCAGGCGCCGCATGACGATTTCGCCGATTTCGTTGCTGGTCACCTCCCGCCCTTCCCGGCTGAAGAGGGCCTTCTCGACCTCATCCGCCAGCTTGTCCAGGGCCTGCCGGGAAACCGGCCTCTTCTGGCACGCCTTGAGCAGTCCGTTCATCAGCTTCCCGCGGTCAAAGCGCTCCCATCTGCCGTCGTTCTTCTTGATGAGGGGCAGTTCCTCCTCTATGTGTTCATAGGTGGTGAACCGGCGGGTGCATTTCAGGCACTCCCGGCGCCGGCGGATGGCGGACCCGTCCTTGGTCTCCCGCGAATCGATCACCTTGTCCTCCCGGTGTCCGCAGTAGAGACAGCGCACTAAAGGGGGGCTTCCTTAGGCCTTGGACTTTTCCAGGAGGCGCTGGTAGGAGTCCCACCAGCGGCGGACTTTTTTAAGGGCGTTGGAAATTCTGCGGCGGATGCGTTTAACCTGCTGGGGGGTCAGCTCGCCGTCCCCGTCTGTCTTGACCGCATCGGTCAGGGATACTTCGTTCCGGGAGAGCCGGCCGTCCAGCTCAAGCAGTTCCCGGATGGTCATGTCGGAGCGGTACAACGCGCCGTCAATCTTCATTTCCCCTTCTTCGACCTGCTTGGCGAGGGCGATTTCCTCGTCGCGGGTGAGCAGCATGACCTGTCCCATTTCATGCAGGTACATGCGGACCGGGTCGTCGATGCGTGATTCCACCTCCGGGGTGTCGGGTTCGTCCTGTTCGGTCCGGCGGGGCTTGGCCCGTTCGCCGACCTCGCGGGCGCGGATGTCGTCTTCATCAATTATTTCGATGTCCATCTCGGAAATTTTTCCGAGCAGGTCGTCAATCTGGTCGGATTCGCCGGAGTCGTGGGGGATCCTGGTGCTGATTTCCTGGTAGGTAAGGTAACCCCGCTCCTTGCCCATTTCCAGGAGCTGTTCAACCGAGGTTCCGCCCTTGATTTCCGCGGTGGCCGGCGATGCCGGGCCGGTGCTGCCGCCGGTTTTATCGGCGATGTGGAAATCCCCGGCGGTTTTCTTGGCTTTCTTGGGCTGTTTCGCGCTCATTCTGGGAACCCCTCGCGGCGCCCCGTCGGCGGGGAACCGTCTTTCGTTTTCGGAATGGATAATGATACCTCTCATTTCCTTAAATCGCTCATGCCCCTTCCGAGGCCAGGCGCTGTTTTTCCTCCATTAACCGGGCCACTTCACCGGGGTCGGTGGCGGACACCAATTCCCTCTGGATTTCCCTCATCCGGGCCTTGTGTCGCCTCTTTTTAAGGAGGTCAATGGACTCGTCCAGGGCCGGGTCGGTGTCGTCATCCCGTCCGTCGGGTTCCGCCATGGTGAGGAGTTCGAGCGTGGCCGGGGAGTCCTGGAATTCATCCATTAATGAGGACACCGAAAAGGCTCCGCCTTGTTCGAAAAGGGTGCGCAGGCGTTCGGCCAGCCGGCGGGCTTCCGGGGTTTCAAATGATTCCGGGGGGAGGTCCAGGAGCGCGGAGACCGCGGATGAGCGGTGCCTCAGCACCCCGCCCAGGACGAGCTTTTCAGCGCGCCAGGCCGGCGACGGCCTGGAGGAGCCGGGGGTGGAGGGGGCGGGAGTTCGGCCGGATCCGGGGACCGGTTTTTCCTGCCAACGGGATATTTCGGTTTCAATGTCCTGCTCGCGCAGGTCAAGTCGGTCCGCGAGGCGTTTAATATGGGCGTGCCGTTCGATGGCGTTGGGGACCCTCGCCAGGAACGGGACCAGTTCCGCGACTATCCGGATTTTCCCCGCGGTGGTGGAGGGGTCGGCATGCCGGGAGGCTATTTCCAGCCGGAAGTCGAACAGAGGAACGGCTCCGCCCTCCGCCCCGCCCCCGGCGTCCTCGGCCGCTTTCAGAAACGCCTCGGGTCCGTGTTCATTAAGGAATTCATCGGGATCAGAGCCCTTGGGCAGGCGGACCACCCGCACCTCGAATCCCGCCTGGGTGGCCAGGTCGAGGCCCCGGAGG
>Ga0334722_10002146_pt1 | contig 22777 bp, 16 predicted proteins | sample C3_bottom_MG_FD_207210 | JGI IMG/M metagenome (GOLD analysis project Ga0334722, IMG submission 207210) | Sediment microbial communities from Yellowstone Lake, YNP, Wyoming, USA - C3_bottom | ecosystem: Environmental > Aquatic > Freshwater > Lake > Sediment | place: USA: Wyoming | collected... | reverse complement strand
GTCCCCGCAATCCACGACCGTTATCCTGAAGGCCCCGGGCTCAATGTTTTCAACTGCTTCAATCATGGGTTTTATATTGACCACTCCCTTTTTTCGTTCGACAGGTATCTCTTCCCGGCTGAAAAAGTTCTCTGCCGAGAGAGCAGCATCACCCTTCACTTCATACACATATCTTATTATATAACTATTGAGTGATTTTTCCCTGCCTGAAAGCCGGACCACCTGCTTCACCCGGATACCTGCAGGGAGATGCCGGTTCAGTACCTGCATTCCTTCGTCAGCCCCGGCAGCCGGTCCTGAATGCAGCGCATACGGCATGGTGAGTTCCAGGTCCAGGTATTCGTTCAGTCCTGCAATGCCGACGCCGAGAGCAGGGCCGAAGGAGAGCTTCGGGGCCGGATGAAACCCGGCCGAATACTTCAGCGGAAAATCAGCCCGCTTCAGGGCGCGGATAATCGCGGTCGTCAGCTCGAGGTGCGAGAGAAAACGGGCCTTGTCGGTCTTTGTAAACCTTAGCCGGTAGCGGATTGCGAGATCCGGGATGCTGCTTTTCCGCTGGGTGACCGCCTCAGGCGGAGACGATGTCCGGGAAGCCGCCTCCATGGTTTTTTGGCTGCATGCCAGGCCGCAATTATGGCACTGTTTCCTGCAGTCACTGGTGAAGGTGCCTGAAAGTGCATGCTGGTATTCTTTCCAGAGGTACTCTTTTGTGACACCGGTGCTGATGGTATCCCAGGGGAGGGGGTCTTCGATCCGGTATTCCCTGGCAGCATAACCGAACGCATCAACGCCGGAGCATTCAGCAGCCTCTCTCCATTTTCGAAAATCAAAGCACTCTGTCCAGGCATCGAGCCTGCAGCCGAGGGACCACGCCTTCTCGATCCACGGGGCAAGGGATTCGTCGCCGCGGGCAAAGGCGGCCTCAAGCAGCGACATCTCTTCATTATGCCCCTTGAACTTGATGCCTTTTTTGAGAAATGCACGCCTGAGGAAATCGTTTTTTTCCTTCAGCACGGCCATATCATTCTGCCCGAACCACTGGAAAGGGGTGTGAGGTTTGGGGATAAAGGAGGAGACCCCGGCACTTATGGTCGCCTGCCTGCCGGTAATCTTTTTCGAGGTCCTGATGGCCTGCAGTGCCATTTCGGGGATCGCAGCTATGTCCTCATCCGTCTCTGTCGGCAGCCCGGTCATAAAATAGAGTTTGAGATTCGACCAGCCCGCCTTAAACAGGGTATCGAGTGCGTGGGTGTATGTCTCTGCAGTAAAATCCTTGTTGATAACCGACCTGAGCCTGTCTGTTCCCGCCTCTGGCGCTATGGTAAACCCGGTCTTTCTGACAGACCGCAGTTCTCGGAGCATGGGGGCGTTTACCGACCCCACCCTGAGTGAGGGCAGGGACATCGCGATCCTCTTATGGCTGAGCCGCCGGTTGAACTCCTGCATCAGTTCAAGCAGGCAGGAATAGTCTCCTGAACTGAGCGAGGTGAACGATATGTCGTCATAACCTGTATTCTTGAGGGATTGTTCTGCCAGATCAAGAATCCTGCCGACCGACCGTTCACGTACCGGACGGTATGCCATGCCCGCCTGGCAGAATCTGCAGCCCATGGAGCAGCCCCGGGCTATTTCGATATTTACCCTGTCATGAATAATACTCGTGAACGGCAGGACGGGTGCTGCCGGGTAAGGCGCATCTTCAAGAGATTTGATCACCCTGCGTTTTACGCCCTTGTCCCTGCCGAGCACCGGGACCAGGACCCCTTCAATATCTGCCAGGGCCTTCAGCAGGGCATGCCTGTCGGCTCTTCCATCCTTTTTCCATTCATTAAGGCAATGGAGAATCTCTTTAACTGCGTCTTCGCCGTCGCCTATCAGGAAGGCATCGATAAAAGGGGACATCGGATAGGGATTGAGCGTCGAGGGTCCCCCGGCGATCACCAGGGGCATCTTTGGGTTATTCAGCCGGTCCGCGGTCCTCAGCGGGAGACCGCCCCGGTCAAGCATGCTCAAAACCGTTGTATAGGCGAGCTCATACTGGAGGCTGAAACCGACAACATCAAAGTCCTTCAGAGGACGCCCGGACTCAAGAGAGGTAAGCAGTTCTCCCTGCGCCTTCATCGCATCGTCAAGATCGCCCCAGGGCGCAAAGACGCGTTCAGCCGCAGCATAGGGGATGTCATTGATGATGCTGTAGAGGATCCTGAGCCCCAGGTGGGACATGCCGACCTCGTAGACGTCGGGGAACGCCAGCGCAATCCGCAGATCCGCTGATTTATGGATTGCGTTTATTTCGTTGTTGATATACCGTGATGGACGCTGGAACAATAATAGATTCACGCGTTAAGATAACACCCTGTTTCACCCTTTGGCAAGCAGGGTCCTGCCCTGGGCAGGAATGCAATAACACGGATGTGATATGGTATAGTGTAGCCTGAAGCAGGGTTGCCCATGGCCCTTATCATGAATAAAGGATCGTTTCCTGAAAGGTTTTTCCGATGGTAACTTATGAAGATATCCCGACAATTTGATATATATACCTTCATCATTGCAGTAGTATTTATTGCTGCGTTTTTTATCTCCTACAGGACGATAACGACCATAAGCACTGAAACCTCAATGCTGTTTGATATTTCGAATGAATTTGATTATCTCACCCGCCTGAAACAGACTCTCATAGACCTCGAACACAGCACAGAGCACTACCTGGAGATTTCTGCAAGCAGAGGCTATGGCGATGCAGTCATGAAGGACCTTGCAGCATATGAGCAGGCCCTGAGATCGTCATCGGCAATCAAACTTGACCATGAAGAGAAAATGCTGGTGCAGTTCGCACTCGACAAACTGCCGGAATTATCGGCGCTGCTGGAGGAGCTGATCAGGGATGAGGGCAGGCTCAGTCAGACGCGTAAAGACTCCTACCTGCAGCTGAGGGCCGGGTATATCGAGAAAATACATACAGAGATAAACGCGCACTGGAGAGAGGACCTTGAGAAGGTGACGGGGCTTTCGGACAAGGCGAGACAGTCGAAATTCCGTGCATTAGCCGGCCTGGTTGTTTTAATGGTCTGCCTGGGTCTTCTGCTCGTCGCCGCCAGGATCATCGTCTCCCGGTTCGTGGTAAAACCGCTGCGGATAATCGAGGATATCAGCAATGCAATAGCCGGTGGAGATATCAGAAGACGAATCGACATCTCATCTGATGATGAACTCGGAAGCCTCTCCTCCAGTATTAATCTGATGGCGGTTGCTATCCAGGACAAGCTCGAAAAACTGGAGCAGGCGGTGAACAAGGAGCAGGCGCTTGTCAGGGAGCAGACGATCCTGAATGAACTTATGGGATTCATAGCCTCGGGGGCTGAGCTTGAGCTCGTTCTCAGGATATTCCTCGGCAGAACGCGCGACCTCATGAGGGCCGGCCATAGCGCCATATTCATCATGGAGCCCCGCGACCCGCTTGATCCTGAACTCAAGCGCTTCTTCAATACCTTCGAGGAGAATGCCAGCATGGAGTGTGGCAGGGCGATGCTCAAAGGGGTGTTCATCAATGTCATCCGGACGCAGACCCCGCTTCGGGTTAATATGCCGCTTACTGAAACTCCCATGTCCCATGTGGATATCCAGAACCTCATCGCCATGCCTCTTTCGTCGATCGACAAAGAGGTCCTCGGTTTGATTGTCATTATCAACAGGGAGGGAGGGTTCACCCAGAACGATGAGGACATGCTCTTTAACTTCTCCTTTCAGGCTTTCCAGGCCATTACGATGCAGCAGGAGATCATGCGCTATGCAACAACAGACGGTCTGACCGGACTGCATAACCACCGTGTCTTCAGGGAAAAGCTGCATGAAGAGATTGACCGGAGCAGGCGCTATAACCGGGATATTTCTCTGCTGATGCTGGATATCGACCATTTCAAGAAGTTTAATGATACCTATGGACACCAGGCCGGAGACACGGTGCTCAAGGCTGTTTCCGAACTCATACGGAACAATATACGTAATACCGATTTTGGCGCACGGTACGGCGGGGAGGAATTTGCCGTCATATTGCCCGAGACATCAGGGCCCCAGGCACGAATTGTCGCTGAAAGACTCAGAACCAGCATTGCGGGGCATATCTGTAATTTCGGCGGGCAGCAGCAGAGAGTGACCGTCAGCCTGGGTTACGCCACCTTCCCAAAAGACGCGGATACGGATGAAATGCTGATAAAGAGGGCAGATGAAAGTCTCTATGCCTCCAAACATCATGGAAGGAACCGGGTCACCGGGTTTGGCGACGGGACGGTACCGCCGGCCCCGGCAGATGCCGTGAAAACTTGACTTGAACAGCGAGTCCGCGTTTTAATATTGATATGAAAAAATATATGCTTCCCGCACTACTTGCTCTCGTCTGTATCATCTCTGCCTGTTCATCAAAACCGGCAATCAAGCCTGCTGAGGAATTCGATGCAGAGAAATCTTTTACGCGCGCCAATAAACTCATCGAGGACAAAGATTATGCCGAGGCACGGGCAACACTGCTCGAGGTCAAAAACAGGGACCTGACCAAGAAATTTGCGCCGCTGGCACAGCTCAGGATCGCCGATGCGTATGTCAGGGAAGATGAACCGGAGTTGGCGGTTGCCGAGTACCGGAAGTTCCTTGAGATGTATCCTGACCACCGGCATGCTGCCTACGCTCAGTATCAGATCGCCATGGTCTATTTCAACCAGATTGAGAGTCCGGAGCGGGGGTACGGCGGCGCGGCGAAGGCACTGGCCGAATTTGAAAAACTCAGGCACGATTTCCCGAGAAATCCCTACCGGGATCTCATTGATCTCAGGATTGAGAAGTGCAGGAATATCATGGCGGATTATGAGTTCATGGTCGGCACCTTCTACATGAATAAAGGTACCTATGGGGCCGCGATCGATCGCTTTGAGGGCCTGCTCAAAACCTATCCTGATTACAAGAAACCCGAAAGAGTCCTGTTCAGTCTCGGCATGGCCTATAAAAAGGCGGGCCTGAAAGACAAGGCTTCTGAAACACTAAAAAAGGTTATTGATAAGTTCCCGACACTCCGGGAAGCTGCAGATGCAAAAAAGGAGCTTGTCTCCCTGACATCTGAAAAAAAATAGTATCGGCCATCCCACTGGTGCCATGAAGTATTATCCGGTTTTTCTAAATGTTCAGGATAAAAAGGCTGTTATTATCGGCGGCGGGAAGGTTTCTGAACGCAAGGCCCTGGCGCTGATCAAGGCTGGTGCCTGCGTGACGGTTGTCAGCCCTGATCTTTCTGAGCAGCTGATCCGGCTGAGAGAGCGGAAGCTCATACAGCATATCCCCCGTCTCTACGAGAAAAAAGATATCCGCAGGGCCTTTGTCGTCATTGCGGCTACCGATTCATCTGAAATCAACAGCCGGATATCAAAAGATGCCGAAGGCCTGGTCAATGTCGTTGATGTCCCTCCCCTCTGCAACTTCATCGCGCCTTCAGTAATCCAGCGAGGCCCCCTTACGCTGGCGATCTCGACGAGCGGCGCGAGTCCCGCACTTGCGAAGACGATCAGGAAAGAACTGGAAAAACTCTACGGACCGGAGATTGGTGTGTATCTAAAATTTTTAAACGGGATCAGAACCAGGGCGCTTGCTACAATACCGGAACAAGCCACGAGAGAAAAGTTTTTGAAGGGCTTGGCATCTGAAAAGATGCTGCAGATGCTCAGGGCAAAAGGGATTCAGGAAGTAAAAATAACAGTGCAGGGTAAACTTGATAAAATAGTTAACCGGAGCTGACCGGTCATCTAACAGCTGTTACACTGCGATTGTGCCTAGCAGCCGCTCCTATCCTTTTTCAGCCGCTTCACTTCCTTATCAAAATCAGATTGAAAGCTCTTATCTTGTGCCACCCGGAACTTTTCATATGCTTTTTCTGCCAGTTTGGCGGCTACTTCGTGCGAGACCTTTCCAGCGTCCTTCAGGATACTATATTCGTTGAACTTCAGGAAGGCATCAAGTTTTGATACCCAGTCTTGCATTTTCATCGGAATTTGCCGGGCTGCCTGATTTTCGGCATAGTCCAGATACATCGAGACAATGCGCTCCAGGGCCTTGATCTCTTTTTCTGTGAGAAAGTTCTTGGCAATACTGACATCAGACTTTAGGATTTTTCCTTTCGGCGCATTTTTCCATGTCTGCAGGCCCATGTATGGCTTTTCAGCATCAACCCTGCCTGCAACTATTTCGGGAGCTGTCTTGCCTGTAATCGCCCAGTGCAGTTTATTCTGGACGATCTTATAGAAGTTGAGCGTTATATCGGCTTTTGGGTCATAGTCAATACTGCATTGTGCATAGATGTCTGTGATCTTTTGATAGAACCGCCTTTCGGACGCCCGTATCTCGCGTATGCGCTCAAGCAGTTCATCAAAGTAATCCTTGCCGAAGTATTTACCCTGTTTCAACCGCTCATCATCCAGTACAAAGCCCTTAATGATAAATTCACGCAGGGTCCTTGTTGCCCAGATACGAAATTGGGTTGCCTGATAGCTGTTAACCCGGTAGCCGACGGCAATGATGGCGTCGAGGTTATAGAAATCAACATCGCGGCCTACATTCCGGTTGCCTTCTTTTTGAACTATCCGGATTTTCCGGATAGTTGCGTCTTCAGGCAATTCATTTGTTTTAAAGATGTTTTTTAAATGCTCGTTTACCGTGCGCACATCCACGCCAAACAGTTCTGACATTTTCTTTTGGCTGAGCCAGAAGGTCTCATTTTGGAAAAAAACCTCGATATGCACCGCCCCGTCGGGTGTCGTATAGAAAATAATGTCGCCTTCTCTTGGTGTAAGTTCCTTGCTCATTATACCCTCTGTCTTTTCAGCTCTTAGCGCGATAATATGCTCGACTATCTGTCTTCCGGTATTGGACCAGATCCCTATCCTCCAACATCCTTGCAATTATCGCGAAAAACCAGCCTTTTGCTCCGTGCTGTATATTATTCTTTGGTACAGCAACAAAATTTAGCTCAAGAGCATTTTTGATGTGGGCTGCAGGGACCCAGCCACCTTCAAACTTGCTTTCTTCTTCTTTTATAAAGTTGAAAACCTCCATCGCAATCTTGTCAATATAATTGTGGATATTTTCCATGTGGCCCATACTATCTCCTCTCGATACATTCTGATGCAGCTGTCATTTAGATATTTCTTGTTCCAAATGACTTACTTAATCATTTCAATTAGATTGAGCGGTGTTGCCAAAACTTCCATACCTTGAGGAGTCCGACCCGATTTAAAGACAGCCTCCCAAAAACTATTATTTTGTTTACCACCAAAGATCGTAGCTGAAAGATCACTATTTACCCATAAAGGGAGAGCAAGCAGGTTTTGTAGGAACTTGCGGATGTTATCCCAAACCTGCTCCGGAAAGTGCTCTTGAAAAAGTCTCTCCTTAGGGTCGGGTTTCCCTTGCATGATAAAATACTGTTGGGCTATTTGCCCCGCGAACTGGAGCCAATTATAAACAATTTCTTCTTTGCTCAAACGAAAAGCACGCAAATGATCGTGAGAGAATGTCTCGCCCTTTTGTATCCGATTCTCTATCCTGTCGGTCCCAATTTCCGGATCGAATTTGTCGGTATACAGCTCTTCAGCAATAATATTCATCAGGCGTAGAAGCTGCGTGCGTTCTAACTGACGAGGATTCTCGCCCTCATCCATGCGATAGTTGATAGGGGTCTCAAGCACTTCCTGATAGACAAAGAATGAGTAAAATGTCTTCTCGATAGTGCTGTAGGATAACGGACGCTCCTTGCCACGGCCGCCAAAGTCAATAAAGTCGCGCAATTTATTATCTGGATCAGAGGTAATCCCATCTCTCATAGCATCCAAGATATATCGTTTAATTTCCCGTGATTGCCCCTTAAAATGATCAAGCAAATTTCTCTCGGAGAAATTGAGATCATCTTCATTACGGCCGGTTTCTTTTTGGTAGCGGGCGATACGATCATGATACAGCGAACTGCCCAAATGACGCTGCACAGACTTATCGAAAGCAACTTGTTTAAGGGTTGTGCCAGCATTAGTATTGGTGGTAATTAGAGTATCAGGATCGGGATCGATAAACACTCTAACCGGCAGTTCACGAGCGCCCAACATGATTTGAGCAGCGGCCTTATGCTGACCGTCAAAAATGTGTATTGCGCATTTACCACCTTCTGAATGTACCCATCCTAAAGGCACATGCAGTTGAGGGCGCTTCTGATAGAACTCCTCGACCAGCTTGGATATATTCGAGCCTATAGAGCGGGGGTTGATACGGCTATCATGTGCTAAATATTGGATTGGCAGCTTAGCAAAAAAATAACGAAAACCACTCATTTCGTCATCATAGACTGGCACTTTATAGAGCGAATTGTTTCCGATCTCAGCAAAGCTGTAAGTCAGCTCACCATTGGCCAGAGAAAATCCCAATTCGTGACAGCTACCGCTAACCTCTTTTAAAATATCGCCAAGATTAGGACTGCGATTTTCTGGCTCCAGTCGTTCTTTAAGCCGAGTGAATCGTTGTAATACACGAGCCACTTCAAGGTTCGACGCCTGCTTACTGCGATTGCAGCTCAGATGAGTCAATGCAAAATTGGTTGGATCATCTTTTCCACCAACTTTAAGCGGCACTACATGGTCAATGTCCAACTGGCCTTTATGCACTTTCAAGTCAATAGGTTGCTCGCAGATAAAGCAGTTTCCTTTTTGCAACCCATGTAGTTTTTGCTCGAGTTCCGCCCGCGCTTCTGCGCTGAGGCGGCCTAGAAATAATGAAGCCATTTCATTCCTCCTGAGAAAATATGCGTAACTTATGAAACAAGTTTTGCCAGTTGAGAATCATTGCGGAACAGAACACACCATTTAGCGACGGCGGAAAGTTCTGCGTCACGCTGAGTCCAGGCTTTAATATTCACTACGATGTCATGCAATTGTCGTTTAGCAGCCGGATTTCCGCCGTCGCTACAGCGTGACTTGGCTTTTTTATACTGTTCAATCGCTCTGTTTACCTTGTTCCAGACTTTTCTGCGCTCCTCAGATAATGCTTCGTGCTCATTCAATTTCAGCCGCCTAATTGTCTCATCCACCCGGCTTTTCTCCCAAGGCGAAGTGTTCGGTGCAGGGATAGCATTGCCTTCATTGTCAAAGGCCAGTAAATTGACGTCATCACTATCTATAGGATCAAGCAAGTACGGTGTCTCTGACTCCTCACAACGATGTGTGTACGATGAACAATAAGAGCCTGCTTGTAATGGAAACCAGCCACCCTTTTTCCGGTTGCCGACATTTCCGCAGGCGCGGAAGTTCATATAATCGAAAGCAAGCCACCAGTAACCATCTTCAGTGTCATCAATTCGTTTTGCTTCCTTCTTTGGCCGGAAGTGTTCAACATCTAAGTGGGAATAGATATCACGGGCTTCAGAGAACCAGCACTTCCCTGCTGACAAAGCCATTAACCATGGCTTAAGCTTGCCCCAGTGGCCACTGTTTGCGTCTATAAACTCATTGCGCGCGGTGATGTCACCAGCAGCTTGCAACTTCGCAAGCTCAGCTACAAGCCTATCTGACTCAGCAAGCCAAGCCTGCCATTCTACGTCTGTCCAAGGTGTCCACTTGGGGATATCAGTGTCTGTTGGTAATCTATTTTCCAGATCTATCCAAATCATTTTGAGTCACTTTCGCGGAGAATTTTATCGACAATTTCGTCAGCAATTGAATCCTGCTCCTGCTGTTCCTCTGTTGTAAGTGGTGATTTGTGAAACCGAGTATGCAGAGCCATCTTGCTCACGAACGCGGCGTAATAAGGGTCTTTGAAGTCAGAGTTGGAAAAACCAAGGTCAGCGAGCTCTGCGCTCAGGCGGGTCAACTCGGCATCTTCCTCTGCTTTGCGTTTCTCACCAAGCGCATACAAGTAGTTGCGTCGATTAAGGCGGCGTTCTGTCTCTGAATCCAGTGTCGAGGCCAAACCAAAGAGATCACTCTTGAGCAAGCCCGTAACTCCCATGCCTTGCGGATTCACATCAGGAATATCGACGATTAACTTGTCATCCTGCTTGCGCAGAATGCGCACCTGCTCACGCTTCAAGCTGCCAATCATCATGGGATCATGAGTGGTAATGATGATTTGCGATTCGCCCTGCACGATGGCCCCTGCACAAGGCTCCAATACGCTTTCGATGTCGTCGAAGTAGCGCAGTTTCCATATTGGGTTCAGGTGTGTATCCGGCTCATCCAGCAGGAACAGGCAGTGGTCTTCGCTGGTGATGCGCATAAGGCCCAGCACGGTAAGCATTTGAAGTTCGCCTTCAGACAACTGGGTAAAGCTGACCTTGCCACCGTGGTTATCACGCTTCTTTACGATGATGCGGACCTCTTCGATCAGGTCGCCGATATACGCCCCTTCGGCATAGCGGAAGAAGCTGCTAGGTGTGCCGACCAACTCGCCGAGCTCTTTCAACTTCTCCTTATAGGGCACAAACAGGTACAGCTGTTTCTGAATCTCTTTACGCCCTCGGAAGTCGATGTTTTTGCTTTCGGTGTGCTCAATCGGCGCCCAAGCCACCTGCCATAGCTTATCGAGGAACTCACTCACCACATTTCCTCGTGCATACCAGAAACGTGGATCACCTTCGAGGATATCGTCGTCCTTGAGGTCCCGCAAACGATATGGTTGCTTCAAGACGAACAAAGCCGACTCCAGCGACTCGATATTAAGCTTATCCAGCACCTTGGTAAAAACCGGATCGTCCGATAGCAGACAGGCCAACAATACCAACTGACTATGCCCACCACGGCAATAAAACAATCGGCGAAGCTTGTCGTCGCCGAACTGCTTAAGAGTCTTGGAATCCGTGCGTTTGCGCTGCGTTTGAAAGGCCTGCGGATCGAATCCATCTGAGAAACCGCCCAGCAAACTCTCAGGCATCACCTCTTCAGCCGTTATTTCTTGACGGCGGTTAAAGCGACGCTGATGCTCCTGAAACAACTCTTCAATGCGCTCATTCCGGCCTGAATAGTAGGCAAAGATATGCGAAGGGAGTAGCTCCTTGTTTTTTACCAGGTAACCTTGAGACTCGGCCTTGCCATTTACTAAGACAAACGGCCGCTTTTGTTTGGCAAGTTCCGCCTTGATCTGCACAACATGGTCGCGAATTTTGTAATCCAGCTCGTAATCAAAGCTGGCGTCGCGGTCCGGGTCCACATCCCGAAAGATGGTGATGATGGCTTCGATCAGATTGGATTTTCCAGTGCCATTCTGGCCAATTATCGCATGGCTGCGGATCGGCTTGGCAGCGGTGTCAGTCTTCTCGCCCTCTGCAAGCTCAAGGTGCTCGTTGAAAACAATCTCGATATTCTTCAGGTTCTTGAAATCCTGAATTTTGATTCTTTGGAGGTGCATATTATATCGCCTCTACCTGCCGCATTTCGGCAATTGCCGGTTCAAGTATCCACCCCTTGCTCACTTCCAGCTTGAGCTGGGCATAAAAGGTGTCAATTTCTCCACCATAACGCTGCCACAAATCTTTAGATGCCATCTCGCCGTTTTGCCCGGCCAGAATGGCGGCCAGCGGCGCTTGCTCCTTGATGCCGGGGTTTTCGCCGAGACGTAGCTTGGAAATTAGTTCTGTTTTGGGGACTTTCAACTCTTCCTCCTCCTCAGTACGAATGCCAGTTATGGATGCAACTGCTGCTGTCGCTAATAACTTGGCTGTCTTCTGGGCCTCCATTACTTGTTGCAAAAGCCGGTTGCAGATGGAGGCGTATTGTTCCAAGCTTCCAACGATCTGTGCCTGTATTTCCTTGGGGGGCATCGGAACTGGCACACTCGCAACCTGTGTCAGATTCAAACCGGGCTTGTCACCATAGATGTAGCGACCGAGAAACTTGCGACCTCCATAGATATTAGTCATCCATAAATGAATGAAGGGTGTACTTTCCGGGTCTTTTACGCGGATCAGGGCAACGTGTTGACTGACATAGGCGGGCTTCGGCAGATCCGGCACCTGTGCACATTTGCCGACATTGCCACCCGTGATCGTCAGCAGCAAGTCACCTGGTTGAACGAGCGTTCGTTTACCCTCGGCCTTTTCGGGCAAGAGCACATAAGCCGGGGCCTCAAGGACAACAGCATCGTACTTGATATCTTGTGAACGGATGAAAATATCGCCGGTAGTGGACAGGTACTGTTTCCAGCCACGGGAGCCGCTGGTAATGTATGTCGATAAATTACCCAAAGTTTGCCAAAGCCAGCCTTCAGGCAAAGGGGGCAGTAAATCGTCTTTGGTTTCAGGTTGAAGGATACCAGCGTCCGTCAAAAGTCCACGACAGGCAATCGCACCAATCGCATTGCGCAACTCGAATGGTGTCTGCTCATCGTTCCCCCAATAATCAAGACCGTTTCGCAATCTTAACCAACTCTGCTTCAGGTCAGCGAAATTTGTCGCTGTAATGAAAGCATCCAGAGTGGTGGCACGTAAGAGCTTTTTTAGTTTTTTTTGAGACTGTTGCTGTGCATCCAGCTTGTCGCACAAGGCCATCAAGACATCAACTTTGGCGACGATGCGTGATTGTTCTTCAATCGGTGGAATTGGGTAAATTGCATAAATCAGATCTTCTCTGGAGAACCCAGGAATCATACTTTTTGATTTCTCAATAAGCTTACCCACAAACCCATCTAGCCATATTTTCAAGAAGCCAGTGTCCAACTTGTTTGAGAAATTTCTTATTGCCATTATTTGACGGGCAATGTGTATCTCGCCTAGATTATTGAATACAGTTTTTCCTATTGTGCCTTTGCAAGTAATCAGGAGGTCATTTGTGACAGCAATTACCAATGGCTGATCCGTCCAACGATTAACGTTGATAACACCATTTTCAATATTACTTGCACCTGTTATGTAAGGAATTCCCTTTTTTGAGTCGTTGTATTTGTTAATGGCCAAATCACGGCCAGACAGCAATTGCCACACCTCCCCAAATCTAGTCCATTCCCAATGAGGCGGTCTTTCAATTGGCAGCTCGGAATCGGAGATTTTTGGAAAGGGCTTTTCTCTCGGAAGTTTTTTATCGACAACCAATTTATTTTTATTTTTTTTGACATAAGCCAGTAAAGTCTTTGATGTCTCAGATACCTCGCCTGGGTCGACTAGTTTCCCTTGTATAGCGAGCTGCAAAATTAGATTTTGTAATTGCTGAACGCCCCCCGGTGCATTCGCTATATGTCCGAACTCAGCCAAAAACTGCTGCGCATCCATCATGCTACCTCGTTTGTAAAGTGGTGCGCCAGCGCGCCTGCCAGTTCACCCTTCAGTTGGTTCTGCGTGTCTTCGATCTGCCCCAGCAGAAGCTTGTACTTTTCCAGAAGCAGATCCGGATCGTGAATTTCATCTTCCGGCGTATTGGGGTTTTTGATGTCGAGGTTGTAGATAGGCCAGTAAATGCGGTCGCCTGCGGTCTGTGCATCACGCGCTTGCATGCGCAAAGGTTCAGCCTGTTCACGCAAACTGGCCATCTCGTCTTCCGCTTGTTTGCGTAGGGCGGCATCCGTCACACCAACGATTGATGTTTTAAGCACTTTCGCCCGATTCTCCAGACTTGAGGCTGCGTTGTTCAGCTCCTCGGCCTTATCCCAGTACGGTTTGGCGGCGACCTCTGCCTCCGTTTTCCTCGTTTTGAAATCGATCTTCCAGGCCCGCTCACTCTCAACACGGTCAGCAAAGTCGTTCGACTCCCTGCCCCACCAATCCTGCTCTACTTTGAACTCTTCAATGCGAATGGGTTTCGTTTTAGAGTAGCTCTTATAACCCTCAGGGTAGGGATGCTCATAAAACCAGATGGTCTCGGTAGGCTTGCCCTTGGTGAAGAATAGCAGGTTGGTCTTGATTGTCGTATAGGGGGCGAACACACCCTTGGGGAGACGAATGACGGTGTGCAGGTTGCACTCCCGCAGCAGCAGCTCTTTTAGCTTCCCCTTGATGCCTTCGCCGAACATAGTGCCGTCGGGCAAAACCACCGCGCCTCGTCCGCCATCGTCTTTAAGCAGTTTTTTAATGATGAGAGCCATGAACATGTCGGCTGTCTCTCGGGTGCGCAAATCACTGGGAAAGTCGGCCCCAACGCCGTCGTCTTCATAGCCGCCAAAGGGGGGATTGGTGATGAGGCAATCGACTTTATCGTTGGCGCTCCAGTCATTCCAAGGACGGCCAAGGGTGTTGCCGTGCTCGATCTGACTCGGGACGTCGATGCCGTGCAGCAGCATGTTGGTCGTGCAGAGCAGATGAGGGAGCTGCTTCTTTTCCATGCCACGAATCAACTCTTCGATGGCTCGTTTATCTTCAGCACTGGATTTATCGGTCAGCTGCCTTCGGAAAGAATCAATGGCTGCGGTGAGAAAGCCGCCTGTTCCGCAGGCCGGGTCAAGGACACTTTCACGCTTTGCAAGGTTGGGAGCGACGCGATCAACCATGAATTCCGTAATGGCGCGGGGGGTGTAGAATTCGCCGGCATTGCCCGCGCCACGCAGGTCATTGAGTATCTGCTCATATACTGTACCCAGTTGGATGCGGGTTGTGAAGTCGTTGAAATCAATGGCCTCTTCCAGCTTCTCGATAACCGCCAGCATCAGCGGACCGGACTTCATGTAGTTGTAGGAATCCGCGAAGACCTGCTGGATGACCTTGTGCGTCGGACTGATCGAAGGGTCAATGTCAGTGAATGCCTCAAAGAGCTGAGTGACAAAGGGGATAAGCTCACTCCCCTGCATCTGCGGTTTTTTCTTGCCGTCGGCATCAGCCTTGTAGGCAGCCCAGTTGCGCCAGCGGAACTTTTCCGGGATCGGTGAAATATAGTCAGTCTTGTCGTCTTCCCACTCTTCCTCGCGCTGGTCAAAGACCTTGAGAAACAACATCCAGGTAAGCTGGCCAATGCGCTGGGCGTCGCCGTCAACACCGTCGTCCTTGCGCATGATGTCTTGAATCGATTTTACGGTACTGCTGAGATTCATGTTGTTACCTTCCTATCACGCACGCATTTCACCATAAAGAGCTTGTTCCAGTTCAGTAATTGCCTGAGAGTATTTATCGGCACCGCCGAATATGCCGCGCCGTATCTGGGTCTTGGTGCCGTATTTATCAAATGGTGGCAGCTCCAGGATCTTTGCATCCTCTATGTCACCAATGCCATGATCGGCATATTTTTCCAAAAGAGCTTCCAGCACCGCTTGGGCCTGTTCGCCATACTTTCCGAAGTAATTGCGCTTCTTCACGTTGTTTGCCCGCTCTTTGCGGGTCAGCGGCTTCTGGTCGAAAGCAACATGGGCGATCAGGTCAAAGGCATCAAGTCCTTCGCTGTTAGGAACAGCCTCCTGTAGCGCTTCCAGCGGAATACCCAGGTCTTTGAGTTCATCGATCACCGCCTGTTTACGCTCAGCCTCACTCCAGCGGCGCAGGAAATCACGCAGGGAGCCAAATTGAGCCTGCAAGGTCTTCTTGATCTCACCCTTCAGGAAAACGCGGTAATCCTCGGTTATCAGCTTGCCATCAGCGTCCAGAAACTGTGAACGCTCTATTGCCAACCGGACATCAACATCATTGACATAATACTTGGTGCGGCCTTCACTGTTTCCCCCCTCATCGTCACCACCTCCGGGCGGTCTGGGTGTGAAAGGCGGCGGGTCCAGTTCGGAAACCCCAGACGGCGGCTCGTCGTCGGGCGGCACTATTGGGTCGTTCGGCTTTGGTTCATAGATGACTACCGGATCGCCGTCGAATTTTGGATCAGCGAAGAGCCGGGTGGCGCCTTTGAAATCCATGATGGTGAAATAGAGCTTCTGATAATCCTCCCGGATGCGTGTCCCACGCCCGATGATCTGCTTAAACTCGGTCATGGAGTTGATGGTCTGATCAAGCACAATGAGCTTGCAGGTTTTGGCATCCACTCCAGTGGTGAGAAGTTTTGAAGTGGTGGCAATAACCGGGAAGGGCTCGTCATTGTCGATGAAATAGGAGAGCTGGGCCTTGCCTTCGTTGTCGTCACTGGTGATCCTCATAACGTAACGGCGGTTACTTGCGGCAGCGGGGATTATCTTTACCAGCTCCTGACGCATACGTTCCGCATGGTCCTGATCATCACAGAAAACGATGGTCTTTGACATAGGGCCAATAGCTTTCAGATACTCCCAGATCCTGCCGGCCACGAGAGTTGTCCTCTTTTCCAATACCATGCTGCGGTCATAATCTTTGGTATTGTATTGGCGCGGTTCAATGACTTGCCCGTGCTTGTCAGTTTTTCCTTTTTCGGGTGTGTACCCTAGGGCATCCGCATCCGTGACAACTCGAATTACCTTGTAGGGGGCCAGGAAACCATCCTCAATTCCCTGCCTGAGAGAGTAGGTGTAGAGGGGTTCGCCAAAATAGGTGATGTTGCTTGTTTCCTTAGTTTCTTTCGGGGTCGCAGTTAGGCCGATATGCGTGGCTTTATTGAAATACTGCAGTACCTCGCGCCAGGCGGAATCTTCATCAGCGCTGCCGCGATGACATTCGTCAACCACAACGAGGTCAAAGAATTCTGACGGGAACTGGCGGTAGATCTGTTGCCATTCTTCTTTGCCAGTAACAGCCTGATATAGGGCAAGATAAATTTCGTAGTTCTTTTTGACTTCGCGATTGGTAATCTTGTGCATAACCTTGCCAAACGGGGAGAAATCCTGCAGCATAGTCTGGTCAACCAGAATGTTGCGATCGGCCAGAAAGAGGATGCGCTTCTTCTTTGCCTTCCAGAGCCGCCAGATTATTTGAAATGCCGTGAAGGTCTTGCCGGTCCCGGTAGCCATGACCAAAAGAATACGGTCCTGACTTTTGGCGATAGCTTCAATCGTACGATTAACCGCTACATTTTGGTAATAGTATGGTTTCCTGCCGCTCGCATCAATATGATAAGGCTGCTCAATCAGTTTCAATGCCGATGGTTCGGTCAATCCGCGCCACTGCTGATAAATCGACAATAGATCTGCCTGGCTGGGGAATGCTTCTAGTTTAAGCTCCCTTACAACGGGTTGAGACAGGCCAGTCCGGTCATGGAGAAGAAACCCATCACCGTTGGAACTCAGGGCAAAGGGGGCATCCAACATCTCTGCATAAGCCAGCGCCTGTTGCATGCCATGTCCGACAGAGAACTTATTTTGCTTTGCTTCAACGACTGCAATAGCCAAATTAGGGTAGGCATAGAGAACGTAATCCGCACGTTTGGGGCCACCCTTGGCATCCGGGTTTTTAATGCGCGCAGCCATTGTGCCACGCACCGCAACCCTCCCTTTAGTGAGTTGCACTTCCTCACGAAATTGGCTTTGTGTCCACCCTGCTTGTAGGATTGCCGGCGTGATGAATTTTGTGCAGATATCGCGTTCGGATAGTTGTTCTTTCACTAATGCTCGCAGCCGCCATCAGCAAAATAATTCAAGCCCACCGTGGCCTTTTCTTCGTCATTCTTCACGATCACGCAATCCCCCTGGTTATGCGTCGAAATGGTGATTCTAGGAATTATCACAGATCTCTTCCCACTCCCCGGCATTAACCATGAAAAATTATAACAGAATCATGCGGTTAGCAACATGATTTTCTTCGGGCTTTCCGGAATGTATATCAGTGACGGCGGGGCAGGAAAAACCCGAAGCAGCGTCTATGGGTGGAGGGTTATTTTTGATTTACAATGAATTTGAAACTTTCCTTATTTCTTCAAGTTTCTTTAAAGCTGCGCCGGAGTCTATCGCCTCGCGGGCTGTTTCGAACGCTATCCTCAGGTCCTGCGTCATGCCTGCTATCATGATCGCTGCCGCTGCGTTCATCAGGACAACATCTCTCTTCGGGCCTTTTTCCCCCTGAAGTATCCGGACCGTAAGACGGGCGTTCTCGTCCTTGTCACCGCCGATCAGGTCCTGCAGCGTTCCCCGTTGCAGTCCAAAATCCTCTGGAGAGATATACATACTTTCGACCTTTCCCTCTGAAAACCGTGATGCCTTTGTCCCGGTCGAGATTGTTATCTCATCAAGCCCGTCTTCCCCATGGACTACAAGGGCATCTACTGCCCCAAGGTTTCCCAGCACCTGGGCAAGCGTCCCGGTAAGCCTGCTCGAAAACACCCCGAGGATCTGGCGCCGTGCCCCGGCCGGGTTCGTCAAAGGCCCCAGGATATTGAAGACCGTCCTGATGCCGAGCTCACGTCTCGGTCCGACGGCATACTTCATGGCCGGATGAAACAGCGGGGCAAACATAAAACCGAATCCGGTCTCGAAAAGACATTTCTCGACTTTTGCAGGCTCCAGGTCAATCTTTATCCCCAGGGCTTCAAGCACGTCGGCACTCCCTGATCTGCTCGAAACCGCACGGTTGCCGTGCTTGGCAACAGGAACCCCCGCAGCGGCGACCACCAGGGCAGTTGTCGTGGAGATATTGAATGTGTGCGATGTATCACCGCCGGTGCCGCAGGTATCCAGCACTCCTTCGGGGGCATTGATCCTGGCGGCCTTGTCGCGCATGATCCTGGCAGCTCCGGTGATCTCTTCAACCGTCTCTCCCTTCATACGAAGGGCGCTCAGCAAGCCGCCAATCTGGGCCTCTGTTGCCCTGCCCTCCATAATCTCCTGCATGCATTCAGCCATCTCCGGCTCTGACAGGTTTATGCCGCTCACCACGAGATTGATCGCTTCCTTGATCATGCACTCTCCTTCTGGTTTCGTGTTCGGAACTTCAAAAATTCCTTGATGAACATATCGATGCCTCCATCAAGAACTGAATCCACATCGCCGGCCTCGGTCCCGGTGCGGTGGTCCTTGACCAGCCGGTAAGGCTGCAGAACATAGGAGCGGATCTGGCTGCCCCAGGCTATGCCTTTTTTATCCCCGGCTATATCGTCAAGTCTTTTTTCCTTGGCCTTCACCTCAAGATCGTAGAGCCGCGCCTTGAGGATCTTCATCGCAACAGCCTTGTTCTTATGCTGAGAGCGCTCATTCTGGCAGGCGACGACGATACCGGTCGGGAGATGCGTCAGCCTGACTGCGGAGGAGGTCTTGTTCACATGCTGTCCGCCAGCGCCCGATGCCCGGTAGGTATCGATCCTCAGGTCCTCTTCCCGTATTTCTATGTTGATATCTTCTTCGATCTCAGGATAGACAATGACCGCGGCAAAGGAGGTATGCCTTCTCTTGTTCGCATCATAGGGAGATATTCTGACGAGACGGTGCACCCCGGCTTCTGCAGTGAGATAGCCGTATGCATATTCGCCGCTGAAGGTCATGGTCGCCCCCTTGATGCCTGCCTCGTCGCCGGGCTGGAGATCGACGATCTGCACCGCATATCCCCTGATCTCGGCCCAGCGCAGGTACATGCGCATAAGCATCTGGGCCCAGTCCTGGCTCTCGGTGCCGCCGGCCCCGGGGTGGATTGTGATGATCGCATTATTCCGGTCGAGTTCTCCGGAGAGCAGGTTCTGCAGCTCCAGGTCCTCCAGGTCTTTTCTGAGGCCGGTGACATCATTCTTCAGCTCCCGGAAGAAAAGCTCTCCCCCTTCTTCATCAAGAATGCCGACTGATTCCTCTATGTAGCTCAGCTTCGTGTTCAGGGTATCGAAAGAATGAACCGCTCCTTCAAGCCGCGATTTCTCTTTCAGGAGTACTTTTGACTTTTCCGGTGAAGACCAGACCTCTTCCTGTGCCAGGTCCTGCTCTATTTTCGCAACGGCCTCTTTTTTCCTGTCTACATCAAAGATAACCTCTGAGGGCCTCTGTCTTTGCCCTCAACAATCCGATTTCTTCTTTTAATTCTTCCTGCATAACCATAATGAACTACCTCCATATTTTTACGTTCAGCACGATAATGATAAATATGACAATGCACAGATAAGAAAAAATATCGCCATATTTTGTATAAAATGTCATGGTATTGTCCATTTTTACCTGGCCGTGCACTATCTGACGGGTGAAAATAGGTGTCGCAGCCGTAATCCTGCCGCTGCTGTCGATGAGCCCTGATATCCCGGTGTTTGCGGCACGGACAACTGGCTTCCTGTTTTCGATCGCCCTGAAGACTGCCATCGCAAAATGCTGATAGGGGCCTGACGTCCGGCCAAACCAGGCATCGTTTGTTATCGTCACCATGAAATCGCCACCTCTGGTGAAGAACTTTCGAACGAGCCCGGGGAAGATGATTTCATAGCATATCATCGTGCCGAACCCGCCGAACTCAGTTCCAGCCTTGACATATGATTCGCCAGGGACGTAATCGCCGATCCCTGCCACCATCTTGTCTATGAAAAAAAGGATTCCGCGGAGAGGGACATATTCTCCAAAAGGAACGAGGTGTATCTTGTCGTACTTATATACCAGCTTGCCCGCAGGGTCCAGCAGAAGCGCCGAGTTTGTCAGCAATGCCTTGTCCTTTATCTGTTCCCTCATCATAACCGATCCGAATAAAAGGTAGGACTTGAGAGACTGCTGCATCGCTATCAGCTTTTCGGTGTTTGCCGAGTCGTAATCGTACAGAAAAGGGATTGCAGTCTCCGGCCAGACGATCAGCTGCGGGGAATCTTCTGCCGCTTTTTTCGAAAGATTGAAGTAAACATCCAGGACCTCCTTCTGGAAGACAGGCTCCCATTTTTTATCCTGTTCTATATTCCCCTGAATGATGCTCACGGAAAAACTGCCATGCTCTCTGCCCTGGCCGAGCCTCCATGCCCCGTACCCCAGAGACCCGGCCAGTGCCAGGCCCAGGGTCAGCAGCCCGATCATTGCGTAGCCCACCGGGTAAAGCGGCATCTCACGGAGTTTTCGTTTAATCAGCACGATATCGACAATTGCGCCGTTGACGGCAAGGACCAGGAACGAGATGCCGTATATGCCGGTGATGTCAGCAACCTGAATTATATGCAGAAAGCGGTACTGGCTGTATCCGATACTTGCCCACGGGAATCCGGTCAGGGCATACGACCGGAGAAACTCCAGTACAACCCATATAACCGGGGCGGTCAGGAGCGCCGGCAGTTTTGTCTTTTTGATGACGGCGAGGAAAAGGCAAGAGAATAATGCCGGGTAGATTCCCAGGATGAGACAGAGCAGAAAGACAATTGCAAGACTTGCAGAAAAGGGGATCCCCCCGAATACATGGATCGAATGATAGATCCAGTAGAGTGTACCGAAAAAATAGATGACACCGAATACCAAGCCGGTCCGGAAGGCCTCTTTCTGCGTCCTGTTCCATAAAGAAAGCATGAGCGGGATAAAGCCGACCCAGGCAAGCAGATAAAAATCATAGGGTGGAAACGCAAGGGTAAGGAGGACACCCGATGCAAGTGCCGGCGCATAAAAAATTATTTTTTCTCTCATAGTATTCAACATTGGTTGACAATCAAAAAAGTTAACAGGTATCATTACTGTCTTGGGGGCAGTTAGCTCAGTCGGTAGAGCAGAGGCCTGAAAAGCCTCGTGTCCGCAGTTCGATTCTGCGACTGCCCACCATCTTTTTCCTGTTTCGGCCTGCCTGAGCCGGCAGAGGACGTATTCTCAAGGCAACACTCTACCGAAAAGCCAGAAGGAAATCTGCCTCAGGAGCGGGTCTGCTGTTGCGCACCGCAATCCGGGTCCCTGAATCCCCTGTAGGTCCTGAAACTCATGTCATTGCCTGACCAGACCAGAAGTCTCCCTTTCAGCACCTTGCTGGGTCTCCTGCCCCCATCTGTCCATCATCATCTTGCGGTTATACCGGCTAAGTTCTTCCTGAGTAAATTCCATGGTTATGCCTCTTCGAAAAATAACTGAATTATATCAGATGACGAAAAAATGATTCAATCATGAAAAATCCGGGCCACCAAAACAGAATGCCCTGTTTTCTTTACTTTTTAGTGCCAATGGTGGTAAAATTTCTATATGAAAAAATTACTTATATCAGCTCTGACAATAGGATTAGCAGTTTTCGCCGGGTACCAGAATGCGTCCGCCTATGCAAAAGGCGAGCAGGATTGCACGAAATGCCATACCCTGAATGCGGATCAGGCACGGGATGTCCTGAAAGAGATCATTCCTGACATCAAGATCCTTGAGGTGAAGGATAGCCCGATCAGCGGCTTCTGGGAAGTGGCCATGGAGTCGGGAAGTAAAAAAGGCATTATGTATATCGATTATTCAAAGAAGAACCTGGTTGCCGGCAATATATTCGGGATAAAGACAAAGACAAACTATACCCAGGTCAGTTTCGAAAAGATCAATAAGGTCGATGTCTCCCAGATCCCCCTTGACAATGCGCTGGTTATGGGTGACAAGAATGCCAAGCACAAGGTGATAGTCTTCTCAGACCCTGACTGCCCCTACTGCGGCAAACTGCATGACCAGATGAAGAAGGTTCTTGAGACGCGAAAGGATATAGCCTTCTATATCAAGCTCTTCCCGCTGCCGATGCATCCGGATGCTGCAAGGAAAGCGAAGACGATTACCTGTGAGAACTCTGTTGCACTACTTGAGGATGCCTTTGCAAAGAAGAAGATAGCAGATCCGAAATGTGATACCAAGGTCATTGATGAAAATATAAAACTTGCTGAAAAATTAGGCATAAACGGGACGCCGAACATCATCTTTCCCGACGGGAAACAGATTCCCGGGGCTATTGACGCAGACAAGATCATAGAAGCTGTTGATAAAAAATAGTCGGTAATATGGCTCTGCAGTAATAAAGGAATCCTGTTCATCGCAGGATTTTTTTATTGAGGTTGTTTTA
>Ga0334722_10002145_pt1 | contig 22780 bp, 21 predicted proteins | sample C3_bottom_MG_FD_207210 | JGI IMG/M metagenome (GOLD analysis project Ga0334722, IMG submission 207210) | Sediment microbial communities from Yellowstone Lake, YNP, Wyoming, USA - C3_bottom | ecosystem: Environmental > Aquatic > Freshwater > Lake > Sediment | place: USA: Wyoming | collected... | reverse complement strand
TATGTCCGCGCCGAGCACATACTTGCCGGACAGCCCGCCGCTCATGCCTTGCAGGTCGGTTTGGGTGGTGCTGCCTGCTGAGCCCAGACTGGTGATGACCGTGTAGATATTTGTCAGGCCGTCCGATCCGAGCTTTGCGCTGAAGCTATTCCCGGCGGGCAGGTTGACCTTTGCGTTGACGTCGTAGGCAGCGGTATTGCCCGCCGCTGCGGCGCCCTGTCCGTATTCCAGCGCGAGGCTTGCCGTGCCTGAGCCGTTCATGGCCTGGTTGATCTGGATGTTGCGGTAGGCAGAGAGGGTGAGCTTGTTCGCACTCCAGGAAACCGTGTCGTTCACGAAGATATCGCCGTTGGTTCCGGTGGAGCCGTAAAGATTAGTGGCTGAGTTGCTGCCGGTAGCGGTTTGAATGACGACGCTGTTGCTGCCCAGCAAGGAATTGAGCGCCGCGCCGCTGATATCGCCGCCCGATGCCGCGATGGTGAAGTCAACCGGGTCTATAAGCCATGTGCCCGTCTTGCCCTGCGGCGCAGCGGTGGTGACAACGGCATTGGGATCGACGTTGACTTTCTCTGCTGATGTTTCGATGTAGCCGCCATTGGCGCCATTCGATCCGGTCGCGCTCAGGACACTGCCCTTTTCAAGCGTGACGTTCTTCGTTGCCTTGAGAACAATGCGGCCTTCGGCAGTAACGTCGACGCTGTCGGCGCGGATCGTGCCCGAATGATTGATCAGGCCGGCGTAGATGCCGACGCGCCCCGAATCGGCGACGATCTGCCCGAGGTTGGTCGCCTGGTTCTCGGGTGCGGCGACCTCCACGCGCAGGTTCGGTGTGCCGGGGTCTACCAGCTGCACGGCGTTGCCTGCCGCAAGCACGACCTCGCCCTTCGGACTGGTGATGATTCCGCTATTCGTTACCGCCGGGCCCACGAGATAGACGTTGCCGCCCGGCGTCGTGTTGATCGTGCCCTGATTGACGATCGAAGCTGCGCCCGGAGTCTGCGTGAAGTTGAACCGCCCACCGAGGAAGTCCGCGTCGGAAAGGTTCAGGCTGGAGGCGACCAGGCCGCCGACATTGACCTGCGATCCCGGCCCGAACACGATGCCGGCAGGATTGAGCAGGAACACCCGCCCATTGGACTGCAGCGATCCCAATATCGATGAAGGATTCTGCGTCGTCACGCGGTTGAGTACCGCGGAGGCGTTGGACTGCTGAATGAAACGGGTGATTTCGCCAGCCCCGATGGAGAAGCTCTGCCAGTTGATGATCGAGTTCGGGCTGTTGGTGATCTGGAGCAGGTTGGCGTTCCGCAGGATCGATACCTGACCATTCGCCACGGCGGGGCCGGTGGGATTGGCCTGGGCTTGCGGAGCGAAACACGATGCGATTGCAGCCGCAAGCGCAAGCGGCCGCAATTGCTGCCCGAGTGTGGCTGCAGTTCTTAACCGTCGCATGCTTACATCCATCCTTCTCGTGCGTAGACAGGTCCAGCCGGCGCTGTTACGCTTCGTTTTTTTGCTGGGCAGAACGTATTCCGAGCTACTCTGCCGCGCATTCCATGGGTTCGGCTTTATGGCAAAAAAGTGTATCCAGGCAATCGGTTTCTGCGCTTGAATTATTGCGACATCTGACAATTGAGCGTGACATATTCACGCGCGCCTTGCCCTTGGCGTTTCTCCTAATTGCCCTAGGCGTTTGTCCTAATTGCCCACGGGGCGGCTTCCCGTGTATAAGCTCATTGCATACAATGGGAGGCGCCTGATCCGCCGAACTCCTATGCTCTCGGGTCTTTCATTTCACATCGCGCCGCGCGCGCTCGATCTGGAGCGCGCCTTCTCGGCGAGAAATTTGTTCGCCGACTCCGTCCGGCACGTGATCGACGGCCATGTGGCCGCAGTTCCTTATTACCGGATCGCCACGAAACGCACCGCGACGGCATTGAATGATTCGGCGCTGGAGCGCCGAATGCGCGAATTGTTCGCGCTCGATCTCAACCCGTTGATATGCATGACGCGGCAACTCAGCTCCGAGCTTGCCTTGTTCAAGGCGTGGAATACCTGGCAACAGCACGTGTCGCTGGCAGTGCGCACAGTCATTCACGGCAACTCGACCGAATCGTTTCGGGTGGAACGCCGGCAAATTTCATACGCGTTCGATCCGCCGGCAGCGCGCAATGCCGGACTTTGCGCCCTCGATATCCTTCGCGGCACGGCAAGAAACAACCGGGAGCGCGGTCATATAGTCGACGATCAGTCGAAATCGCGCTTGTCCAGAATCGCGGCCGAGCTCGGCCTGCAACACACCGTCGTATTCGAAGCGGCTTTGTACTTTGAGCAAAACCGCGGTATGAACGTAAGCCAGCTCTGTCGAGCGCTAGGATGTCACAGACGCACCCTGGAACGACACTTCAAAGACTTCGGACTTACAGCCGAAGACCTGAAGATGGCAAGCGCTCTCGCGGGCGCGACCAACAGTCTATGGGGAAAGTCCTCGCTGGCAGAAATCGCGTTCGAGCACGGCTTCAGCGACCAGGCCCACATGACGCGCGCGTTTCGCCATGCCTGCGGTTTGCCGCCGTCGGTGTTACGCGGCCTCGTGAGCCATTGATTGGCCGATTGCCTCGATCAAGCAGAGGTCAGATTTCCCTTCTCTCGCGGGCATGAAGGCGCCAAGACATGCGAGCCGGCGCTACACGCTCCAATCGTAATCGATGACGAGCGGCGCGTGATCGCTGAAGCGCTGCGCCTTGTAGATCGCCGCCTTCTTGGCAGTTCGTGCAATACCTTGCGTCGCTATTTGATAATCGATGCGCCAACCCACGTTCTTGGCCCAGGCCTGCCCCCTATTCGACCACCAAGTGTAGCCGTCCCCTGTCGCTTCCGGGTATAGACGGCGATAGACATCGACCCACCCGACGTCGTCAAACACGCGGGTCAGCCAAGCGCGTTCTTCCGGAAGGAATCCGGAATTCTTCTGGTTCGATTTCCAGTTCTTCAAGTCGACCTCTTTGTGCGCGATATTCCAGTCGCCGCACAGGATTATCTCGCGCCCTGATTTCGCAAGTTTCTTGAGATGCGGCAGGAATTTTTCCATGAACCGAAACTTCGCTGCCTGGCGATGCTCACCGCTTGAGCCGGAGGGCAGGTAGACCGAGACGATCGACAGATCTCCGGCCACGAGTTCGAGATAACGACCTTCAGCGTCGATAGTCTTGACGCCCAGGCCTTCTATTACTTTATCCGGCTGCTTACGCGCGTAAATGCCGACACCGCTGTAGCCTTTCTTCTCGGCAAAGTGGAAGTAACCGAAATATCCGGAAGGGTTGAGCATTTTGGCAGTCATGTCCTGCGCCTGCGCTTTGAGCTCTTGCACGCATACGTAATCCGCTTTCTGCCTGGCTAACCAAGGCAGAAAACGCTTACGCTCCGCGGACCGTATACCGTTGAGATTGAGCGTGATAATGCGTAACATAAGTAGGTTCAGCCCGCGCGCCACGCGCACCAGGATCGGCAAATGTCGGATTTCAGCGAAGAGTTCATCGCCTTCTGCATCGAGAGCGACGTGCTGCGCTTCGGCCAGTTCAAAACCAAGGCCGGACGCCTGTCGCCGTATTTCTTTAATGCCGGATTATTCAACGACGGCGCGCTGCTCGCGCGCCTTGGGCAATTCTACGCCAAAGCCATACTCGCAGCGGACGCGTCCATCGACATGCTCTACGGACCGGCGTACAAGGGCATACCCATCGCCGCCAGCGTCGCGATCGCCTTGGCGCAGGCCGGCCGCAACCTTCCGTTCAGCTTCAACCGCAAGGAGGCCAAGGATCACGGCGAAGGCGGCAGCACTATCGGCGCGCCGCTCGCTGGCCGGGTGCTGATCGTGGACGATGTGATCTCTGCGGGTACCTCGGTGCGCGAGTCGGTCGAACTGATCCGCGCGCATGGCGCCAGCCCTTGCGGCGTCGCTATCGCGCTTGACCGCATGGAGCGCGGCAGCGGCGAACTCTCGGCGACGCAGGAGGTGCGCGAACAATTCGGACTGCCCGTCATCGCCATCGCCAATCTCGACGACCTGATTCGATTTCTCGATGCCAAAGCGGATCTCGCGCGCTACCTCGACGAAATTCAACGTTATCGCCAACTTTACGGAGCCGCACGTGCCCAATGTCTATAGCCAGGCGCGACAACGCGCCTGTTCACGCGCCCCGGAATCAGGAAATGTTCCAATCATCCTCACGCGTCGCCGCCGGCAATTGACGCTCGTTGCGGGTATCGTGCTTGCGCTCGCGGCCGCTTCCGCGCCTGCGCAAAAGGCCCTCTACAAATGCAAGGATGACAAGGGCAAGACCTACTATACGCAGACACCGCCTACCGAATGCCAGGGCAAGGAACTGGACGAACTCTCGCCGCAGGGGCGCCTGGTGAAAAAGCGCGCCGCCGCGCTGACACCGGAGCAAGCAGCCGCGCGCGACGCCGAGGAAAAGAAGAAGAAGGAGCAGGAGTTGGCGGCCAAGGAAGAGGCGCGCAAGAATCAAGCGCTGCTCAACACTTATTCGAGCGAAAAAGACATAGAAGACGGCCGCCAGCGCGCGCTCAAACAAGCGGAAGAAGCATCGAAAATAATCGAAAAGCGCATCGCAGATGCGCAAAAACGCAGCAAAGAACTCGCCGCGGAGAAAGAGTTCTACACCAAGCGACCGATGCCGCGGAAGCTCCAGGAAGATATCAGGCTAAACGAAATGGATATCAAGGTGCAGCAGGATCTGCTGGATGGGAAGAAAAAGGAGCTTGGCGATATCAACGCCAAGTACGACCTGGACAAGCAGCGCTATCTCGAGCTGACTAAAGGCAAACCGAAGGCTGCCCCTGTGCCCTCTACCGGGTCGACGGTAAAGAGATAGCGCCTGCCTCGGCGTGGCACGCTTCGAACGCAGGATAAGAGCTTAGAGGCCATTTCAGAATTACCGAAATGGCCTCTGACTTAGGGGAGGATGAGGGGATGTATCCCCTCATTTTGAAATGAACTCTTGGGCGCGCACGCCGCCTAGCGCGCAAGCTTCTTTTTCAGGATTTCGTTGATCTGGGCGGGATTGCCCTTGCCCTTGGTCGCTTTCATCGCCTGGCCCACCAGTGCGTTGAAGGCTTTATCCTTGCCCGCCCGGTATTCTTCGACCGACCGCGCGTTCGCCGCAAGCACGTCGTCTATGACCTGCTCCAGCTCCCCTGCGTCGGAGATCTGCGAGAGGCCTTTGGCGGCAATGATGGTCGCGGCCTCCCCCTCGCCCGCCCACATGGCATCGAACACTTCTTTGGCTTGTTTGCCGTTGATCGCATTCTGCTGAATCTGTTGCAGCAAGCCGGCGAGTTGCGCGCTACTTATTGGCGATTGGGATATCTCCATTCCTGCGCGTCTGAGCGCACCAAATAGCTCGCCCGCAATCCAGCTCGACGCAAGCTTGTAGCCGCCTCCCAGAGCGCCGATCAATTGCTCATAAAAATCGGCGACCTCGCGCGATGCAGTCAGCACGCCTGCATCGTAATCCGAAAGTTGATAATCGCGCACATAGCGCTCGCGCTTCGCCTGCGGCAACTCCGGCAAATCGCGACGGATTCGATCGATCCACGCAGCGCTTACTTCGAGCGGCAGCAGATCGGGATCAGGAAAATAGCGGTAATCGTGCGCGTCTTCCTTGGTGCGCATCATGCGCGTCTGGCCCGTATCCGGGTCGAACAGCACCGTCGCCTGCTCGATGCTGCCGCCGTCCTCGAGCGTCTCGATCTGCCAGCGGACCTCGTACTCGATGGCCTGCTGCAGAAAGCGGAACGAATTGAGGTTCTTGATCTCGCGCCGCGTCCCGAGCGGCGCGCCCGGGCGACGCACCGACACGTTGGCGTCGCAGCGGAACGACCCCTCTTGCATGTTGCCGTCGCAAATTCCGATCCAGCGCACTAATGCATGCAGCGCCTTGGCATAGGCCACCGCCTCCTCGGAACTGCACATATCCGGCTCGCTCACGATTTCCAATAGCGGCGTGCCCGCGCGGTTGAGGTCGATGCCGCTCATGCCGTGGAAATCCTCGTGCAGCGACTTACCTGCATCTTCTTCGAGGTGCGCGCGCGTGAGCCGCACGATCTTTTCACCTTCCTGCGTCTGGATTTTGACGCTGCCGCCCGCGACGATCGGCAGTTCGTACTGGCTGATCTGATAGCCTTTGGGCAGGTCGGGATAGAAATAATTCTTGCGCGCGAATACCGAACGCCGGTTGATGACATCGGGCCCGCCGACGGCGAGGCCGAAGCGCAGCGCTTTTTCCACCGCGGCCTGATTGAGCACGGGCAGCACCCCCGGCAGCGCGATATCGACCGCGCACGCCTGCACGTTGGGCGCCGCGCCGAACTGGGTCGCCGCACCCGAAAAGATTTTCGACACAGTCGAAAGCTGCGCGTGCGTCTCGAGCCCGATGACGGTTTCCCATTGCACCTCGCGCTTGGCGTTCATGCGAATTCCCGCGGCGCGCGCGTATGCCAGTCGGTCGCACGCTGGTATTGGTGCGCGGCGTTGAGCATTTTCGCTTCGGAAAAATAATTGCCGATGACGTGCAGCCCTACCGGCATGCCGCCTTCGCCGAATCCGCAGGGGATGGACATCGCCGGCAGGCCGGCGAGGTTGGCGGCGACCGTGTAGATGTCGTTGAGGTACATCTGCACCGGATCGAATGCCTTCTCGCCCACCGCGAACGCAACGCTCGGCGCGGTCGGCCCCATGATCAGATCGCATTGTTCGTAAGCTTTGACGAAATCCTGCGCGATCAGACGCCGGATCTTCTGCGCCTTGAGGTAGTACGCATCGTAATAGCCGTGCGAGAGCACGTAGGTGCCGATGAGTATGCGGCGTTTCACTTCTGCGCCGAAGCCCTGCGCGCGGCTCTTGCAATACAGGTCCACCAGATCGGTGTATTGCGGCGCGCGATAACCATAGCGCACGCCGTCGTAGCGCGACAGATTGCTTGATGCTTCGGCCGGCGCGATCACGTAATAGGCGGGCACCGAGAGGCCGGAGTTGGGCAGGCTGATCGCAATGCGCTTGGCGCCGAGCTTCTCGTATTGCGCGAGCGCTGTTTCGATCGCAGCGGCGACATCCGCGCCGAGGCCCGCGCCGAAATATTCCTTGGGCACGCCGATGCGCAATCCCGCGAGCGGCTGCTCGAGCGCGCGCGTGTAATCCTCGCCGGGCCGATCGAGGCTGGTCGAGTCGCGCGCATCGAACCCCGCCATCGCGTTGAGCAGCAGCGCGAGGTCCTCGGCGCATTTCGCGATCGGACCGCCCTGGTCAAGGCTCGAGGCAAACGCAATCATGCCGTAGCGCGAAACCACGCCATAGGTGGGCTTGATGCCGCAGATACCGCACAGCGCCGCCGGCTGGCGAATCGACCCACCGGTGTCGGTGCCGATCGCCGCGGGCGCCATGCGCGCCGCCACCGCGGCGGCCGACCCGCCGCTCGATCCGCCCGGAACGCGCGCCGGGTCCCAGGGATTTTTCACGGGCCCGCGAAAGGATGTTTCGCTGGAGGACCCCATGGCGAATTCGTCCATATTGGTCTTCCCGAGAATCACCGCCCCGGCCGCGTTCAGCCGCCCCACCACATGCGCGTCGTACGGGCTGACGAAGTTAGCGAGCATTTTGGAGCCGCAGGTGGTGAGCCAGCCTTGAGCGCAGAAGATATCCTTCACCGCGACCGGAACGCCGGTAAGCGGCTGCGCTTTCCCCGCAGCTATCAGTGCATCGGCGGCTTGCGCCTGCGCCAGGCTGCGCTCGCGATCGATGGTGATGAACGCATTGAGGACCGGATCGATGCGCGCAACGCGTTCCAGATGCAATTGCGTCAGCTCGACGCTGGAGATTCTCTTTTGCGCGAGCGCGAGCGCGAGCTGTTTGAGGGTAACATTGAGCATGCGAGGCCGCGGGCCAGGGTCGGAATTCCGAGTCCCTCGCCCCTATTCGATGACCTGCGGCACGAGATACAGCCCGCCTTCGACCTGCGGCGCAATGGCCTGGAACGCCGCGCGCTGGTCGGACTCGGTGACCACGTCCTCGCGTAGCCGCTGCACCACGTCCTGGGCGTGGGCCATCGGCGCGACGCCTTCGGTGTCGACCGATTGCATCTGCTCGATCAGCTTGAAAATGCCATTGAGGTGGCCTTGTGCAGCTTCGGCTTCGGCATCGGTAATTTCGATGCGCGCGAGCCAGGCAACCCGTTTAACCTCCTGCAAAGACAGGGACATGGAATTTGCGCTGAAATGGTGCGTTAATGTGCGGTATTATAACGTAATTACTCGCCTTCACCGGGAACGGAACACTTGCAAATGTTTGGATTTCTACGCGGTTATTTTTCCGATGATCTGGCCATCGATCTGGGCACTGCCAACACGCTGATCTACGTGCGCGGCAAGGGCATCGTGCTCGACGAGCCTTCGGTCGTTTCGATCCGCCAGGAAGGCGGCCCGAGCGGCAAGAAGACCATCCAGGCGGTGGGCAAGGAGGCGAAGCAGATGCTCGGCAAGACGCCGGGCAACATCGTCGCCATCCGGCCGATGAAGGACGGTGTCATCGCCGACTTCACCGTGACCGAGCAGATGCTGAAGATGTTCATCAAGAAGGTGCATGTGTCGCGCCTGTTGTCGCCCAGTCCGCGCATCATCATCTGCGTGCCCTGCGGCTCGACGCAGGTGGAGCGGCGCGCCATACGCGAATCGGCAATCGGCGCCGGTGCGTCCCAAGTATTTCTGATCGAGGAACCGATGGCCGCGGCGATCGGCGCCGATCTTCCCGTCGCCGAGGCGACCGGCTCGATGGTGGTGGACATCGGCGGCGGCACGACCGAGGTGGGCGTCATATCGCTAGGCGGCATGGTGTACGCGGGCAGCGTGCGCGTCGGCGGCGACAAGTTCGACGAGGCGATCATCAATTACATCCGCCGCAACTACGGCATGCTGATCGGCGAGACCACGGCGGAGAACATCAAGAAGGAAATCGGCTCGGCCTTCCCCGGTTCGGAAGTGCGCGAAATGGAAGTCAAAGGCCGCAACCTGGCCGAGGGCATTCCGCGCAGCTTCACGATTTCCTCGAATGAGATTCTGGAAGCGCTCACCGATCCGTTGAACAGCATCGTCAGCGCGGTGAAGTCCGCGCTCGAACATACGCCGCCGGAATTGGGCGCCGATATCGCCGAAAAGGGCATGGTGCTCACGGGCGGCGGCGCGCTGTTACGCGACATCGACCGGCTGCTGATGGAGGAAACCGGGCTGCCGGTGATCGTTGCCGAAGACCCGCTTACCTGCGTCGTGCGCGGATCGGGCAAGGCGCTCGAGAAGATGGACAAGCTCGGCTCGATCTTCACCAACGACTGACCGGAGAGCGCAGACCGGAAACCAAGAGCTAGATGACCTACATCGTCGCGCACTCTAGCTTCCGCATACTAGTTTGTTGGCACTAGCGTGGAATACCAGCCGCCACCGTTTTTCAACCGCGGTCCGGCCCCCCTGGTCCGCGTCACGTTTTTCGTCTCGTTCGCGATCCTCCTGATGGTGCTCGATGCGCGCTTTCGCTATGGCGAGAACGTGCGCCAGGTGGTCGCGCTCGTGGCCTATCCGCTACAGCGCGCCGCCATGGCGCCGGTGGACCTGTTTCAGAGCGTGGCCAATTATTTCGGCACCACTGCGGCGCTGCGCGAGGAGAACATCGCGCTCAAGACGCAGCGATTGCGCGCCGCGCCGGAAATGTTGCAGCTGCAGGCGCTGAAAGAGGAAAACAATCAGCTGCGCCGCCTGCTCGAAGCGCAGGAGCGGCTGCCCACGAAATCGGTGTTTGCCGAGATACTGTATGCCGGACGCGATCCGTTCTCGCACAAGGTGGTGATCGACAAAGGTTCGCAGAGCGGCATCCAGCCCGGCTGGCCGGTGATCGACGATATCGGCGTTATCGGCCAGGTCACGCGCGTCTATCCGTTCATGAGCGAAGTGACTCTGCTCTCCGACAAAAATCAGGCGATCCCGCTGCAGGTGTTGAGGAACGGCCTGCGCGCGATCGCCTACGGCGGCGCGGAGGGCGGCATGCTCGACCTGCGCTTCATGGCGGCCAATGCCGACATCCATAACGGCGACGCGCTTGTGACCTCGGGTATCGACGGGATCTACCCGCCGGGATTGCCGGTGGCGACAGTGACGCGCATAGAGCGCGATTCGGCCTACGCATTCGCCAAGATCTATCTCACGCCGGCAGCGGGCACCGACCGCTACCGCCAAGTGCTGGTGCTGTCCTCCGAGGCAAAAGCGCTACCGCCGCCGGCGGCGGATGCCGAGCAGCCGGTGCAAAAACCGCCCCGGCCCAAACGCACGAGAAAGCGCGAGTAACATGCAGCGACTGGAACAGCCACAGCGCATCCTGCTGCCAGCCAGAGTCGGCTTCATCGTGCTGACCTTGGCGCTCGCGTTGTTATTCAACCTGTTGCCGTGGCCCGATACTGCGCTCGTGCCGGACCTCACGGCGACCGTGCTTGCGTTCTGGTGCATCCACCAACCGCGCCGCATCGGCATCGGCATCGCCTGGACGCTGGGCCTCGTGCTCGACGTCGGCAACGGCGCGCTGCTTGGCCAGCATGCGCTTGCCTATTCGGTGCTCGCCTTTCTCGCGATTTCCTATCATCGGCGCATTCTGTGGTTCCCGCTTTGGCAACAAGCGCTGCACCTTTTGCTGCTGCTGCTGTCTACGCAGCTGCTGACGCTTGCCATACGCGTTGCGGCCGGCGCGGGGTTTCCGGGCTGGAGCTACTTTGCCAGCAGTCTGATATGCGCGGCGATGTGGCCGGTCGTGAGCTTCCTGCTGCTGCTGCCGCAGCAGCAGCCCGAGCTCAAGGACGACAATAGGCCGATCTAGATGCTGGGGACTGTTGACATTTTGAAGCCGACTCTTAAGCAGTATATGGCGTCCGGTTTCTAGCATGCACGCAGCCGAATTCATAGATCACCGGCGTGAGCTGTATTACTTTCAGATGCGCGTCGGCATCGCCGGGGTGTTCGTGCTCGCGGCGTTCAGCCTGCTCCTGCTGCGCTTCGGCTACCTGCAGATAGTCCAATACGACTATTACCGCACCAAGGCCGAGGACAATCGCATCTCGGTCGTGCCCATCGTGCCTAACCGCGGCCAGATTCTCGATCGCAGCGGCGCCGTGCTCGCGCGCAATTACTCCGCGTATACGCTGGAAATCTCTCCGGGCAAAGTCGCCGACCTGGAGAAGACCGTCAACGAATTGGCCGCGGTCATCGACATCAGGCCGAGCGATCGCATGCGCCTGAAGCGGCTGATGATCGAAGCCAAGGGCGCGGACAGCCTGCCAATACGCACGCGCCTCACCGATGAAGAGGTCGCCAAATTCGCCGCCAACCGCTACCGTTTCCCCGGCGTCGATATCCAGGCGCGCCTGTTCCGCCAGTACCCCTTGACCGAACTCGCCTCGCATGTGGTCGGCTACATCGGCCGCATCAACGACCGCGACGTCGAACGCATCGAGGAGGCTGGTCTTGCCCCGAACTACAAGGGCACCGACCATATCGGCAAGACCGGACTCGAGCAGAGCTACGAGAAAGAATTGCACGGCATCACCGGCTACGAGCAGGTCGAAGTCGACGCGGGCGGCCGCGGCGTGAGAACGCTTTCGCGCACCTCGCCCACATCGGGCAACAACCTCGTGCTGACGCTCGACATCAAGCTGCAGGAGGTCGCGGAACTCGCGTTCGGCGACAGGCGCGGCGCGCTGGTGGCGATCGAGCCCGCAACCGGCGGCGTCCTCGCCTTCGTCTCCAAACCCGGTTTCGATCCCAATCTGTTCGTCGACGGCATCGATCCGGTGAGCTGGGAGGAACTCAACACTTCGGCCGACCGCCCGATGGTTAACCGCGCGCTCGCCGGCACCTATCCGCCCGGCTCTACCTTCAAACCGTACATGGCGCTCGCCGCCCTCGAACTGGGCAAGCGCACGCCGCAGCAGACTATTTTCGATCCGGGTTACTTCCAGTTCGGCAACCATCGCTTTCGCGACGACAAAGTCGGCGGCCACGGCACGGTCGACATGTACAGGTCGCTGGTGGCCTCGTGCGATACGTACTATTACATGCTCGGCAACGACCTCGGCATCGACAACATCGCGCGTTTCATCGGCCAGTTCGGCTTCGGTGCGAAAACCGGGATCGACGTCGAGGGCGAAGCCGTCGGCGTGCTGCCCTCGCAGGAATGGAAGCGCAAACGCTTCAAGAGGCCGGAGCAGCAGAAATGGTATGCGGGCGAGACCATCAGCGTCGGCATCGGTCAAGGCTATAACGCCTACACGCCATTGCAGCTGGCGCAGGCGATCGCGACGCTCGCCAATAACGGCGTCATGTACCGCCCGCACCTCGTCAACTACATCGAAAACATCACGAGCGGCGAACGTACCCTGATCGAGCCCAAGCCGCAGCGCACGATTGCCTTGAAGCCCGAAAACATCGAATTCATCAAGCGTGCCCTGACCGCCGTCAACACCGAAGGCACCGGGGCGCGCGCCTTCGCCAAGGCCGAATACGTGAGCGCCGGCAAGACCGGCACGGCGCAGGTGATCGCGATCAAGCAGAACGAAAAATACAACGAGAGACACGTGGCCGAACGCCACCGCGATCATGCGCTGTTCATTGCCTTTGCGCCGGTGGATAGCCCGAAGATAGCGCTCGCAGTGGTGGTCGAAAATTCGGGCTTCGGCGCAGCCGCGGCTGCGCCGATAGCGCGCTTGGTGCTGGACTATTATCTGCTCGGCAAACGCCCGCAAAAGCCGGCCGAAGAAACTCCGGGAGATGACGACGAGGAAGATTAGACGGCGCCGCATTGACCGGGCGCGCCCCTTGCACGCAAGTCGACCGCGCCTGCATCGGACATGGTGCCGGCGGCCGAAGGAGATGCGCTGATGCGCGGCAATTTGCAGCTGCCGGCCAAGAATTTGTGGCTGCGCTTGAGCGACAACATCGATCCGCCGCTGCTCGCGCTCGCGCTCGGGCTCCTGTTGGCCGGGATCATCACGCTCACCAGCGCCGCCTTCGAAACCCCCGCCCGCATTTCCGGCCAGGCGATCAACATCGTGGTGGCGCTGGTCGTGATGTGGGCGGTGGCGCAACTGCAGCCGCAGACGCTGATGCGCTTCGCCCTTCCCACCTATACGATCGGGCTCGTGTTGCTGATCGCGGTGGCGCTGTTCGGCGAGGTCGTCAACGGCGCGCGCCGCTGGCTCAATATCGGCGTTACGCGCATCCAGCCCTCCGAAGTGATGAAGATCGCCATGCCGCTGATGCTCGCCTGGTATTTCCATAAGCACGCGGCGGCATTGCGGCTGCGCGACTATGCGGTCGCGAGCCTGCTGCTCTTGGTTCCGGTGCTGTTGATCGCACGACAACCGGATCTCGGCACCGCGCTGCTCGTGGCGGCTGCCGGTTTCTACGTGATCTTTCTCGCCGGCCTGTCGTGGAAGATCCTGGTGGGCCTGACGCTCGCGGGCTGTGCCAGCCTGCCATTTCTGTGGTCGCTCATGCATGACTACCAGCGCCGGCGCATTCTCACGCTGCTCGATCCAAGCTCGGACCCACTCGGCGCGGGCTACCACATCATCCAGTCGACGATCGCCGTGGGCTCGGGCGGACTTCTCGGCAAAGGCTGGCTCAAGGGCACGCAGGCGCATCTGGAATTCATCCCGGAGCGGTCCACCGACTTCATCTTCGCCGTGTTCTCCGAGGAATTCGGCCTCATCGGCAACAGCGTCCTGTTGCTGCTCTATGTGCTGCTCATCGGCCGTGGTCTCGCGATCGCCGCCAATGCGCCTACTTTCTTCGCGCGGCTCCTGGCCGGGGCCATCACGCTGACTTTTTTCACCTACGTCTTCGTCAACATGGGTATGGTGAGCGGCATCCTGCCGGTGGTGGGCGTGCCGCTGCCGCTGGTTTCCTACGGCGGCACGGCGCTGGTGACACTGCTCCTCGGCATCGGCATCCTCATGAGCATCCACAAGCATCGAAAACTGGTGCAGACATGAATCGCGCCGCGCGCCTTCTCGCGCTTTGCCTCCTGGGTTCAGCGCTTGCGCTCATGGCCGGCTGCGGCAGCGTGCCCAAGCGCGGCGGCTATTACCAGGACGACGGCCCCGGCGCGCATCCGCCGGCGAACCTTGATCAGATTGCGGACGCCGAGCCCAGGCTCGAGCCGCTGCACCGTTTCGCCAACAATCCCTATAGCGTGTTCGGACGGCAGTACGTCCCGTACAAGAAACTCACCCCGTATAGGGAGCGCGGCATCGGCAGCTGGTACGGGCGCAAGTTCCACGGCCAGCGCACTTCGAGCGGCGAATCCTACGACATGTACGCCATGTCCGCGGCGCACGCAACGCTGCCGATCCCGAGCTATGCGCGCGTCACCAACCTCGCCAACGGCAAGAGCGCAATCGTGCGCATCAACGATCGCGGACCGTTTCACTCGGGGCGCCTGATCGATCTGTCCTACGCCGCCGCCTACAAACTCGGCTACGCGGGCGTCGGCAGCGCGCGCGTCGAAGTCGAGGCGATCACGCGCGAGGACATGCCGATGATCGCGGCGCAACGGCGCAAACCTCAGGCGATCGCATCGGCAGCGGCGCCTGTCGCACGGCGCGAACCCGCGCCGCCCGCCGCAGCGGTCACAGCGCCGGTCATGGCAACAGCCGCGGTCGAAGCCATAGCGGCCCCGCCCGCACAGCCGATTCCGATCGACACCGAAGCGAACGGCATCTACCTGCAGCTCGGCGCATTTTCCGCGCGCGACAACGCCGAGAATTTCCGCGCCCGCATCTACCAGCAGCTCGCCTGGCTCAACGACCCGATAGAAATCCATGCGCGCGACGGCATGTATCGCCTGCACCTCGGGCCCTACCACGATCGCGCCGAAGCCGGCGGCATGGCCGACAAGCTGCGCGAATCGCTCCAGGTCAAGCCGGTCGTGGTGGTGCGCTAGGATTCGACGCGGCGCACGCAGGGAGTGGGCAATGCTCGCGTGCCGACATTGTCCAGACGTAACACGATTCCTCGATCTGCGAGGGCCGCGCTGATCGTCGATTGTGCGCGGATGAAAAAGCCATCCGCGCGCGATCGACGATCTTGATGTAAAGCAACCCCAGCCCCCAATTGGTTTTCCCCGTAACCGCGATTTCTGTACGGATGCCTTCTATCCGTACAGAAATCACGGTTGGCGCGCAGAGCGCGCAATGCTCGCACATCTACATACCCAGACGTAACAAAATTCTTTGTTCGGCGAGGGCCGCGCCGATCGTCGATTGCGCGCGGATGAAAAAGCCATCCGCGCGCAATCGACGATCTTGATGTAAAGCAACCCCAGCCCCCGATTGGGTTTTCCCCGTAACCGCGAATACATTGGATTGGCGTCGAACCATCGGCGACCGACAGCCTCTAACCGGCTGTTGTGCTTACATCGGCTGGTATAATTCCCCTTTCAATTTGCACCGAACGCATGAGACGTCTGCTGTTACTGCTGTTACTCGTGCCCGCGCTCACTTTTGCGGCTGTTCCGCCGCCGCCCGCCGTCGCCGCCAAGACCTGGTTGCTCTACGATCTGAGCAGCGAGCAGATCATCGCGAGCGCGAATGCGAACGAGCGCGTCGAGCCCGCGTCGCTCACGAAGATGATGACGGCGTATCTCACGTTTTCGGCGCTGAAACAGAAAACGCTGGCGCTTGACGGGGTGGTGCCGGTGTCTGAGCGCGCGTGGAAGGTTGCCGGCTCGCGCATGTTCATCGAGCCGAAAAAACCGGTGCGCGTCGAGGAACTGCTGCGCGGCATGATCGTGCAATCGGGCAACGATGCCTGTATCGCGCTTGCCGAAGCCATCGCGGGCTCGGAGGACGCGTTCGCACAGATGATGAACCGCGAGGCGCAGCGCCTCGGCATGAAGAACACGAATTTCACCAATGCGAGCGGTTTGCCCGACCCACGACATTATTCGACCGCATACGATCTCGCGCTGCTCGCGGCCGCGATCATCCGCGATTTTCCCGAGTATTACCCGCTCTATGCGCTGCGCGAGTACCGTTACAACGACATCACGCAGCAGAACCGCAATCGGCTGCTGTGGCTCGACCCGAATGTGGACGGCATGAAGACGGGCTATACGGAAAGCGCGGGTTTCTGCCTGATTGCGTCGGCCAAACGCGGAACGCGGCGGCTGCTGTCGGTGGTGCTCGGCGCGAGTTCTGACAGCGCGCGCGCGCAGGAAAGCCAGAAGCTGCTGAATTACGGTTTCCAGTTCTACGATTCGATCAGGCTTTACGCGAAAAGCCAGCCCGTGAGTTCGCTCGAAGTCCTCAAGGGCGGAGCAAGCCGGGTCAATGCCGGGTTTCTGTACGATTTCTACGTCAGCGTGCCGCGCGGCCTCGACGATCAGGTGAAAGCGGCCCTGATCAGCATGCAGCCGCTCGTGGCGCCGATCGCCGTCGGACAAAAAGTCGGCACCATCAAAGTGACGCTGCAGAGTAAGCTCTTAGGCGAGTATCCGGTCGTCGCCTTGAACAACGTGCCTCTCGCGGGGCTCTTCTGGCGCACCTGGGACGGCATGCGGCTTTGGTTCAAGTGACGCTCTGATAGCGCGCGGGATTGGATGTTCTCATAGCAGGAGTCGGACATGATCTACCTCAACGGCGAATGGATGCAGCTGGCCGAAGCGAAAGTTCCGGTGCTCGACCGCGGCTTCATTTTTGGCGACGGCGTATATGAAGTGATCCCGTCCTATTCGGGCCACCCGTTTCGGCTGCGCGAGCACCTGGTGCGCCTGCGCTCGAGCCTCGACGCGGTGCGCATCGCTAGCCCCTACGCGCCGGAGCGCTGGGCCGAGCTCGTGCGCGAGGTCGTCGCGCGCAATCCTTGGGAGGATCAGAGCGTGTACCTGCAGGTGACGCGCGGCGTGGCGCCGCGCGACCACGCGTTCCCCAAGGACGCGACGTCGACCGTATTCATGATGGCGAATCCCTTGACCGTGCCGCCGCAGAGCCAGCGCGAGCGCGGCGTCGCCGCGATCACGCTCACCGACAACCGCTGGCTGCGCTGCGACATCAAGTCGGTGTCGCTACTCGCCAATTGCCTGCTGCGCCAGGCGGCTGTCGATGCAGGCGCGGTGGAAGCGGTACTGCTGCGCGAGGGCAAGCTCACTGAAGGCTCGTCGAGCAACATATTCGTGGTCAAGTCGGGCGTCATCCTCACGCCGCCCAAGACCAATCTGATCCTGCCGGGCATCACCTACGACGTCGTCGTCGAACTCGCGCAAGCCAACCGCCTGCCGCTCGAAATACGCCAGGTGAGCGAGGCCGAGGTGCGCAGCGCGGACGAGCTCTGGCTCACCTCCTCGACCAAGGAGGTGCTGCCGATCTCGACGCTAGACGGCAAACCCGTGGGCCGCGGCGCAGGAGCCGGCAAGCCCGGGCCGCTCGCCGCACGCATGAACGAGCTCTATCAGGAGTACAAGCGCACCGTGATGCGCTCGCCGCCCAATGCGTAATTCTGAGCTCGAGTCGCTGCTCGCCTTTCCCTGCGATTTCCCGATCAAGATCATGGGCGAGACCCAACCCGGATTCGCGCAGGCGGTGCTGGAAGTGGTGCTGCGCCATGCGCCCGATTTCGACGCCGCCACCATGGAAATGCGTAACAGCCGCGAAGGCAAGTATCTTTCGCTGACTGCCACCATCCGCGCGACTTCGCGCGAGCAGCTCGATGATCTGTACCGCGAGCTGTGCGATCACCCCATGGTCAAACTGGTGCTGTAAGCGCACGCCACGGACGCGAAAAATGCGGCCTCTAGACCCCAGACTTTCGCCTAGCGCGAGCACGGCAGGGGAGGCCGCAACCCGGGTGACGCCGGTTGCGCTCGGCGCCAGTATCGGCGTGAAGCATCTGGGCCTTGCCGAATACCAGCCGACCTACGCGGCGATGCGCGCGTTCACGAGCGTGCGTGCGGCGCATACCCCGGACGAATTCTGGCTGCTCGAGCACCCGCCGATCTATACCGCAGGTCTTGCATGCCGCGCGGAGCACCTGCCGCGCGACTCCGACATCGCACTCGCGCGCGTCGACCGCGGCGGGCAGATCACCTACCACGGCCCCGGTCAGGTGGTGCTCTATACCCTGGTCGATCTCGCACGGCGCGGACTCAATGTGCGGCAATTCGTGGGCGTGCTCGAGCAGGCCGTCATCGATACGCTCGGTGAATACCGTATAGCGGCCGCGCGCAAGAGCGGCGCGCCGGGCGCGTACGTGGACGGCGCAAAAATCGCGGCGCTCGGACTGCGCGTACGCCGCGGCGCTTGCTACCATGGCGTCGCGCTCAATGTCGACATGGACCTTGCGCCTTTCCTCGCCATCGACCCGTGCGGCTACCCCGGTCTCGCGGTGACGCAGTTGCGCGACCTGGGTGTAAGCACGAGTGTGGACGAAGTGGGCGCGCGGCTGGCGGCAAAATTGGACCAACTGTTGCGACTCCATGGCTGATAGTTCTGACAAGCGAACCGGCGAGCCCAAGACGGCGCGCATTCCGGTCAAGATCGTGCCGCGCGCGCCGCTACGCAAGCCCGAATGGATCCGCGTCAAGGCGGGTTCCGGCAACACGCGCTTCGGGCACATCAAACAGCTACTGCGCGAGCGCGGCCTGCACACGGTATGCGAGGAGGCTTCCTGCCCCAACATCGGCGAATGCTTCGGCCAGGGCACCGCCACGTTCATGATCCTCGGGGACCTATGCACGCGCCGCTGCCCGTTTTGCGACGTGGCGCACGGCCGCCCGGCGCCGCCCGATGCGCAGGAGCCGGCGCAACTCGCCGGGGCGATCGCCGCGCTCGCACTCGATTACGTGGTCATCACCAGCGTCGATCGCGATGACCTGCGCGATGGCGGCGCGCAGCACTTCGCCGATTGCCTGCGCGCCGTGCGTGCGCGCTCGCCCAAAACGCGCATCGAGATCCTGGTGCCGGATTTTCGCGGGCGCCTCGACATCGCGCTCGATATCCTCGGGGCGACACCGCCCGATGTGATGAACCACAACCTCGAAACCGTGCCGCGCCTTTACCGGCAAGCACGCCCGGGTGCGGATTACGCGCACTCGCTCAAGCTGCTCGCGCAATACAAGCTGCGCCGGCCCGGCATACCCACCAAGTCGGGGCTGATGCTGGGATTGGGCGAAACCGATGCGGAGATCCTCGAAGTCATGCGCGATCTGCGTGCGCATCAGGTGGACATGCTCACCATCGGGCAATACCTGCAGCCGAGCGCGCAGCATCTGCCGGTCGAACGTTATGTGCACCCGGACGGCTTTCGCGCGCTCGAGCGGGCGGCGTGGGAAATGGGATTTGCGCACGCGGCGATCGGGCCGCTCGTGCGCTCGAGCTATCACGCCGATCGCCAAGCGCAGGACGTGAAACCCATCGGCTAGCGTGTTATTGAACAAGGGGGCGACGCCCCCTTGTTCATCCCCCACGTTAGGGGAGCACGAGGGGAGGCGCCCCGAAGGAAGTCCCCTCGGGGGATATCCCCTCGTTTTGTTACAGACTCTAGATCGCCGACACTTCGTCAGGCCACTGCCGCCAGTATCGCCATCGGCCCCGCCTCGCGCACGCGTGCGAGCTCCAAAGCGTCCTTCACGAAGAGCGAGCCGGCGAAGCCGAGCGCGTTAATCGATATTCCTTCGAAGCGCTCGCGCGAGCGCGAAACGAGCAGCATCCATGCGCGCGTCACGAGCAGATTGTAGGGCGCCGATTGCTCGAGCGCGCCGTCGCGCGCGACCCCGCTGATGCCCGCCGCCGCGAGCAGCTCCAGATAGGTCTTCAGTAGACGATCGCCAGAAGCGAGGCTACCCGCATCGTCCCAGGAAAACGCATGGCGAAACGGCAGTCCCGGCACGCGTGCGACGCCGGGTCTGCGCGCGAGCGCATCGAACAAAACCGCCATCGGCACGGTTCGGTCTGGCGCGAGCGGCAGCGACACGAGCTGCAGATGCTTGTGCGCCTGGCTTGCGCCGGCCGCCGCGCCGCCGTTGTAAAAACCGAGTGCGTCGTATTCGCGCATGCACGCGGCGAGCGCGTCGAAGTCGGCCCGATCGAGCAGCGCCTCCTGCGGCAGGTAGCGGCGCGTGACGAGCAGCAGATGCTCGGAAAGCACCGGGTACTTATTGAGCAGCGCGATATGCGTGTCGGAAATCTCGGCGACGACCAAGCCCGGCTCGACCGGGAAAGCGTTGCCGCGACCTCCGCTTTCGGGAGTGCGTGCGCTCGCTCCAGAGGCTTGCGCCGCCTTGTGCGCGAGGCTGGATACGCGCCGCACGGCAAAGCGCACGCCCGCGTCCTCGAGCGTGTCTTCTTCGGTTTCGATCGGGGCGAGTGCGCCGCTCGCGAGCGCGTGCCGCATGCGCTCGCGCAGCGCGGCGCGCAGCGTCCCGGGCTCGAGCAAGACGCGCCCTGCGCTAGGCATGAGGCAATATCAATTCGCAACGCCGCCGCGATAGCTCGGAGCCGCGGTCGTGGTGCCCAGGGTCCGCGCGCGCCGCTGCCGCGCGCATGCGCTGCGGCGCGCCTATACCGTCATCCCGGCGCCGCCGTCGAAGTTGATCGCCGCGCCCGTGATGTAGCTCGCGCGATCGGAGACGAGAAACGCGAGCAGGTCTGCGTACTCGGTGGCGTAGGCGACGCGGCCGAGCGGCACACGCTCTTTGGCGAGCTGCGCGAAATATTCCTCGACGTCGCCCTTGGCCCGGTGCGCCCAATTGGTGGTGCGCACGATGCCGATGCAGATGGTATTGACGCGGATATTGTCCGCGGCGTATTCGTTGGCGAGCGACTTGGTGAGGTTGATGCCGGCCGCGCGCGACACCGATGTCGGCAGCTGGCGCGCCTTGGGCGCCTTGCCCGCCATGTTGGTGATGTTGACGATGCGTCCGTCGCGGCGCTTTTGCATCGAAGGCAGCACCAGCCGCGTCATGCGCACCGCGGCCATGACCTTGAGGTCAAAATCTGCCTGCCAGAGCGCATCGTCCACCTTTTCAAACGGGTTTCCGGCACCGGTCCCGGCATTGTTCAGGAGGATGTCGACCTGGCCCCACTTGGCCAGCACCGCCTTCACGAAGGCCTCGCAGTCGGCGGCACGGCTGACGTCGGCGACATGGGTGAGCAGCTCGCCGCCCGTGGCCTTGCGGATCTCGTCCGCCGCCTTCTCGAGAAAATCCTTGCGCCGCGCGCAGATCGCCACGCGTACGCCTTCGGCCGCGAGTTTTTCAGCCGCCGCGCGGCCGAGCCCGTCGCTGCCACCGGTGATGACGGCCACTTTGCCTTTGAGACCCAGATCGAGCATGGAAAGTATCCTTTTCGTGTATTGACGTTGCTAACGGCGGACGGTAGACGCGCGCTATTCGAATCTGATGTTCGCGGCCTTGATGATCTTGGAGTAGCGGACTATATCCGCTTTCATCAGCGCTGCGTACTGCTCCGGGGTCGATGTATACGGCGCCATGCCCTGATTCGCAAGCTTTTCCAGAAAGTCCGCCTGCGTAAGATACTTGGCGACCTCGGCGGACATCTTGTCGATGATGGGCTTGGGCGTGCCCGCAGGAGCGAGGATGCCATAGAACGGCCCGACATTCTCGAAACCCGCGAGGCCCGACTCGGCAAACGTAGGCACGTCGGGCAGCGTCGGCAGGCGTTTTGCTCCCGTGATCGCGAGCGGTTTGAGACGTGCCGATTTGATATACGACATCGCGGTAACGGTAGTCGAAAAATAAAATTGCACTTGGCCGCCGAGCAAGTCGACGAGCGCGGGCGCCGCTCCCTTGTACGGGATATGCTGCGTCTTGATCCCCGCCTCGAGGTTCAGCATCTCGCTCGCGATGTGCTGCGAGCCGCCGGCCACCGGCGTCGCGTAATTGAGTTCGCCTGGCTTAGTCTTGGCGTAGGCAATGAATTCCTTAAGGTTGTTTACCTGCAACGACGGGTTTACAACGAGAACGAGCTCGGCGTTGCAGATCGTCGCCACCGGCGCGAAGTCCTTGATCGGATCGTAGGGCGCCTTCACCAGCAACGGAGCAAGCACGTGTATGCTGCTCGCCAGGATGATCGTATAGCCGTCGGGCGGCGATTTGGCGAGCGCGTCGGTGCCGATGATGGTGTTCCCGCCGGGGCGGTTGTCGACGATTACCTGCTGGCCCCAGCTCTCGGTCATTTTCAGGCCAACGAGGCGCGCAATGATAGTCGTGGTGCCGCCGGGGCTATATGGCGTGATGAAGCGGATCGGCTTGTTCGGATAGGCTTGCTGCGCACTTGCGCCGGCGGCGGTCAGGAGCAATAAAGTTGCGCCAAGCGCATGTGCGAAGGCGGTGAAGTATCGCATCGTCGAACCTCCTCTTATCACGGCGGCGCCTGCGCGCCGCACTGCGTTCAAGAGCCCGCGCGCTACTCGAGCTTGATGTTCGCGGCCTTGATGATCTGGCCGTAGCGCGTTATGTCGGATTTCATCAGCGCCGCATACTGCTCCGGGTTCGCCACGTAAGGCGCCATCCCCTGGCTCGCCAGCGTCTCGCGGAAATCCGGCGCAGCCAGATGCTTGGCAATCTCAGTCGACCACTTATCGATGATCGGGCGCGGCGTGCCGGCCGGCGCAAGGATGCCGTAGAAGATGCCGAAATTGGTAAAGCCCGGCAGGCCGC
>Ga0334722_10002144_pt1 | contig 22786 bp, 19 predicted proteins | sample C3_bottom_MG_FD_207210 | JGI IMG/M metagenome (GOLD analysis project Ga0334722, IMG submission 207210) | Sediment microbial communities from Yellowstone Lake, YNP, Wyoming, USA - C3_bottom | ecosystem: Environmental > Aquatic > Freshwater > Lake > Sediment | place: USA: Wyoming | collected... | reverse complement strand
CGCGATCAGGGGGCCGAAGAGCATCAGCATGATGGTCGCGAAGGTGCCTGCGATGAAGGAGCCGATGGCGGCGGCGGCGAGGGCGGGGCCCGCGCGGCCGTTCTTGGCCATCTTGTTGCCGTCGATGCAGGTGACGACCGACGAGGACTCGCCGGGAGTGTTGACGAGGATCGAGGTGGTCGAGCCGCCGTACATGGCCCCGTAGTAGATGCCTGCCATCAGGATGATGGCCGAGGTCGGCGGCATCTGGAGGCTGAAGGCCAGGGGGATGAGGAGGGCGATGCCCGTCATCGGGCCGATGCCCGGGAGCACGCCGATGATGGTGCCCATGAAGACGCCGATGAAGGCGAGAAGGAGGTTGAAGGGGGTCCCGGCGACGCCGAAGCCCAGGGCGACGTTGTGGAAGAAGTAGTCCATGGTTCCGGCCCCTTACAGCCCGAGGAGGGCCAGGGGCCCCTTCGGCAGGTCGACGCGGAGGAGTTGGCTGAAGGCGAAGAAGATGCCGAAGCTCCCCACGAGGGAAATGATCGTGTCCCTGAGGAGGTGACGGCGATCGAGGATGAGGATGCCGACCATGAGGGCGACGAAGGTCGCGATGGCGAAGCCCAGGGGCTCGAAGAGGAGGGCGTAGCCGATCATGTCGAGGAGGACGAGCCCCATCAACTTGAAGTTGGCCTTTTCCTCGAGCTTCTCCTCGGCGCCGATCATCTCGGCCCGCTTCTCGTCGTCCTTGATCCTGCCGAGGAAGGCCTGGAAGAGGTAGACGATCGCGAGGGCGGTCATCATGAACCCAATGGCCTTGGGGAAGGCGTCGGGTCCGAGCTGCTGCGGATAGACGGGCTTCTTGATGTAGAAGGACCCCATCAGGAAGGCGACGGAAAACAGCGCTACGAGGACGCTCGCGATCCGGTCTTCACGTTTGCCAGTGGCCATTGATCTCTCCTGAAAATCGGCCGGCGGCGGGCGCGATCCGCGTCCCGCCGCCGGCCGGATGGATGGGGAACCTCTTACTTGATCATTCCGATCTTGGTGAGGAGATCCTTGGAGGAGGCGAAGTCGGCGTCGAGGAATTTCTGGAAGTCGGCCTGGGGCAGGTAACCGTCGTCGAGGGCGTACTGGTCGAGGAAGCCCTTCCAGGTGGCGGTGGTCACCATCTTCTTGATGGTCTTGGCCCACCAGGCCTGGGCGTCCTTCGACATGCCGGGGGCGCCGAAGATGCCGCGCCAGACCTCGTAGGTCACGTTGACGCCCTGCTCCTTCATGGTCGGGACGTCCTTGAGGACGCCGGGCCTGCGGGCGGCGGAGCTGATGCCGAGGACGCGGATGGTGCCGGCCTGGAGCTGGGGAACGACCTCGCCGGTGCCGGTGCACATGAAGGCGACGTTGCCGCCGAGGAGGGTGGTCATGGCCTCGCCGCCGCCGGAGAAGGCGACGTAGATGACCTTGGTGGGATCGGCGCCGGCGGCCTGGGCCATCTTGAGGAAGGCGACGTGGTCCATCGAACCGGGGCTGGAGCCGCCGGCCATCTTGACCGCGGTCGGGTCCTTCTTGATGGCGGCGATGAGGTCGGCGAAGGTCTTGTAGGGGGAGTCGGCCTTGACGACGACGCACTCGTAGTCGGCGGTGAGGCGCGCGAGGGCGGTGAGCTCGGTGTAGGAGCCGCCGATGGTCGTGTCGATGGTCTTGAGGATGAGGGGCGCGGAGTAGGGCGCCACCACGTAGTCGTTCTTCGCGTTCATCTTGAGGTAGGCGAAGCCGACGGCCCCGCCGCCGCCGGGCTTGTTGGCCACGGACATGGGCTGGGGATAGAGCTTCTCCTTCTCGAGAGTGGCGTTGATCATGCGTCCGAGCTGATCCCAGCCGGAGCCGGGGTTGTTGGCGACGACGATCTCGAGGGGCTTGGCCGGATAGGGGGCCGCGACGACGGGCGCCGCGATGGCGAAGGCCAGAACCAGGACGGCGAGGACGAGAATTGTCTTCTTCATGCGCTCTCCTTGCGGGGATCCCGATCCCGGGTTCCCCAGTGTGCGGAGAGTCTGCTTCCCTTTTCCCGATCCGTATGTAGGAAGAGCCGTGAATCTCGTGTCGGGTTCCGTCCTACAATCCGGCCCGCGATCGGCGCCGGAAGCATTGCGGAACCCGGTTCCCTGCATCATCATCGAAGGGGTCCACACCACATCCTTCCTCTCGGGAGCGACACATGGCAAAGCGTTCGGCGGCCGCCTACGACGCGGGTTTCTTCCTGCAACTGAGCCTCGGGCTCTTCTTTCTCGCGCTCGGCATCATGGGTCTCGGCGACTACAACTCGAAGGTGGCCGGGATCGCCCGCTTCTTCGGCAGGGACGACACGCTCCGCGTCGTCATGGCCGTCGTCGAGCTGGTGATGGGGGCCCTCCTGGTCCTCGGCCTCTTCCTCTCGGTCTCCTCGGGCCTGGCGACGATCTTCTCGATCGCCCTCCTCATCCTCTGGGCCGCCTACATCGTCTACTATTTCTTCCTGAACGGCCTCCTCGAGCCCTCCCTCGTGCCCTGGCTCTACGAGGTCTCCTGGCGCTGCGTCGTCCTGGCGGCCCTCTGGGCGGTCGGAAGGAAGTACATCGCCTGAAGGCGCCGGGCCGCGGTACCTCGCCGGTGCCGCGGCCCGCCGCCCCTACTTCTTTTTCTTCTTCGCCTTGTCGGCCGAGGCCGTGCTGCCGTCCTTCAGGGCCTTGAACTCCTTCGAGCCCGGCTTGATGCCGAGCTCCCTGGCGACGGCCCCCCAGCCCTTGGCCTTGTTGGCCTTGTAGACCTGCACCACCGTCGCGATCGGCTTGCCCGAGAGCTTGGCGAGGGCCGCGGCGAGGTAGACCTCGGCCGGGGCGAGACCCTGGGAGAGGGTGGCGCTGACCTGGGCGGCGGGAAGACCCCACTGCAGGCTCACCTCCGCGCTGAAGCCGCCCATGTCGACTTTGGCCCCGGCTCCGATGTCGTTGAGGGAGGCCTCGAGGGCTACATCCCCGAGGCCGAAGGACAGGGTCTGGGCACCCAGGCCCGCCGCAAGGGCGAGGGCGATGATAAGGGCAAGATTGCGCATTGTTCCTCCTCGCGCGCCGAGGCACGCAAGCCCAGTCTCGCGCCTCAGGGCCCGCGCCGCAATGCTCCCCCCCTCTGCCGACTTTCATCTTGACGAAGGGAGGGACTGCCCCTATTATTTGTTAAGACATTGTCCCGCAATATGGGACTTTGTCCGGACTTAAGCGGGTCCTCAGTCCGCAGGGGAGGGCGCAACGATCCAGGAAAGGGATAAGAAAGCCTCGGTACGCTCCCTCGAAAAGGCCCTCGACCTCCTCGACCACCTCGAAAAAGCAGGTTCCCCCCTCGGGGTCCGCGCCATCGAGGCCGAGACGGGCATACCGAAGGCCACGGCCCAGCGCCTCCTCGAGGTCCTCGAGTCGAGGGGCTTCGTCCGCCGCCACGAGGGAAAGTACGCCCTCTGGGTAGGGGCCCTCCACCTGGCCCGCTCCTTCCGCGCCGCCGACGGACTCATCCGCTCCGCCCTGCCCATCCTCCGTTCCCTCACCGAACTCTCCGGCGAGACCTCCTCCCTCTACGTGAGGCAGGGCCTCGAGAGGATCCTCGTCGAACGCGTGGAGGGTCCCCGCCCCCTCCGCTTCCAGACCGCCATCGGCGAGCGCCTCCCCCTCCACATCGGAGCCTCTGGCCTCGTCCTCTGCGCGGGCATGGGCGAGGAGGAGCTGGCCTCCTATGTCGCGGACCTCGCGCCGGTCCGTCTCGCCGACGGGGCCGTGGAGACCCCGGAGCACCTCATGGAACGCATCGCGGCGGTCAGGCGCGAGGGCTACGCCATCGGGGTCGGCGAGAGGCTCGAGGGGATGAGCTCGGTGGCGGCGGGGGTGGACACGAAGGACAAGGGGATCATCGCCGCGATCAACATAGCCGGGCCCTCGATGCGCATGGACGCCGCGAAGCTCGAGGGTCTTTCGATCGAGCTCAGGGGCGCGGCGAGGGAGCTGGCCGACGCCTACGGCCACGCCCGCTACTAGGGGCGGGCCGGCATGATCTTCGATGATGGTATTTGTTCGCATCGCATAACGCGTCGCCGCCGAGGCGCGGCGCATCGTACGACGAAGGAGAGTATATGAAGGACTTTTTCAACGCGAAGGCGAAGCTCGAGGTCGGGGGCAGGAGCTATGGGATCTACCGCCTGGACGCCCTCGAGAAGGCCGGCCTCGCGAAGCTCGCGAAGTTGCCCTACTCGATCCGCGTCATGCTCGAGGCGGCCCTGCGCCAGTGCAACGACGTGGAGATCACCCAGGACGACGTAAGGCGGATCGCAGCCTGGACCCCGAGGGGCGAGCGGCCCGGCGTGCCCTTCCTCCCCGCACGCGTTGTCATGCAGGACCTCACCGGCGTGCCCGCCGTCGTCGACCTCGCCGCGATGCGCGACGCGATGGCCGCCCTCGGCGGCGATCCCAAGAAGATCAATCCCCTCGTCCCGGTCGACCTCGTCATCGACCATTCGGTGCACGTGGACAACTTCGGCACGGCCGGGGCCCTCGACCAGAACACCGCCATCGAGTTCCGCCGCAACCGCGAGCGTTACGAGTTCCTCAAGTGGGGGCAGAAGGCCTTCGACAACTTCCGCGTCGTACCCCCGATGACGGGCATCGTCCACCAGGTCAACCTCGAGTATCTGGCCGACGTCGTCGCGACGAGGACGAAGGACGGCGAGAACCTGGCCTTCCCCGACTCCTGCGTGGGCACCGATTCCCACACGACCATGATCAACGGCCTCGGCGTCGTCGGCTGGGGCGTGGGCGGCATCGAGGCCGAGGCCGTGATGCTCGGCCAGCCCATGGACATGCTCCTCCCCGACGTCATCGGCTTCAAATTCACCGGCAAGCTCCGCGACGGGGTCACGGCCACCGACCTGGTCCTCCTCGTCACGCAGATGCTCCGCAAGAAGGGCGTCGTCGACAAGTTCGTGGAGTTCTTCGGCCCCGGCCTCTCCGAGCTCTCCCTCCCCGACCGCGCCACCATCGCCAACATGGGCCCCGAGTACGGAGCCACGATGGGCTTCTTCCCGGTCGACGCCGAGACCCTCCGTTTCATGCGCCTGTCCAACCGGAGCGCCGAGGTCGTGGCTCGCACCGAGGCCTATCTCAGGGCCCAGGGCCTCTTCAGCGAGGCGGGCGCCCCCGATCCCGAGTACACCGACGTCCTCGAACTCGACCTCGGCTCGGTCGTGCCCTCCCTCGCCGGCCCCAAGCGCCCCCAGGACCGCGTGGCCCTCTCCGACATGAAGAAGGTCTTCACGAAGGCCCTGGCCGCCCCGGTCAAGGAGGGAGGCTACGAGCTGCCCGCCGCGACCCTCGGCGCGAGCGCCACGGTCGACGGTCAGAGGATCGGTCACGGCGCCGTCGTCCTGGCCGCGATCACCAGCTGCACCAATACCTCCAATCCCTCGGTCATGATCGCGGCCGGCCTCGTCGCCAAGAAGGCGGCCGCCCTCGGCCTGACCGTGAAGCCCTGGGTCAAGACCAGCCTCTCGCCCGGATCGCGGGTCGTCACCGAATATCTAGTCCAGGCCGGCCTCCAGCCCAGCCTCGACAAGCTGGGCTTCAACGTCACGGGCTATGGTTGCATGACCTGCATCGGCAACTCGGGCCCCCTCCCCGAGAAGGTAGCCAAGGCCGTCACCGAGGCCGACCTCGTCGGCGCCGCGGTGATATCGGGCAACCGCAACTTCGAGGGCCGCGTCCATCCCCTGGTCAAGGCCAACTACCTGGCCTCGCCCCCCCTCGTCGTCGCCTACGCCCTGGCGGGGACGGTCGACATCGACCTCGACAAGGAGCCCCTCGGTCAGGGCGCCAAGGGCCCCGTCTACCTCAAGGACGTCTGGCCGAGCTCGAAGGAGGTCGCCGACCTCGTCGCCTCCTCGGTCACGACCCGGATGTTCGGCGAGCGCTACGCCTCGGTCTTCGAGGGCTCGAAGGAATGGAAGGAGATCAGGGTCCGCGAGGGCGAGCTCTTCGCCTGGGACGAGAAGTCCACCTACATCCACCATCCACCCTATTTCATGGGCATGAAGAAGGAGCCGAGCCCCATCGCCGCCATCAAGGAGGCGCGGGTGCTCGGGATCTTCGCCGATTCCATCACCACCGACCACATTTCCCCGGCGGGCAACATCGCCGCCTCGAGCCCCGCGGGCACCTATCTCCAGGGCCTCGGCGTTACGCCCGACGAGTTCAATTCCTACGGCGCGCGGCGCGGCAACGACCTCGTCATGGAGCGGGGCACCTTCGCCAACATCCGCCTCAAGAACCTGATGGTCGCCCCCAAGGAGGGCAACTGGGCCAGGCACCAGCCCTCGGGCGAGGTCGCGAGCATCTACGACACGGCGATGAAGTACAAGGCCGAGGGCCGCCCCGCCCTCATCCTGGCCGGCAAGGAATACGGCACGGGCTCGAGCCGCGACTGGGCTGCCAAGGGCCCGATGCTCCAGGGCGTGCGCGCCGTCATCACCGAGAGCTTCGAGCGCATCCACCGCTCCAACCTCGTCGGCATGGGCGTCCTCCCCCTCCGCTTCGTGGAGGGCCAGAACGCCGAGCGACTCGGCCTGGACGGCTCCGAGCTCGTGACGATCGAGGGGCTCGACGAGGGCCTGAAGCCCCGTGCCCTCCTCACGGTGAAGGCCAGGAAGGCCGACGGAAAGGTCGTCGAGTTCAAGGCCGAGGCCCTCCTCAACACCAAGGTCGAGCTCAACTACTACCGGAACGGAGGCATCCTCCACACGGTGTTGCGCAGTCTCGCGAAATAAATAGCACTTAGGTTTTTTATCGCGACGCCCTCCCTCCCGGGAGGGCGTCGCATTTCCTTCCGCGGGGGGAGCCGGGCCGCGCTATAATGGGAGCGGCGCCGCGCCGCGAAGGTCGCCGCGCCGAAGCGAGGAAACGATGTCCCTGTCGAAGTCAGTCCCTGCCCTCCTCCTGTCACTCCTCCTGTCCCCCTTCTCCGGCGCCCTCCTCCAGCCCCTCGCCGCCCAGGACCTGCCCGTCACCAAGGTCTCGCTCTTTTCTTCGGGGGTGGGCTACTTCGAGCACCGCGGCACGGTGAAGGGCGACGTGACGGTGCCCCTGCCCTTCAGCACCGCCGAGGTCGACGACGCCTTGAAATCCCTCGTGGTGTGGAACCCGGGCGCGGACGCCGCCTCCTCCTCGCCCTCGGTCTCCTACCCCTCCCTCGAGGCCCTCGACGAGGCCCTGCGCGGCCTTCGCATCGACCTCACCGGCAACCCCAAGGTCGTCGACCTCCTCGCCCGCATGCGCGGCGCCGAGCTCGCCATCGACGCCCCCCTCTCGGTGACGGGCCGCCTCGTCTCGGTGGAGGACAGGCGCACCGGCCCCGACGGCAGCCCTCGCACCACCCTCGTCCTCCTCACCGCCAGCGGCCTCCGCGCGGTGGCCCTCGACGAGATCCCCTCCTTCCGCTTCACGGACCCCGGCATCGCCGAGGACTTCGGTCGCGCCCTGGCCCTCGTCCTCGGAGCCCGCGACGCCGACCGGCGCGTCCTCGAGGTGAGACTGCCGGGAGGTGCGAGCCGCGAAGTCGCCCTGGGCTACATCGTCGCCGCCCCGGTCTGGAAAGCCTCCTACCGCCTCGACCTCTCGGGGGACAAGCCCTGGTTCCAGGGCTGGGCCATCGTCGACAACCCCTCGCAGCAGGACTGGAAGGACATCACCCTCACTCTCGTGAGCGGGAGGCCCGTCTCCTTCGTGCAGAACCTCTATGCCCCCCTCCGCCTCTCCCGGCCCGTCCTCCCCCTCTCGATCGCCGGCATCGCCGAGGCCCGCACCTACGACTCGGGCTTCTCCGGCGGCTACGCCCAGGAGGACGCTCCCTCCGCCGCCCCCTCGGCCGCGATGGGCGCCTTCGCCCCGGCCCCGCCGTCGATGATGAAATCGGCCTCGGCGCCCCGCGCCGAACCGCGGGCCCTGGCTCAGTCCCAGGTCGAGACCGCGGCGACGCGGGCCGCCGGCGACCAATTCGAGTTCACGATCAAACGTCCCGTCACCCTCGAGCGCCGCCGCTCCGCCATGCTCCCCCTCGTCGCCGGCGCCCTCGCCGCCGAGAAGTTCTCCGTCTGGACGGCCGACTCGGGTTCGAAGAATCCCCTCCTCGGCGTGAGAGTGACCAACACCCTCGGCATTAAGCTGCCGGCCGGTCCGATCACCGTCTTCGACGGGGGCTCCTACGCGGGCGACGCCCTCGTGGAATTCCTGCCCGAAAAGGACAAGCGCATCCTCGTCTACGGCCAGGACCTCTCGGTGACCGTCCTCGACTCCCGGTCGAACGCCACCGAGACGATAGGCGTCTCGATCGCCAAGGGAGTGCTCGTGTACTCGCGCCGCACCACCTACACGCGCGCCTACGAGCTCCGCAACGCCTCGGCGACCGCGCGCAAGGTCCTCATCGAGCACCCTCTGTCGAACGGGACCGACCTTGTCGCCCCCTCCTCCTTCGACGAGAGGACGGACTCGCTCTACCGCTTCCTGGTCGCCGTCCCCGCCGCAGGACAGGCGAAGCTCGAGGTCAAGGAGAGGAGTACGAGCCAGGAGCGGGTCTCCCTCGGCGGCTTCTCCTCGGACTCCTTCCTCTCCTATGCCTCCTCCACGGACCTGCCCGGCGCGGTCAAGGACGCCCTCAAGAAGGGCGCCGAGCTGCGCCGCAAGCTAGACGAGGCGCGCAGGGTCTTCTCGGATCTCGGGACGCGGCGCAACGAAGTGACGGCCGACCAGGACCGCCTCAGGCGCAACCTCGACGCCGTCGGCCGCGATTCGGTGCAGGGACAGACCTACCTGAAGCGTCTCCTCGATTCGGAGACCGAGCTCGACTCCCTCGCTGCGAAGATTTCCGACGCGAAGAAAAGCCAACAGGACGCCCAGTCCGCCTTCGACGACTACATCGCCAAGCTCCAGGTGAACTGAATATAAAGAGGGAATTATATCGATTCCATGTCCCAATTGTTAGGGAATGGTTAATTCGGGGTCCGACCGCGCGGTCGGGCCCCTTCTTTTTCCGTCCCTCGCGAAACCTCGTGGGCGGCGCGCTAGTATCCTGCATACAGCATCGCAGCAAGGAGCGCATATGCAGAGATCACAGAGATTCAAACTGATTGTAGTGGCCCTGGCCGCGGTCGCCGCCCTCGGCGCCTGCTCCACTGCCACCGCACCCTACCTCCTCACGAAGACTCCGACCGCCATCGGCGTCGACGTGCCGAAGACCCTCGTGCAGAGCGGCACCACCGCGAAGGTCCTGGTGGCGAGGGCGATGGGCTCGGGCATGATGAGCACCGGCCCGCTGGCCGGCCACGACTTCGAGGGCGAGCACCTCGGGGCCTATCACTGGATCAAGCAGGGCCTGTGGCAGAGCCAGAAGCGCCTGGCCAGGGCGGCCTGGACCATGGTCCTCCTCGACAAGACCATCGCCGACCGCAATCTCGTCCCCGCCGCCGCCGGCAGCAATGTCTCCGTCGCCGGCGCCACGATCACCTGGACCCAGGAGATGGTCGACGCCTACAAGGCCCTCATCCCCTCGAGCTTCGCCGACAACGCCAATTTCGAGAGCGTGGCCAAGCTCCCCGTCGCCGGCGACGCGAGCGATCTGCCGGCCTTCACCTACGAGACGGCCCCGGTCGCCGACGCCCCCTACGACATCGTCGTGACCTTCGGCGCGATCGCCTCGGGCGACGATTCCACCGACCAGGGCGAAGAGGTCAAGACCTTCTCCTGGTCCGCCGACAAGTCCAAATTCAAGTTCGAGCAGGCCAAGAACGATGGAACCAATTCTGATGGTTCCACGAAGTCCGTCGAGCGCAACTACGTCGCCTACGACGCGACCGTGGGCTCCATGGCCGCCGGCCGCCAGGACGTCGAGCACGGCACGACCACCTTCGAGGTCAAGGCCGATCCCGCATCGACCACCCACGGCGCCTTCATCTGGTTCGACGCCAGCCTGGGTCATGACGCCGCGGGCGAGATGAGCCTCGCCAACGACGGCGCCGTCACCATCTCCGCCCAGGGCTACGCCGACGATTCGGGCGGCACGGTCACCGAGACCATCACCGTCACCCTCGGCACCACCGTCACCGTCTTCTACATCAAGGAAGGCTTCGATAGCGCGGGCGCCCTGAACTACGCGGGCATCTCCCTCGACGGCGGCCTCACCTACGTCGCCTTCGTGGGCACGGGCAGCGAGATAGGCTCGTACACCGCCAAGACCGATCAGGTCGAGGCCGAGCACCAGAGCATGGGCGTGACGAGCACCGAGGTCGAGCACGAGATCAGGCAGAACGCCGGCTCCGTCGCGTCGAGCGGCGCCCTCATGGTCGAAGTGCAGAACAGCGCCGTCACCAAGGGCGTCTGGGTCGCCTCCACCGACGGTTTCGTCACCATCATCGGCACGGGCTTCGCCAAGGAGGGCGGCGAGGTCAAGATAGCCTTCACCACCGTCCCCGCCTCGGGCGCGGCCTATTCGATCGCCAAGCTCAATGCCAGCAACGCCCCCGACACCGCCAATGCCATCACCGGTCTGACCTTCTGAGACTCCCCGCTCGAGGAGAGAGGACCCGCCCCGGCGCAAGCCGGGGCTTTTTCTTGCCCCCGGATGGGCGGCCGAGGAGGCGCCTCAGGCCAGGGGCAGGCGCAGGGCCTCGAGGCGGTCGAGGTCGAGGTGGAAAAGGGAGCCCGCGAGGGCGGGCGGGCGGCCGAGGAGGATCTTGAGGATCTCCGCGACCTGGATACCCGCCGCGACGGCGGGCGTGAAGGCGGGATTGCCGAGCTCCGTCTCGATGCCGCGGTCCGTGGCCGCTCCCGCGTAGAGACGGGCCAGCGTGGCCTCGCCGGGCAGCACCGTGGAGGCCTGGACGTACCAGCCCGCGATGCCCGCGTGCGCGAGGGGGAGACCCAGCCGGGCGCAGGCGGCCTCGAGGACTAGGCGCGAGGAGATGCTGTCCAGGGCGTCGGCCACGGCCCCCGCCCCGGAGAGTATTTCATCGCAATTGTCAGCATCGAGGCGGAGGCACCGCGGGAGGACCTCCGTCGCCGGATTGACGAGGGCGACGCGCTCGGCGGCGACCTCGGCCGTGGGGCGGCCGCGGGTGGCGAGGGTGCAGAGGATCTGGCGGTTCAGGTTGCTCGCGTCGAAGCGGTCGGAGTCGACGAGGACCAGGGTGCCGACGCCGAGGCGGGCGAGCTCCTCGATCACGTGGCCCCCGAGACCGCCGGCGCCCACCACGGCCACCCGCGCCTCGTGGAGGGCGAGTTGTCCCGCCTGGTCGACGGTGCGGAAGTTGCGGGCGTAGCGTTCGAGCCTGAGCCCCGCCCGGAGGGCGGCTCCCTCGATCTCGCGGTGCGGGAGCCCGAGCTCCCGCGCCGAGGCCTCCTCGGCCGACCAGGAAAGGATGCCCCCGGGGGCCCGGGCCCTCAGTTCCCCGCCGACGTCCATCGCCACCTCCTGGGTCGGCCCAGCCGCGAGCGGACGCGGGACCGCGGAGGGGCCGCGGCAGGACCGGCCTCATTATCGCGCGGCGCGGGGCTCCGGCTCAAGCGCGCGGTGAAGCACCCTCGATGGCCGAACTCCGATGGACGGCGGTATATTCGGTCCTCGGCCGGCGAGGCCGGAGACGGAAGGCGAGGAGACAGGATGGGCTTTCACCGCGACCCCGAAGCGATGCGACGCTTCTACGACGGCTTCCACCCCTGGTATCGCTTCATCGAGGGAAACACGGGGCGGTCCATCGCCCGGGGCCTCGACCTCCTCGATCCCCGGGGCGACCGCTACAGGGCGGACAGCGTCCTCGAGCACTGCTGCGGCTCGGGCAGTCTGGCTCTCGTGATGGCTCCCCGCTGCGCCTCCTACGCGGGCCGCGACCAGTCCGAGGGCATGCTCGGACGCGCCCGCTCCCGCTGGGCCGCGCGCTTCGGAGCGAACTCCCGACCGCCCTTCGATCGCGAGAACCTCCTCTCCTACGAAGCCCCTCCCCTCCCTGTCGATTGGCAGGTCATCGCCTTCGCCCTCCACCTCTTCCCCCCGGCCGACGAGGTCGCCATCCTTCGCTCCCTCTGGAAGGGGGCGCGCAGGGGCATCATTGTCATCGACCACGGCCGGGGCTTCTCCCCCCTCCTCTCTCTGGTCGAGGCCGCCGAGGGAAGCTGGTACGAAGCCTATCGCCGCCTCGACTTCGGGACCCTCGCCTCCGAGCTCGGCGCCACCCTGCGGGATGAGGAAGTGGCCGGTTCGCGGGTGATGGAATTCCTCCGACCGAGCTAGGGCCGGGCCTTGTCGCTTGTGTATAGACTTTTCCATATATTAACGCTATACCTATATCATGCCCCACGATCCCGACCTATCAGTGCCCTCCACGCCCCTCGGCACCTCGGCTCGCAAGGCCTTCCTCGATGTCTGGCGCCGCCTCTCCCCCGCCCTGGTCCTCATCCTCGTGGTCGGCGGCCTCTTCCAGCCCCTCCTCGGCCTCGGCGTCCTGGCTCTGATGGCGGTCGCCCTCGTCCTGAACGCGCGAAAGCGTCGCTCCTTCTGCGCGGGGATCTGCCCCAACGGCAACCTCCTGGCCCTCGGACTCCGCCCCTTCTCGCGGGGGAAACCCTTTCCCCGGCAGATGGCGAGCCCCGAAATGCGCAGGATGTTCTGCGGCTTCATGATGATCTGCCTCTTCGCCTTTCTCGCCCGCGGCGGGCAGGGCGCGGCCGGTCTCGGCCAGGTCTTCTCCTGGATCTACTTGATCGCCGTGGGAGGGGGCCTCGCCCTCGGCCTCTACTACAAACCCCGGGCCTGGTGCACAATCTGTCCCATGGGCACCCTCCAGGATTCCATCAGCATGATCACCTCGAGCCCCCTCGACGCCCCGAGGCGCGGGAAGCGGGAGGACGGGGGCCGATGATCTCGACCCTCGCCGGCCTCCCCTCGGCCCGGCCCTTCGAGAAGGACCGCTTCCTCTCCGTCTTCGGCGGGCTCTTCCCCGAGGAGGACTGGTCCCGCGCCCGCCTGGATGCCCTCGTCGCCACGGCCACCTATCGCACCCTCCCCGAGGGCACGACCCTCCTTCGCGAGGGGCAGGTCTGCGCGGCCGTCCCCTTCGTCCTCGAGGGCTCCATCCGCGTCTTCAAGACCTCGGAGTCGGGAAGGGAAATCACCCTCTACCGCATAGAAAGCGGCCAGAGCTGCGTCCTGAGCCTCGGCTGCGGGCGCGGCATCGCCGCCTTCCCCGCGAACGTCCTGGCCGAGCGGGCCACCAGCGCCGCCTTCATCCCCAGCGAGACGGTGCGAGAGTTCTTCAACGAGGGCCCGGCCTTCCGGGACTACGTGCGGGACCAGTACGCCAGCCGCATGGCCGAGGTGATCGAACTGGTCGAGGAGATCGCCTTCAGGAGGGTGGACGAGCGCCTCGTCCAGGCCCTCGCAGACCTCGATCCGGGCGACGGCTTCATCGCGACCACCCACCAGGAGCTGGCCGACCATGTCGGGAGCTCGCGGGAGGTGGTGAGCCGCATCCTCAAGGACCTGGAACAACAGGGCGCCCTCGAGATTTCTCGCGGTTCGATCCAGCTCCTGGCCGGCTTCGGAAAGATCAATAAGTAATCAGGTTTTTGTAATATAGTTCTATCTTTACATATTGTTTTTGTAATGTTAACTTACTCCTTGGTCGCGGTTCACCCAGAAATCCCCCTCGGCCTGGAGTCAACTTGAAAGAGATAGTCGTAATCGGCGGCAACTTCGCCGGTCTCACCGCGGCCTTCGAGATGAAGCGCCGCATGAAGGGCGAGGTGCATGTCACTGTCGTCTCCAAGATCCGGGACTTCGTCTACATCCCCTCCCTGATCTGGGTCCCCTTCGGCCGCCGCAGGGCCGAGGACATCACCTTCGACATCGAAACACCCCTGGCCCGGAAGGGCATCGACTTCCGCCACGACGAGGTCGTGAAGATCCTCCCGGAGGCCGACAGGATCCAGCTGAAGGGCGGCGGGGAGTTGGCCTACGACCAGCTCGTCATCGCGGCGGGGGCCCAGTTCAACTGGGAGGCCACGCCCGGCCTCGGACCCAAGGGCCACAGCCGCTCCATCTTCTCCCCTCCCCACGCCACGGCCACCTTCGAGGCCTGGAAGGAGTTCGTCGAGAATCCCGGCGACGTGGTGGTGGGGGCGACGCCCGGGGCCTCCTGCATGGGCGCGGGCTACGAATACCTCATGAACCTCGACTACTACCTCCGCAAGGCCAAAATCCGCGACAAGGTGAAGGTCACCTGGGTCACGCCCGAACCCTATCTCGGCCACTTCGGCATCGGCGGGATGAAGGGGGGCGAGGCCCTCCTCAAGAAATTCTTCAAGATGTTCGACATCCAGTACCGCGCCGACGCAGCCATCGCCGAGGTGAGGGCCGACTCCGTCGTTCTCGCGGACGGGGAGGTCATCAAGGCCAAGTGGAAGATGCTCGTGCCTCCCTTCAAGGGCCAGGACTTCGTCCTCGCCTCCGAAGGCCTCGGCGACGAGAAGGGCTTCATCCCCACCACCGACGATTATCGTCACGTGAAGTACCCGAAGATCTTCGCCGCGGGCCTCGCCGTCAAAGTGCCCAATCCCTTCGCCGGCGAGGGCTCGGTGCCCTTCGGCGTCCCCAAGACGGGTTACCCCTCCGACGAGATGGGGAAGGTCGCGGCGCACAACATGGCCAAGGTCATGAGAGGCGATCCCGACCTGAAGCTCCTGCCCTTCGGGCAGATCCCCGGTCTTTGCATCATGGACGGGGGCAACAAGGAGATGATCATCCTCTCCGACAGGCTCTTCACCGAGGGCCGCAAGTTCGGGATCATCATCCCCAGTTTCTTCGGGGACCTCGGGAAGTGGACCCTCGAGAAGTACTTCCTCTGGAAGTCGAGGCGCGGACTCTCTTACCTCGTTTAATTATGCTTAATTGAAAGCGAAGGCCCGGGATGACCCGGGCCTTCGCTTCTGGCGCTTATTTCTTGATCCTGTCCTTGAGGTCGGGCATCGTGTAGCCGTACTGGTCTTTCATGTCGCGGAGCGGCTTGTCCCGCGCTATATCGGCGGGCAGGCCCAGTTTCGCGATGACGGCCTCGGGGCTCGCCTTCAGGGCGGCGGCCACCTGGTCGATGGTCATCGTGCCCTCGAGGGCGAAGTCCGCCGGCACCACGAGGGACTTCGCGACGGTAGTCGCGGTCGCGACAGTAGTCGCGGACGCCGGAGCGACGACCTCGCTCTTCATGTCCCCCTCGTTCTCGGGCGTGTAGGGCAGGCCGAGGATCTTCGCCACGGCGATGCGGGCGGCGTCGGGCGTGAAGTCGGGATAGCCGAGCTTCGCGGTGTCCTTGAGCATCGTCATCCGCGGCACCTTGGCCATGCTGACTCCGGTCTCGCGGTAGATCTTCTCGAGCTCGATGCCGAAGGACTCGCCCAGCATCTCCCAGGTGGTGGAGCCCTTGATGTCGGCGACCTTCAATTTGCCCTCGGCGGCGAGCTGGGTGAGGGGCTTGGGCGCGAGGCCGGCGACATTGGCCGCAATCTCCGTGACGGCGTAGATCGCGAAGCCGAGGGCTATCACGAGGCCCAGCTTGACGGCCTTGCCGCCCAGGGTGGGGATGAGGGAATTCTTCTTGGTGGGACAGGCCGTCACGCACTCCATGCAGCCGATGCACTCCGGGTCGTTGATCGCGTCGGGCTTCGAGACGTCGAGGTTCATGGGGCAGCTCCTGTCGCACTTGGAGCAGGAGATGCAGGTGCTCTTCTCGCGCTTGATGCGGAAGAGAGGAACCCGGCCGAGGATGGCGTTCACCGCGCCGAGGGGACAGAGGTACTTGCAGAAGGCCCGGTCGTAGACGACGGAGAGTAGGAGGCTCGCCACGAGAAGGACGAGACCCACGGCGAATTCGCCCCAGACCGCCTCGAAGCCGGCCGAAAGGTGGCCGTAGGTCGCCCAGGGGTCGTAGGGGCGGATCACGAGGTCGCCGGCCTTCCAGGTGAAATAGATGATGGCGACGAGGAGGGGATACTTGATCCAGCGGAGGTAGCGGTCGAGCTTGGCGGGCATCACCGGCCGATTCCTGCCGAAGAGCTTCTTCCCGATCCAGCCGAAGATCCCCTGAAGGGCGCCGAAGGCACAGAACCAGCCGCAGAAGAAGCGCGAGAGCACGATACCGAGAGCGACGATGCCCCCCGCGAGCACCAGGGTGCCCGGCTCGAGCTTCTTGATCATCTCCCCGCCCTGGACGAATTTGAGGAGGGCCTCGAAGCCGCCGAAGGGGCAGAGGGAGTCGATGGTGGGGATGCCCTGAAGCTTCTGGTGCAATATCGTGATAATTGTGAGAACCACGAGGATCGTCCCGAGGGTGATCCTGCGCGCGAGTTGGACGGGTGCCAACTTGGCTTTGGCCATGCTTGTGCTCCTTGAAGGCTTGGGTTTCTACCGATGAATCGGTGTCTTGATGCAGGTTTTAGCTATATTCGGATAGCTATAAGCAAAAACCATGCCAATTACCCTCCGGCGGAACAAGCCCTCCTGGCGAGGTTTTCCGCCTCGCCTTCCCCTCGGCGCGGCTCGAAGCCGCCCTTTGCAGGGGCAGAATCTTCCCAGGGGCGGCAAGGATTTCCCCTGCCGCTCAAGCGGGCCCGGGACTCCGGACCCTCGCTTTCCTCAGCCCCCCCTCCCCACCACGCGCTCCTCGCCCTCCCTCCGGACCCGACCCTCGTCCTCCATGCGGTTGAGGAGGGGCAGGATCCATTTGCGCGAAAGTCCGGTCGCCGACTTGGCCTGGGCCACCGTGAAGCGGCTTTCCTCCCGCCTTCCCCCGAGAATCATCATAGATAGGTCCTTGTAGGCGCCGGGGGAGAGGTAGAGTCTTCCGTCGAGGCTCGTCGCCCTCCCGAGGCGACAGAGGAGGGCCAGGTCGCGCCTGAGTCCCGGGGTCGCCTCGGCCTCGAGGTCGAGCCCGGCTCTCCCCGCCCTCTCCAGCCTCTCGGCCAGGCGACGGAGCTTGTCGGGAAGAAGCTCGCCACCTTCGCCGCCTCGGACCCCGCCTCCCTCGAGGCGGAGTAAGCCTTCGTCGATCAGGCGACCCAGGAGGGCCTCGGCCGCGGCCTTGGGGAGGCCGAGCCGTCCGGCCAGACCCGCCGGGCTCTGGCCGCCGGGCTCGGCGGCCGCAGCCTCGGCCAGCCGCTTCGACGTGGCCCATTGCAAGGCGGAAAAGAGCCAGGCTCCCGCCCTCTCGGCGCCTGCCGGGAGCCTGTCGTCGGAGCTCGCGGATACAAAGCCCCGGCGCTCGAGTTCGAAGGCGGCGACGACCTCCTCGAAGCGCACGGAGGAAGTTATGCGGCCGATGGCCAGGGCGGCCGCAGGCAGCGCGGCCTCGATAGCCCGCCTCTCCTCGGTCGACATGCCGCCGAGGGCCAGGACCCGTCCCGCGGCCAGGATGTCGGCCCCCCCCTTCCTCAAGAGGACCAGGGCCTGCCCCGGTGCGAGGCCCAGGGCCTCGTCGACGGAAAGGCGCAGGAAGCCGAGGGCGCGGGCCGGCCAGACCCTGGCGTCGCGATGCGAGGTGCCGGTGGCCGCCTCGAGGGCCAGTCCGGCTCGCGGCCGCCAGGCGGCCCGGGCGGCGTCGAGGGCGAGATAGCAGGAAGTGGCGTTCGAGAAACTGGAACCGGCGGCGGCCAGGCAATCGCCGCGACGGATCTCGATCCCGGAACGTTGAAAGCCCAGGGCGACCCGCGAGCCGGCCTCGGCCCTTTCCGCGAGGCGCCCGTAAACCTGGAGGGAACGCAGGCGCAGGGTCTCGCCCGAGGGTAGGTGGCGGAGCTCCGAACCCGGGGTCAGGACCCCGCCCCTGAGGCTGCCCGCGACCACGGCGCCGCTCCCGGCCAGCACGAAGGCCCGGTCCACGAAGACCTCGGCTCCGGTGGAGCCTCCGCCGGCGCTTAGGGTCTTCCCCGAAGCGGCCCGGGCGGCGAGGAGGGTGGGCAGGAGCTCGCGCAATTCCGCCACGCCCGTCCCGCGGAGGCAATCCACGCCGACCCAGGGCGGGAGGGGCGTCGCGGGGTCGAGGGCCGCGAGCCGCGACCCGACCTCCCCGGCGACCTGCCCCGGGCGCCCGGAGGGGACCTTGTCGATTTTAGTCACAACTATGGCGAGTATGGGGACGCCCAGGGCTGCCAGGACCTCGGCGTGCCTCTCGGTCTGCCGCATCCATCCGTCGTCGGCGGCCACCACGAGGAGGGCTCCGTCGATGCCCCAGGCTCCGGCGACCATGTTGCGGATGTAGCGCTCGTGGCCGGGCACGTCGATCACCCCGATCCTCATGCCGCCGCCCTCGAAGCTGGCGAAGCCGAGATCGGTCGTCATGCCCCGGGCCCTTTCCTCGGGCAGGCGGTCGGTGTCGACGCCGGTGAGGGCCGCGATGAGGGCCGTCTTGCCGTGGTCGACATGGCCCGCAGTGCCGATCACCGGCACGGCTCAGCCCTCGCCGGCGCCGGGGCGGGCGCCGGCGTTTCCTTCTGGCGCGCGGAGGGCTTCGCCAAGCATGGCGGCGCCCAGCAGGGCGGCCAGGAGGCCCGTATCCTCGTGCCGGAGGGCGGCCAGGTCGACGAATAACCGGCCCTCCCTGATCGTCGCGACGAGGGGTGGGTCGCCCGACCTGAGCCTTGTCGCGACGAGCTCGGCGCCCCCTGCCGCCGCCAGGACATCGGCCCTGGCCGCGAGGGCGAGGGAGGGGAAGGTCTCGTCGGGGGAGCTGCCGCCTCCGCTCCGCCCCAGGGAGGGCAGGAGCTCGAAGGTTCCGCGGGGGAGGCGGCGACGGAGGGCCTTGCCGAAGGCCTCGAGTTCACCGGGGTCGGGGAGGTCGGCGGCCCCCGCATCGCCGTTCAAGGCGCGCACGAGCCTCTCCTCGAGGAGGCTGAGCACAGTCTTGCCGGGGCGGAGGGCGCGGGCCAGGGGATCGCGCGCCATCGCCCGGACGAGGGAGGCCTTCCCCGCCGCGATGCCGGCCTGGGGGCCGCCGAGGAGCTTGTCGGCCGAGAAGCAGACGAGGGAGGCCCCCTCGCGGATGAGGCGCCGGAAGGGCTGCTCGCCGGGCAGGCCCTCGGTATGGCAGCCCGAGCCCTGGTCCACGAGGAGGGGAAGGTCGGGAGGAAGGGCCGCGACGAGCTCGGCGGTGCCCGGCCGGGACGTGAAGCCCCGGATGGCGAAATTGGAGGGATGGACCTGGAGAAGGCAGGCCGTGTCGGGGCCGATCGCCGCGAGGTAGTCCTGGACCGTCGTCACGTTGGTCGTGCCCACCTCGACCATACGCGCCCCCGAGAGGGCGAGGATCTCGGGGATGCGGAAGCCGCCGCCGATCTGGACCTGCTCGCCCCGGGAGACGACGACCTCCCTGCCCGAGGCGAGGGAGCGAAGGGCGAGAAGGAGGGCCGCGGCGTTGTTGTTGAGGGCCAGGGCCGCCTCGGAGCCGGCCAGGGCCGCGGCGAGCTCGGGCACGAGCCCTCCCCTCGCGCCCCGCCGGCCCTCCTCGAGTTCGAGCTCGAGATTGGAATAGCCCGTGTTGACCGCAGCGGCGGCCGCCCACTCGGCCGAGCCCAGAGGAGCGCGGCCGAGGTTGGTGTGGAGAAGGACGCCCGTGCCGTTCAGGACCTTCCTGAGGCGCCGCCGTGCCAGGGCGGCGAGCCGCGCCGCGATGGAGCCGACCAGGTCCTCTTCGCCGGAAGCCTTCGCGTCGGGTCGCTCTCCGAGCTCCCCCCTTCCGCGGGAGCGGGCCTCCCCGACCTCCGCGCGGACGAGGGCGGCGACGAGGGGGCGGGAGAGGATCGGAAAGTAGGCCGCGAGTTCGGGTCGCTCGAGGAGGCGCCCCACGGCCGGAGGTCGTGCTTCATCGCTATCTGGCATACGGAAGAGGCAGGAATCGAACCTGCCGCCGCGCGAGGCGCGGCCAACGGTTTTGAAGACCGCGGGAACCACCAGATCCCTTCAACTTCCAGGACGAGGCCGGGGTGGGGAAGGCCCTCCGGAGTCGCCCGGAGGGCCTTCCCGCCCGAATCGGTCGGATCAGCGCCAGGTGAGGGTCACGTACTTGACCGAGGGGTCGGCCGCGAGGACCTGGGAGGAGCCGTCGAAGCTCCGGACATTGGGCCAGCCGAGGATCTCGGACATGACCCACCACCAGGTAGTGGCGAGGACGCCGGAGTCGCAGTAGACGATGGTCTCGAGCTTGGGGTTGAGTCCCAGCTTGATCGCGGTCGCGCCGAGCTCGGCGGCCGGTTTCACCAGACCGTCGGCGCCGATGATCCAGCTGTTGGGAAGGGGCCAGGCGCCGGGGAAGTGCCCGGCCTGGGCGACGAAGGCCGCCTTGGCGACACCGAAGTAGCTGTCGTAGCTCCGGGCGTCCACGATCTGCGCGGCCTTGGCGCCGAGGAGATAGGCCTTGTCGGAGAAGAAGGCCGGCACGAACTGCACGGTGAAGGCGCCCTTCTTCGCGGCGGGAGACTCGGTCTGCACGGCCTTGCCCGCCTTGGTCCAGGCGGCGTAGCCCCCGTCGAGGACGGCCACGCTCTCGAGGCCGGCGTACTTGAGGGTCCAGGCCACGCGGGTGGCCCAGGCGAAGCGGCTCCCGTCGGACTCGACGACGACGACGCGGGAGTCGGCGTTGACGCCGGCGGCCCGGAGGATGTCGGTGAGATCGTCGGCGGCGGGGACCTCGTTGTTGATGTCACCCGCTTTGACGTAGACACCGGCGCCGATGACGTTCACCGCGCCGGGGATGTGTCCGGCCTTGTAGTCCTCGACCTTGCGCAGGTCCATCACCACGATCTTGGGGGCGCTCAGGTTGGCTTCGAGCCAGGCGACATCCACCATCGCCGGGATGTCCCGGGCGAAGGCGGCCGGGAGGCAGGCGGCGAGGACGAGGATGAATGCGAGCAGCTTCTTCATGGTCACTCCTATTTCGAGAACTTGAAAATGAGCTTCTGGTTGGCGGCCGACCCGCCGGGGGGCAGGCCCTCCTGGGTCAGGAATTTCGACCTCGCGTCGTGACAGACCGCGCAGTCGCGGGTGCGCTCCGTGCGCTTCTTCGTGTTGTGGGGCAGGGTGTCCCAGAGATTGGGCAGGCTGTCGAAGTTGGCCTGGGCGATGCCGGCCTTCGCGAAGGTGTCGCGGACCGTCGGCACGAGGCGCAGGGTCGTGAGCTGCTCCGGCTTTCTCGGGTTCCGGCCGAGGACGAACATGGGCTCGGCCGCCGCGCCCGCGCCGAGATGGCAGGAGGAGCAGCCGCGGTATTCGGCCGAGGCGTGGCAGGCCGAACAGGAGACCTTTTCGCCGTGGGTGGCGTGGGCCGCCAGAGCCTTGTCCGTGCTCTCGGCGCCGGGGGCGTGGCAGGCCGCGCAGGACGGCCTTTCGGCCACCTCGCGCCGGCCCGCGTAGGCCTTGCCGTTCCCGTGGAGTTCGAGGGGCCTGTGGCAGTCGGTGCAGGTCATGCCCTTCTGGTAGTGGACGTCGGCGTTGCCGCCGTAGTCGCCCGTGAATTCCGGATAGACGCGACCGCCGTGGCAGAGGGCGCAGGTCTTCGCGTCGTCCCTGCGGACGAAGCGGTGGCCCTGTATAAGGCCGCTGCTCAGGCCCGAGATCGTCGGGCTCTTCACGTGGCAATCGCCGCAGGTGGCGTGACAGGAGTTGCAGGACTGTGTGAACACCTTGGCGTCGTAGGTCTTCGCCTCGGCCGCGGAGAAGCGGGGCAGGACCCCGTTCCGGAAGCCGGCGGTCGTGAAGTGGAGGGATTTCTCATAATTGGCCGCGATGTCGGCGTGACAGGGCGAGCAGGTCGCCCTTTCGTCGGAGGGTCGCCTGACGAGGCCCGCGTGGGCCTTGTCGCGCGTGGGCGCCGACTCGTCGCCCCTGTGGCAACTCACGCAGCCCTGTCCGAGATGAACATCGTTGGAAAGGAGGGAGGCGTCGATGACGTAGCCCTTGTACAGTTCTTCCGCCCGGACCGGGGGAGGGGCGCCCGCTCAGCCCTCCGCCTCGGTCGCGACGACCGTGGGAGGCTGGAAGAGAGCCCGTATCGAGGTCTCGCTCGCGTGACAGGTGACGCAGCCCGATTGGGCGGCGTGGGCGCCGAGACCGGCGAACAGGGTCGCCGCCAGGACAATAACTCGTTTCATACTTCGATACCCCCGTGGTGGAATTCCGGATGGAGTATATCCAAAGGGGAATGATATGTAAATTTATAAATATAAACCACTCTATATAAAGTACACTATATCTGTCGTCGCTAAAATGTCCCAGGTATCCCGGCCACTACGGGCCGAAATCAGTCCGCGACGACCGCGATCCGTCCCTCTCCCCTGCCGAGGCACTCCCCGATCACCGCCGTCTCCGGGCAATCGGCGGCCCGAAGGGCGACGACCAGGGCCTCGGCCTGGCCGGCAGCCACCGAAACGAGGAGACCGCCGCTCGTCTGAGGGTCGCAGAGGAGGATCCGGTCGAGCTCGTCGAGCCGGGGATCCCAGTCGACGAGGTCGCCGACGAGGGCCTCGTTGTCCCTCCCCCCTCCCGACACCATGCCGCCGGCCGCGAGGGCCCGGGCCTCATCGAGGAGGGGAACCGCCGAAGCCCTGAGCCGCACATCGAGTCCGCTCCCCCGGCTCAGCTCGCGGAGGTGCCCGAGGAGGCCGAAGCCGGTGACATCGGTCACGGCTCCGATGTCGAAGCCGGGCAGGAG